>OIWO01000594.1_pt1 | contig 39128 bp, 36 predicted proteins | sample 1587641 | NCBI WGS metagenome assembly OIWO01 (sample SAMEA3888924, study PRJEB22519) | human gut metagenome | biome: human gut; feature: human-associated habitat; material: faeces | place: Denmark | collected 2010
ACTTTTTCTGCTACATTCTCGGCGCATGTTCTTCCGGATTGTCCAGCATGATATCTTCTGACATTACATTTTCGTTTTCTGTCTGAATCTCTTTTGAAATCTCCTTACGGTTTCCTACCACCCTATACTCCTCCGGAATATTTTCAGGCGTACCGTCATAGATCAATGTCATTTCACTACTGCCACAGGTCAAATAGCCGTAGGCTGTAAATGAGCCTGTGTCATTTAAACTTGCATCTCTCCCCAATCCCTCATAGTCAATGTAATCTTCCAGTCCATCAGGAATCTCATAATTTTCAGCAACTGCCTTTCCTAAATCATATTCATCCTCTATATCCGACAGTAAGATATAATTATCCAGATTATTGGTCAGATTAATTAAATCCTTGATGCTGGAAAAACTATCTGCTTCCATCACTGCCATAAAGACACTAAGTTCAGATTCATCCAATTCATCAATCTGCTTTGCGAGATAATTCAACTCATTCAAAGACGGATACTCCCCGGCAATATAACCAATGTTATGTGCTCCGACATGATCTTCAAAATCCGTGATGAAGTATTCTTCATACACAACTCCATCTCTTTCTTTTCCAATATCAATCGACGCTAATACGTGTTGCATTTCCTCTGCAGTAAGTGGAAACCCTACCCATTTTCCATTAAACTTTCCTTCCACATATTCTCCAAGATTTGTTATAAACGCTTCAAATGGGTATCTACTATCATTTTCATACATATTGTTCATCCTTTCCGTGCCGACTGTCGGCACATCCATTTTTGCTTTTCATTGCATCTTTGGTTGTTTTTCTGTTTCTTCTGCAGGCGCTAATTCATATTCATCAGATACACCATTCTTGACAACATGATCACTTGTACGTATAACAATATCGTAGTCAATATTATTAAAGCCTTCGGGAAATTGAAGCCCGAGCAAACTGAATAATTCTTGACTCTTATTTTTGTCATAAAACAATACTTTTTGTTGTTCCAACACTAATTTCAAAAGATTTTCCATATTATTTTTTCCATAAATACTGGTGGCAATATTTGATGAAACAATCTGAGCTTGATATGATCCGGTTACTGTTGCACATATTGAAATCATTACAGGATTATTACTAGCATCAATTTCATCTGTTAAAATCATAATGCTATCGTCTCGCGTCAGAGAGTCATATAACATGACCGGCTTTTCAATTTTGCTATAAATATTTTTCACTTGATCCACTGACAAGCCATGCCCATGTTTTTTCTCATCTTTTTCCTCCAATGCTTTCTTTAGATGCCCCTGCGTATATAGAATTGGCAGTTGCTCACACCCTATATCAAGCAATATCTTTGGTGTATCACCTACCTTAAGATCATCATAACGCGGATATTTACCCGCAATCACTTCATCAATCTGCTCCGCAAAGGTCTTCTCTGGCTTCAGACCTGATATTTGCCTATTGATATCCTGCAATCGCTCCCGGATTTCATCATCACTTAGTGCATCCTTACGCACGCCCTGTATCATCGCCTCTTTGGATATGCGAAAGATATTTGCACAGATGTTGAGACGTACATCACTTAATTCTGCTTTTCCTGTCTCTACTGCATCCAGTTCTTCATCTGACAGAAGTAGGATATTTGCCAGAACATCTGCCGACATATTATTTTTTAGCCTCTCCTGCCAGATGATTCCTCCATATTTCTGCATAAATGTATTTCTCCTTCCCTTTGTGCCGACAGTTGGCACATTTTCTTTTATGAAAAGTTAGGATGTATCACATTTTCAATGATATTTTTTGCAACTTCATCAACCATCACCTGTGGTGTCTGATTTTCTTCATCCATTTTTTTCTGCGTAGTAGAAAGAGCATAATCTATATGCAACAGTGCCTCTGATGCGATGGATATTTCCTTTCTTTCTGCATCGTAATAATAGGCATGGTCAGACAATCTGTCTTCTGGAGATACAAATGTTTCATTGATTTCTTGTATCATTTTTTCTACATCTGTAACCACGTCTTTATTTAGTCCATCCTCCATCATTGACGGTGGCAAGATTAATACCTCATGCACACTGCTCGGAATAATTAGATAAGAACCGCCTACCCGATCTGCCAATTCATCCATAATTCCTGGCAAAAACAGGTTTGCTGCACCATGATTCTGGGATTGATTCCTTACAACTAACAGTGGTATATCATTCTCAAAATCCATATTTACAGCTGGCGACATTCCTTTTAACAGATGATCCATTGGCTCAATAACAGTTGGTAAAATTTTTGACATATTTTTGGTCGCTTCTTCATAAACCTCATCAAAACCTTTTTCCCAATTCCTCAGAAGTTCCTCATTGACAACAATAGATGCGTGTACAGCTTCGTTTTGCGTCCACATCTGCCCAATCATAATACGTACCTGTACCTGCAAATCCCCTACCTGTTTATGAAGATCTGAAAGATTACTCTCTTTTCGCGGCATAGAGGCCATGGAAAGAAACAATTTCCCTTTTGCATACTCGTAATCATCTCTCACTCGAATAACATCTTGTCTCATATTTTCGACCCGAACTTTATCCTCACTTTCATAAATTTCTGTGACATCATTTGCAACTGCCATCAGCATTTCCAGCTCCTCATACAAACCGTATTTTTCATACATCTCATCCAGGTTAATGACTGGTGCAATATTTTCTTCTTCTGTTCGAAGTACCAAGCCGGTATACTCACCTGTCTGGTTAATTCCAGACACTAACTCTGGTGTATAGTTGGCAAATTGTTCTGGCAGCATACCAGTGATAAACTGTTCGATTGTTTGATAAAATTCTCCTTTTGTCATCTTGCTTCCTCCTTGATTTTGGCAACAAAAAAACCGCATGTGAAAAAATCACATACGGTTTTACTTGTTATTTTATTTTGTCACACTTAGCATAGCATCTCTTATAATTGATATCTAGTAGTATTTAGTATCACTTTGTGCCGACAGTCGGCACATTACATTCTTGGTGCTCTCTCTCCTACTTCACCTATAGTTATGTCTTCTTCTATGTTGTCCAGATAATACTTATATCTTGCCTCTACATCAAAATATTCATACATTTCCGTATACTTCAACTGTTCTTTCTCAAATAGTGTTACGAGATCAGCATAATCTCCACCAGTCTGTGCCTTATTTAATGCTGATATATATTCTATCCTGTTTTCATTATGAATAATAAATGGCATAATGTTTTGTCGCAGACATTCCCTATATAATACCATACGTCCGGTTCTGCCATTTCCATCTTGAAATGGATGAATCATTTCATACTTCGCATGTAAAATTCCTAATGTTTCTAACGTATAGTCTTTTTGATTATGATACCATTCTAGCAGATTATGCATTTGGTTTGCGACTTCATCCGGAGCGGTCAAAGTCATTCCGCCTACAGTATTTCTCCATTGTTTATATTCTCCAATGGCATAACCATTTGCTCTATCCTCAAAAACTCCCGCTTTTAGTTCATAATGGAATGATTTTATCAAACTTTCCGACAATGATTCATTCATCGTAGCAATCATTTTATTAAACATTAAAAAATGTCCATTCATTTCTTCAATGTCTTTACGCTTATAAACTTCATCGGAACTTGGCAGATAGCCTTCCTCAAAGAGCGCTGCAGTCTGTGTCTCAGTAAGTGTGCTTCCTTCTATCCTATTGGAATTATAAGCCAGCGTTCTTTGTGTATATCCATAAATGCCACTTCGATCCTGTCTATCTTTTTCATTTTGTAATGTCCAAAGTAATGCCTCATTACCCACTTGTAACTTCCTCCTGTCTGTTTTCATAATCAATTATTTGTGCCGACTGTTGGCACGCTACATTCTAATCATTAATGTGATTTATCAATCCCAAATCTCTAACTTCACTATTTAGCATAAATCAATACCTCATCTCTTCCTATTTTTTCCAAAAATTCATCTGATAAACTTTGCGTGGTAACTACATCAATCTTTGTACTCAATGCATCTTCTAAATCTGCATAAAATAAACCCAATCGTATGCCAGAGCACACATTTCCGCGATCAATCCGGAAATCAATATCGCTCTCCTCTGTCTGCTCTCCTCGTGCATAGGATCCAAACAACCATACTTTATCTATACCATATGTTTTTGCTATGGGTTCCGTAATTTTTTTTATTTGATTGATATTATACATAAATCAATCCCTCTGTTCTTGTACAACAATTTATACTTTGATTATATTATACAAAATTCATCTGATTTCTTCAATCCGTGCCGACTATCGGCACAATTACATCATTGGTCTGTGTTCTGCTTGTAGATCAAACATATCATGCATATGCCATCTTGACATCTCATCTATGCTCAGATCAACCGCCTCATCCAACTCTGCAAAGTTTAATTCTGGTTCCTCCTGTAACAATAGATCGATAGCTGCATCCGCAATCTCCGATAACCTGTTATAAGACATCTTCTGTTCATCACGATGTTGTTGTGGACGTTTATCCTCCACAGCCTTGCCTTCTAGCACATAATCCACAATCATATCTGCTAGTTCATCTGCAGAATGTTCAATGGAAATCCTGCTTTTTTGCCAGGTGCCTTTTGTACCGTTGATACCATTCAACAATTTCAGCCCCTTTGCCGGTGGCTCCCACGCATTCAAATTGACTGTATAATCATCTAGTAACACATCCTCTTCCAGTATCTTGTCCGGAACATACATTGTCTTATCCTCACCGCATGGCACAAATATTCGATGCCTTTCATCAATCTCCGGAAGATAAATATTTAACCATTCGTTCTTTTCTACCTGCGCATACTTGCTATCTGTCAAAACTGCAGATAGCACAAACACCTCTATCTCATCTCTTGCCTGTACCATACGTACAGCGTCCACTACATTTACTTGTGGCGTCAGATTGGCAAAATATCCCTGCTCGTACAACGTTTCGAGTTTATCAATCTGATTGAATACTGCCAATGTTCCATCCATGTCAACAAACAACCTTGGTTTTCTTTCGTTCATCATATGCATTATCCTCCCTGAGTACCGGCAGTCGGCGCATTTTTTTCATGCTGTTCATGCCTTTTTGTTTCCTGTTTTTGTTTCTGTGCTCCCTGCTCCATATCATGCATCGCCCAGTTGTGATAATAGATCTTCATGGAATCCGGTGCATTATAAAGTGATGTACGCAAATATGCCCTGATATTTGCAATCTTACTGGTAGTTCCTTTGACACAATCCAGGACATAACCTACATGCTCCATGGTCAGTTTGGCAAATCTAAGCTGCACTATACTGACCGGTCGGTCTCTGGATCCGACATGAATCACGGAATCCGTTGACATCAACATAACATCCATGATGGTGTCTACAATCGTATCAATCAATCCAATCTCATCCGGTCGATCACATAAAAGGGCATCATAGTCAATGCTATCTTTCACCTTCTCAACCATATGCTCATAAAATTCAACATACGCCTTATCATCTTTTGGATAGATAGATTGATTATTAGATATATTAGTATTTTGTTTATTTAGTATTTTATTAGCGTCACAAGAATCCGTATCCCGTGTTTCCGTATACGGTTTTTTGTGACACGGTTCAAGTCCGCTATTTATCAGTGTTTCCACCGTGTCACAATTTTTGTGACACGGTGATATATCTTCCATTTGCGCATCCTTTTTTTCTTCGTGTTCTAATATGTATTGCTCACATTTCTCCGGTGACTCGAAAATGATATAATCGATATCCCCAAATCTTCCAGCATTTCCTCGAATCTGTTGTCTAATGATATAACCATGCTCTATCAATTCATTCACGATACCCGAAATTGTATTAATTGATTCCTTATTGATGGCTGCCAATCCACGCAATGTATAATCCCAATCATCTGGCAAAGACAACATAAGCGACAACAATCCCTTTGCCTTTAAAGATAATTCTTTATCTCGCAAATGCATATTAGACATCACTGTGTAATTTTTGTTCTTTTCTACGCGAAATACTCCCATAGCTTCTCCTGCATTTTAAAAATTTAACCCTTAATCATAGGTCAATATTTTTTCAACGAATCTCGTTTATATTCTTTATTATGAGATTATTAGGCTTTACCTAGGATAATCCATAAATATCCCCTTTCCGCCCCCGGTATAAACCGGAGGCAACATCATGGCTTATTTTTCGTGATATATAAAATAACTCCACATGAACTCCTTCTTTTCTGCATAGAAGGACTATGCAGCGGTGTTTCAACCAATTTGTAGTTATTTTGGGCATTCTCCCAATGTCATAAAACCCCTTAGGGCAGTATAACCATCTAACATTCCCCCATATACCACTTCATTTCTATGCGTCCTCCGGAAACTTTGGGGAAAATCCGGAGGACAAAGCAATATATGCCCGGTTGACACAACCGGGATTCCTTCCACGCCTTTTGACAGCTACAACCTATAGTTGGATGGAAGGATATATGGATCAATCCTCTTTTTTATACAGGGTTCTGATCAGGATAACCCCCATAATGACCACACATGTCATTCTAAGGATGAGACCTACAATCCCCGGAATATGTAACGCGTTTATCACAATAAAAGCCACCGCATCGATCAGGCATATGCCAAGGCGTTTAAGCAACACCCTGCTTTTACGATCCTCCATTGTTCGTTGCAAGCGTTCCTGCAGTCTTTCTTTCCAACTCTGATTCATAATCTTATCCTCCTTACATATCAAATTTATTTTGCACACTTATGATATTATCTGCATCAATCCAGATCTGGCGTCCTAATGATGATATTTGTTGCCATTCTTTAGCAGATAAAGCCTGCGTTAACTCATTCAAGTATCGCTCTATTTTTTCCTGTGTCTCCTCCACAAAAACCTCCATACCCAGTTGTGGGTTTGATACCTTTTCCAGCTTCATCTGCTCCGGCAAAACTTCTGGATAATCTGCAACATTCATCTGTCCTGCTAACTGGTCTTCCTCACCATTGTCATTCTGTGTTGGTTCAACGACTTGCTGCGTCACCTGTTTTCCTTGAATATAAGGACAACATTCCTTGATTAATGCAACCAGGCGCTTCCATGTGATTTCATTCATCCCGCCAATACTTACGCCCCGGTAGGATCCTTTATAAGAATACTTTGGCTCCCGACCGGATCCAAAAGCATTCTTACATGCATGGCGTAATGCCTCTGCCCACTTATCCTCTTCCGTATCTTTCAAGATCGTTTTTACATAAGTGGCAAAATGCCGGATCTGATCTGCAGAAGGTTCCTGCGCCTGGTTCTTCTCCAGCATATATCCCTTGATCTCTTCGCGTTTTGTCAGTCCCTGCTCTATGATCTCGTCCTGGTCTTTCTCTGGCATGGATGCAAGTGTCACTGCGGCTGATTTATCTAATCTGCCATCTTTAAAGGCTTCCATTCCTTTTCCACCTAAGTTATGGGATATATTCTTATAATCAGATACCACAGATCTTGACATTTGCAGTTGTGATGCCAATTTTTCTACCAATCTGCCTTTTCCGGCAAACTCCGGAAACTCCTCTGGATGCTCTGTCAGTAGCCGGCTCATACCCTCTATTTCGCGCATAATCTCATATGGTGTTTTCTCGTCATAACCATTAGACGAATAAACAGCAAATTCAGCCCTTACATCCGTCATATCCTCTTCAATGCATGGAATCATTGCAAACTGTTCCATCCCCTCCTGCTCTGCCAGGTAAACACATGCACGCCGTCTCTTATGTCCGGCAATCAATTCATATGTATCTCCGCCGGATTTTCGCACAATACATGGTTCTAAGACTTTACCGTCTGCCTTGATCAGATCAGCCAGTGCCTCTACCACATCGCTCTGACGATCACGATATTGATACACAGATTCCATGATCTTACTGTAATGGATCCGTTTGATTTTCTGCGTCACCGGTCTTTTTTCACTTGGTTTCTGTTCCGTAAAAACATCTGCAAATTTAGGCATCTTCCTCTACCTCCTCTCGGATCAGATCGACCATATCTCGTATATCCTGTGCTACCGTTGCATGACTACGATGCAAATATACCGGTTTCTTCATACTATTTGCTGTTGCCACCGTCGTAGTTTCACTGATGCAAATGTCAAGCATCGGATAATCATGCTTATATACAAGATCTGTAAAGGTTTCCTTTTGGTTTTTACGATTTGCAACACGATTGACAACAATAGACCATGGAATATCTACCATAAAATCTTCTTCATCAACTTCCATTTCATTTAATTCCTTGGCTTGTCTCACTGATTCAATTGAAGTACTAACTAAATTAAGGTTATCCTTGGAAAAGGCATCTAATCCAATTGGCACTAATACAAAATCTGCCGCATAGATGGCACTCTGCACGATATGGGAAAAACTTGCCGGACAGTCAATGATCACATAATCATACTCTGCTTCCAAAGCCTGTAATCCCTCATACAGACCATTGATAGCCCTTACATTAGCATTTGCATGGGAGCCTCGTATATAATCTACATTTTTGCCCTTATACACTGCCTTTTTCATATCCTTAAAGTTCTGATCTGCCAATTTTGCAATATCTGCCTTCGCCCTGCCTGTCTCTTTTTCAAGCATCAGCGAAAAATTCATCTGCTCGTCCAGATCAATGCCAAGCACCTTTTTCTGATGCTCTGTCGCCAGACAGGATGCCAGGTTAAATGACAATGTCGTCTTACCTACGCCACCTTTTCTGTTCCATACGGTTATTGTTTTCATATATTGCTCCTTCCTGTGCTTTTCGCACACCGCCTTCCCCATCAGCGGTATTTTTCTTTATTTGTTAAACAGACACCATCCTGCGTCCTCATCTGCAGGATCTCTGTCTGTGTAAGGTCACTTTTATAAATCGACATGATCTTGTCCATTGTCTTTCTACGAATCCGATATATTGTCTGCGGATGCAGATTGTAGTCGGTTCCCAGTTGCTGCACGGATTCATAGACCTTGTCTGCTGTGCTGTGCAGATATAACCGTTCTAAGACACAACGTTCTTTTTCATCTAAGATCTCATAGATCGCCATAATGCGGTTCATGCTCTCCTGTTCTTCGATGATGTCACGCATCAGGCTCTTTATATCATCCACACGCTGTTTAGATAACTCTATGTATCTCGTGTAGATCTCATCAATATCACCATCCATCTGATGCCTAGTCTCTGATGGGCTATAAATTGGATATGCTGTTGCCTGCAGCAATTCATCATCTAGTGTTTGCGTATTTAAAAGTGTATATTGTGTTGACATTTCCCTACGCAATTCTATTGTTCTAGCATCATACGTTCTCAGTGTTCGTATGATAAACTCCTGGTCTATCTCTTTGTACATGAATATATTTCTCCTATTGTTTATCCATATCTTCCCTTGGAACTGGCACTCCTCCTAATCCTCTGCATATGCGATCAAAAGCTTCGACTCCTACTTCTTTTTGGATATCCTCTGGAAGATCCTTCAGATTTGCCAATAGTCCTTCTGAAGAGTTCCATAAACGTATATTCCAACCCTCATCTAGTAAGGCCTGTACTCTTGGTCCAACATGTACCCAATAATTAAAAGTCGCCTGTTTTGGATATCTTGCCATTTCTAGTACCTCCTCTCTCGTTCATCTTATGTATGAATGGTTGTACTTCATGATGAAAGTTTTCTGTATCACTTACTGATAACAGTCTGCTTAACGTCCTTATCCTTCGTCTTTGCAGCCAGACTTTCCGTTTTTCCTAAAATATATCCTTTATCAAACTCTGACATTTTAGGAATGGCTTCTATTAGTTTTTCTATGATCTTCTTTTCTTTTTCGCTCATTTAATCACCTCCACATGTTCATTAGATATACATAAGATAGCACATCTAATGTACTTCGTCAATATTTTTGTTGACCTAATGTGCATTATATAGTAATATCATTTTCGAAAGGAGGAATACTTTCATATGATGAACGAAAAAATACGAAATTTAAGACATGTTTTAGGCTTAAGTCAAACGGATTTTGCCAAAAGGCTTTCTGTATCACGTTCTGCGGTTTGTAAAATGGAAAGTGGCGAAAACTCCCCCTCCGAACAGACACTCAAACTAATATGTAAAGAATTTTCTGTTAATGAGACTTGGCTCCGAACTGGAACTGGTGATATGTTTCTTCAAGAAAATAAAGACACGCAGATTTCTCAGATGCTTGATGAAGTCATAAAGGCTAATGAGTCAGATTTTAAACGCCGGCTCATTTCCGCTTTATCTAAGTTAGATGATGATGGATGGGACAGTTTAGAAAAACTGGTAGAGAACATTGCTGCCACTGATAAAGAAAAATAATGATAATAGATTTTCTCAATCGGTTAATAATTTACCTTGAAAAAATTATACCATCATGTTTTATTGAAGATAAAAAAGGGAAAGCTAGAGAAGCGGCTACCCCTGAACATTATAGCATCAACCTTTTATAGGTCAGCCGTCATTATTCGCAGTAATGGCGGCTATTTTCGCCCAGAATATGATAAATTTGTCTGATTTGACTTTTCATTGCCTGCGTTATATAATCCATGCAGGCGATAAGTTGAGATTATGTATAATTAAATCTCGACAAATACAAGAAAAGAGAAATCAGCACATTCAATGGGGTCACTTTCCTTCCCGATTGGTGGGATTTCGACAACAACAAAAGAGGAACGCTGATATTCAGCGTTCCTTTTTGTGAGATATGTAATTTGCTTATCTGGTAAATGTAATGATAAGAGTCAGTAACTCCACCATCAATCTACAAATATTAATCATATCCGCTAAGGTGTGTTGATGTTTCATGGTTCTTCGCCTCCTTCCATATTCGACTCTATGTGCAATAAGTGTCAAATACAGAAAGAGTAACAAAAAATTGCAAAATTTTTTAATTTATGTTGTTGGGCTTTTCATAGCATACGTTATATAATGCCAATAGGTCAAAAGATATAAGTGTCTTGCATTAGCAACACACAAAAACCCACGTTGTATCAGGACGTGGGTTTTTTATTCCATCCATCCTTGCCTGTATAGGGAGTGGCAACAGAGACAGTATATCATCGCTTTCGACAAAAGTGCCCATCGGTTCAAAACCAATGGGCACATACCTTTTCACTATTTAGTTCCATATGCCACTCTATATGTCGCACCTAATTCCTGCAAATGCATAATGCGCGCATCCTTATCTGGATGACTGCTTTCCAGACTCGCAAATAACCCTTTCGAAGTCGATTCTCCGAGCGAATCAAGCATCGCACACAATGCATTACCATATCCCAGACGAAGCGAAAACTCATCTGCTTCATATTCATTAGATCTACTTGACTTCATAACAAGCCAAATCCCAATTTTAGTCCATAACCACATAATCCCGGTAACAAATAATGTAATAAAGAAATGGTATATTGCATTACAGATTGCCATAATCACACCTTCTGTCCCGCCAAGGATTGCTGCAAAAATACTTGTTGTAATATGACCAATATCTATCACCAATTTAAAACCTAGCACAAAGGCACTCACGATCAAATTTCCCACTGATACCAACAATATCAAATCTGTGTCTTTGTGTGCCAAATGTCCAAATTCATGTCCTAACGTAGCCTTAATCTGATCTTGAGGCATATATAACAATCCTTCTGTAATACATATTGTCTTTCTTCCAGTTGCAAAAGCATTCGGTTCCGAATCTCCATTAATATACAATTTAACTTTATTTGGAATATGCGGATCAAGTTTCTTTGCATCTTCATATACTTCTTGAAAAATCAATTCAATAAACTCTTTTTGCTCAGCTCTCTTAATTTTTTTGCAACCTGTCTGTAGCCGCAAGATCCACTCTCCAAATGGTGACATTGCTATAAATAGTGAAATCATATACAAAGTCAGTGCCAAAACAAATTCCTGCCAAAATGTTATTCCTGTAAAGCCGATTAATAGTAATGCAATAATTCCTGTAATCACGAACACATTAATAACTAAATATATGAGTGTTGGGATATTGGTCTTGTGAACTAATCGTTTAATCAAATCGAGAACATACATAACTCTTCCTCCTATATGCATTTATTGTTTTAAATCTTTATAATATATAATACCAATATACTTCCATTCTGTACACCATCCATAGACGGAAAATGATAAAGACTCCTATCATAAATTCTTTACCTGATAATATCTTTTTCGGGAGTTTGACAAATACTTATACCTTTTGTCCTCAAAAATAAAGCTAATGAATCAGACTTTAAACGCCGTCTTATTTCCGCTTTATCCAAGTTAGATGATGATGGTTGGGACTATTTAGAAAAACTGATAGAGAACATTTCTGCCACAGATAAAGGAAAATAATGATAATAGATTTTCTCGTATATTTGACATTTCATGTGCATACGTTATATAATGCCTATAGGCAAAGTTAAGAGTGACTTCTATAAGTCAGCAAAACCCCCACGAGTTCGCACCTCGTGGGGGTTTCTATTCCATTTTTTGCAGGGTGGCTTAAGCCCTAGGCTGATTGCCTTCCTAATCATTTCTATCCAACCATTTGCAAATATAGTAGGCAACTATACTTGCCATAATAGAAATGACAAATGCTAAGAGTGTATCTATAGGTCAGCCCCCCTTTCCTTGCCAGTATAGGGGTGGCAACGTTTATCAGTATATCACACTAACCACATCTTTCCAATCGTTCTGATGTCTATATTTACTGTATATCTATCAGTGCAAATATAATAGGCGATTATATCATTTGACCCCCTAATATGCCTCATGTATAATTTTACTAGGTTTAATATATTATTTTACGCGATATTGCGAAAGGATTTACCATGAAAAAAACAGGTGCAATTTATATTAGAGTATCAACTGGGCGCCAGGAAGAACTTTCTCCTGATGCGCAATTACGCCTCTTGAAAGAATATGCGGAAAGAAATGATATCTACATTCCATCAGAATATATATTCCAGGACAATGGTATCTCTGGTCGTAAGGTATCAAAACGCCCTGCTTTTCAGCAGATGATTGGACTTGCAAAATCCCAGGAACATCCTATTGATGTAATTATTGTATGGAAATTTTCTCGATTTGCTCGTAACCAGGAAGAATCTATCGTTTATAAATCTTTACTAAGAAAAAGTAATGTAGATGTTATTTCCATTTCTGAAAATGTTGAAGGAGATTTCGGTTCACTAATTGAGCGTATCATTGAATGGATGGATGAATACTACTCCATCCGTCTTGGTGAAGAAGTAGTTAGAGGTATGACAGAAAAAGCATTACGTGGTCAAACGTTAAGTGCTCCGCCTATTGGTTATATTTTACAAGATGGAACAATAGAAATTGATTCAGCAACCTCTGTAATACCTCTTACAATTAAAGATATGTATTTATCCGGATATTCCTTACGACAAATAAGTGATTATTTAAATGAACATGGCTACCGAACCAAACGCGGAAATCCTTTTGATACCCGCGGCATTCTATATATTATTGAGAATCCCTTTTACTGCGGTATTCTACGATGGAATTATTCTGATCGGCAGCGCGTTCTTAAACCAACAGATGAAGTTATCTATGCCAAAGGAACATGGGAACCACTATGGGATGAAGAGACCTACGATAAAATGCAAACATTACGCAAAAACACAAAAAAAGAATTTAAGACACGCGACCATTCAACAACACGCCATTGGCTTACTGGTCTCGTCAAATGTAGTACATGTGGCGGTAATCTAACTGCTGCCAAAGGCACTAACGGATTTCAATGTTGGAAGTATGCAAAGGGAATCTGTCATGATTCTCATTATATCTCTGTCAAAAACATGGAAGCTAACATCATAAGTGGTTTAGAGGGATTTCTTGACACTGGCATTGTGTATTATACTGTTATTTCTACAGAATCAAATGATAATGCACAGCGTATAGACTTCTTACAACATCAACTCAATAAACTTGATCAAAGAGAACGTCGTGCTAAAGAAGCGTATTTAAATGGTATTGACACAATTGATGAATATAAGAAAAACAAATTATCTATTCAAGATGATCGCAACACGATACAACTAGAAATTGATTCACTCTCTCAAATAAAAAAGTATGCAAAGGAAGAATTAGACGCCCTTATGCTCTCTCGTATTCAGGATGTTGTTACCACCTTAAAAGACGAAAACATAGGGGATATTGAAAAAGGAAATTCTATTCGCACGATTGTTAGCCAGATTGTATTTGATCGGCAAAACACATCCTTTGATTTCGTTCTCCATCTGAACATATAATCAATAGTATAAGTTATTGCGAGATGGTGGTCCCGACGGTGAACTCGGTGCATCTTTACGCTATCTTTCACAACGTTATACCATGCCATATCGTGAAGTTGCCGGCTTATTGACCGATATCGCAGTTGAAGAGCTTGGTCATTTGGAAATGGTTTCCACCATCGTGTACCAATTAACCGATGGTCTTTCACCAGAGGAAATCAAAGCCAGCGGTTATGACAAATACTTTGTCGATCATACTTTAGGTGTCTATCCACAGGCCGCATCCGGAACTCCATTTTCTGCCGATACGTTCCAATCTACCGGAGATACCATTACCGATTTATATGAAGATATGGCAGCGGAGCAAAAAGCCCGCACCACCTATGACAATATTCTTCGTATGGTAAAGGATCCTGATATCGTTGATCCGATTCGCTTCCTCCGCGCCAGAGAAATTGTACACTTCCAGCGCTTTGGCGAAGCGATGCGTATCGTCTGTGACCGATTGGATTCCAAAAACTACTATATGTTTAATCCTTCGTATGATGCTTAACTTTTATGTGAAGATCATCTAAAAACCAACAAAAGAAGCCTTATACAAACAGTTTTTCTGTTCCTATAAGGCTTCTTACCATTTCTTTTTTTACATCTGATAGAAATTCAAATTTTCACGCAATTCCGGTGTCATCTCTCCGCCCTCACGTTTGTATTTTTCATATAATCCCTGTAAGCGTTTGTAACTTCTCGCATTGTTTGTCTCAAACCTCGAAATGGAATCCGCAAACATTGGATTGCCACGCAAATCCGCACGATAAAGTTTTGCAAACGGACAATAGGTAAACATAATTTGACGTACATAACGATTGAGGCGGAAACCACCTTTCGCTTCGTACTTAATCCAGTTCTGATAATCTTTCACAAAAACTTCCCGGAAATTATTTTTTGCACGCGATAACGCGCCCTTAATCTGATCTTTCGTCTCTGCAGACAATTCTCTGTTTTTACGATAGAATTGCAAATAATCATAATAATCGCTTGTCAGAGAATGCTCACGTAAATCATTCCAACGTACACCCTGAATCTTTCTACACATTTCCCAGCGATATCTTCCGCAATTTTCCAAAATAGCTTCCTGAAGATCGACCGCCGTAAAAATTGGAACCATAAAACGTGCTGGTGTATCGTTTCGCACGCTTGCCGTTTCCTGCCACATCATCGCACGTGTTCCAGCATTTGGCATTAAAATGACATCCGGCAGGATTTCTTTCATAATCATTTCGTTCTTTAGCAAGTCCCCGGTAGTTTGTTGCGGAAACATCGGACGATAGAATAACGAGTAATCCACTTTACGCACAGCGTTAAAGGCATCCTCTAAACGTTCTGCTGTAACGAGCATCTTGTCTAAACTATTAAACAAATCCTTCTCCGTCAACAACGGTGAAAACATTGTAATATTTCCATATGTCACACGATTGACCGAAACGAACATATTTTCAAGCTCATACTTGGCTTTTGCTTTCTGATCCAACTTCATGCGCTCGATCTCATCTTTTGTCCATTCACCTCTACGCAATCCATCCGTCAGATATGCGGTATAATCCATGTCAAATTCATTTTTTGACGGTTCTTTTTTTCCTTCGTAAACAGCTTGTAACCATGAAAAAATCGTAAAGACATGCTCAGAAGCGCACATATCCAAATGTGCTGATAGCTGGTAGAGTTCACTTGTCTTATCCTCTCCTAGATATCCCTGATCAATATAGGCAAAATTGAAAAACATTTCCATCACTGGTGTGATTTTCTTTTTATGTTCCATTGCCTGCATAAAGCAGTCCCAATACAGTTCATAGAATACTTTTCTAACCTGTTTACGCAGGCGATATGCCTCTTCATCCTTGTTGTCCGCATCCTTTACTTTTTCGTAGGATACAAAAAGATCTCGCATCGTCTCAAACTTTTCATTTTCATAGCCTGCATATTGTAAAATATACTCTAAGTCCGTCTGACATACCTGCTCTTTTGCGCTCTTCTTTTCTGTATTTGATGCATATTCTTTTTTACAAGTCTCTAGCAATTCCTCTGTATAGATTCCTAATTGCTCTGCACAAAGGAGTTGCTCCTCTATTAATTTTTTTATTTCACCATCGTCTGCCCCCTGTGCTTTGACAGCACTTTGCAATTCCAATGAAGCATGAAATAAATCGTTTCGTATTTCGCTGACCAAGGCATCTCTATTATTTCGCAAAAAGACAGACATTTCACGGATACCACGTGCAATACGATGCATCTGTGCAGATGCCTCCATAATGGCTCCAATGCACAAATCTTCATCCGTTTCCATCAATTTCAGATAAGCATCAAGCTTTCCTCGAATCAGACTGTTACTGCTGTTGATTTCCCAGTTCTCCGCTTTATGCTGCATCTCAAGCGGTACAATACTCTCCACATCCAAAGAAGGCTTTGCTTCCACTTTATTGCGGGCACAAAGGTAACTGTACTCTTCATACATATGATCTGCCGATGTTAAAAACTGACGTATCTTATGATACATATCTGCATAAGCGCAGAACATCTGGTGTCTCTGTAATAATGCGCTACGCAAAAAGATTTTGCGCATTTTCGGTTCTGCTGTCAAAAACTGTTTTAAATCATTGACCCCCTCACACGGAAAAACATACAGTGTAACATCACTGTTTGCTTCGTAATCGCAGATAAACCAATCCTGTTCCAAAATACCAATAATAGAATTTGGTCCTAACGTAGTCTCCTCAAACTCATGGCAAAGCGTTACGGTTCCCTCCTGCACAATATACCAGGCGCTCACCTTGTCTTTTCTCTTTGCAACTTTCTCCCCTGCTTTCAGATGAATAACTTCCATCTTTCTGCTCCTTTCAAACACCTAACAAATCTTTTACTTCTCATCCAGACCACACAACTTATCTACCGAAGATATAATTTCTATAATTTCCGGCACATAATGTTCATGCTCTGTCATCAGACGGTCAATTTCATTTCTCTCGCTTTGCACAATCTTGCGATTTTCTTCCATATGTGCTCTGATTTTTTGTCTGCGCTTCACAAGATTATGCTTGATTTCCACCATTTCCTGATCATCAATCAATGCTTTTGTCTGTGTAAGCCAGATTTTACGGTCATACAAATCAATACGCTGCAGCAATCGTATCAGCCGGCCATTAAAATACTCCAAATCATCATTGTTGCGCAAAAACTTTTCTTTTTCTCTGACTGCACTTGTATATTGTTCCCATACATAATTTAACTCTGTCGAATTATGTATGCCAAATTTGTCTTTTGTATATTCCACGGCTTTTGTCACATTGACATATTTCATGCACACTACATTCAAAAGACTAATCGCCTGATTTTCATTCCGCGTTGCCTGACGCATCTGTTTCTGTAAATACAGACTGCGGAAATAAATCATTGCTCCGCCAAGGGCGCCCACAAAAAACAGCACCAGAAAGCCAACCGTCAAATCCATCTTTGCCATAAATTGCAACACAAATAAAAGAATGAGCAATGTTGCATACAATAGAAACAGTAACATCGAAGCTCTTTTTAGGATTTTACGTTCACCGGTAATGGCTTCCCTTTCAATCTCCCACTGATTCTTCTGCGCTTCTAAAATATTTTTATCTCTGCGCACCTTGTCCTGATAACGCTCGTTATCCAGTAAGCGATGAATGGTCTGTGGAATATCATCCTCTTCCTGCTCCATCAACATAAACTGTTCTTCTGATATTTGATAGGTTGCCTTTTCGTACGCCTGGCGCGCTGCATTCAGCTGTTCGATATTTGTTGCAGCTTCACGGATAGATTGGCGCATCTCCTCCGGCAGACCTTCAATTGTCTGTATGTCGGTCAGATAGGATGTTACAATACGATATTCTGTTTTTTCTCCCTCGATTTCCTTGGTCAATGCAATGATCTGTTCACACGAATCCAGAATATAGTGTTCTAACTTCTTCGGATCATTCCAGTTATCGATCGTCTCAATCTCCTGATAGACCTTTGCAAATGCCTCATCAATCTCCTGTTCTTTTTTACGTTTCTTTCCAAAAAATAGCATCCGTTTCTCCCAAATGATATCGCTTTATTAAATACGACACAAATGATTGTAATCTACTTTCCATCGATCCAGAATCGGACCGATTACATTTTCTCTATCTTCGTCCCTCTGTAATGCCTGCTGAATTTTTTCATCAAACACATGGATTTGCTCTTTGGCACTTAGCATCGTGACTTCTTCGCATATTTCATCCACCATATCCTGTGGAATAAAATATGTGTCAACCAGTTCCTTAAAATGTGTTTCGTCCTTGTTACAGCGAAGTGCTGCAAGCATAGAACGAAGGGATTGCACTTTATGATTGCGTTTGTATGCCTCCTCAAAGCAGAGTGATGCCTCTCCAAAAAAGAACAAACGCCCATATGCCACGCCTAAATTATGCCACACATCTCCCTCAAAGACAGTTGCTCCATGTATTACCGCCGGGTCATCCAGCATTTTTTCATATTCATAAATAGCATCCACAATCTTTTCTTTTTCCATCAAACGATCTGCACGCATCTTCTGACATTCCGTCGGACTTTTATTTTCAAATGACGCAATTGCCTGCAAAACATCCCGAATTTCCACACTGGTCAGATAGCCATTATAGGTCAGAATCTGCCCTATAAAAATATGAAGTGGTGCCTGCTGTGAAATCGTATCCAATAGCTGTTTCTCTAAATCACGCGCCCCCAGTTCTCCGCCAATCCAGCGGCACAGCTCTTTCGACGCAAACTCTGTATTCAAAAGATACACATTGTGTGCAATATAATAGCTCAGCTCTTCCAGAGAATAGATATTGAGTGCGCCATCCTCAATAAAATATGGATTTGCCGCTATGGATTGTTTGCATAAGATTAATTCACCCATCTCGTTTTCTCCTTACTCCAGGCAGATTGTATGTTCCCATGTCCGGTTTGAGGACGGTGCAATCTCGCCAAATCCGAGATCGCGAATGGTAATTTTCACTTTACAGTCAGATTCCGGTACCGCAGTAATGCGCAATCTTGTTGTACGGCGTTCCCGCTCTACCATATCTGTCAACTCCAGCAATTCCACATGCGCTTCCCGGCTTTCCGGTCTTTGAATCCACACTTCGATTTCTGGTGTACCATCCAAAATGACCTCACATTCACCGACTGCATCAAACCAGCTTTCGCCCGCTGTAATTAATGTAAAAAACTGCATTTCATTCCGTATCAACACCTTTAAATACAGATTCAGCTTTAGTTCATTATCTCCAATATATACAAATGGCCAGTCTCTTTTCTCATCCTTGATAAAGCCAGCATAGCAGGCGCCCTTAGAATACAGATTTTTACCTAAAAATACCTTTCTGGTATGACAGAGGTATTGCAGTGATGTTTTCATCCAATCACCGTCAAATCCATCTCCAATCAGATAAACGGAAGACACAACCTGTCCCGCCATGATTTGCTCTGCAATATTTTTAAATTGTTCATCCTTTTGATCCAGTAATTTGCCATTATTTTTTTGTTCTAAGGTAATGACTTGTGGCGTTGTGTGCAGATTACGATGCAGACAACAAGACATCATGTCTGATTCCGTGTAATCAAAAAGTACAACGTCATGTAAAAAAGTCTCCGGCTGCTGGCTCAGTGCATAATAATAAAAACTCTCCCGTCGATCTACAAGCAAAAGCTTTTCCGGTTCAAAACCAAGCTTTACCATCACAGCGGAAAACAATTCCATATAAGAAACACTCACGCGATCCACACAAATTGTCATTCGTGCCAAAGGCATCGTGGCATGCACACTACCAGCCAATGAAAAAACACGTTTAAGATAAATCGTCAGCAAGTCGGCTGCATCATATTTTTCGTGTTCCAAAAAAACCTCTTCTTTTGCTTTCGCTTTGGTCAAAAGATTGTCTACACCCAGCGCTTCCCCTGCCTTGATGCGCATTTTGGCATCATGTCCAAAGAACCACTGACCCACACCTTTTCTCTTCGCCAACACCATCGGTATCTGGTAGCTCTCGCTTCCCATGATGGTACTGATTGTCTGCGGCTCCGTCATATGCTGTTGGTAAATACTGAGCATGGTATATTTATCGCTGATATCAATACCAAGATACAGTCCCGCTTTCTGCTGTTCCATAGTCGCCTCTTATACTGTAGTAAATAGTTCCTTTGTTACATAATCCAGACCCTGATACTGCTTCATCAAAGCAGCCAGCTGTCCGTCTTCATGATACAGATACGCATTCTGCATCGCATTTAACATATCATATCGATCCAGATTTCCATCTTTTAAATCACTTGAAATGCTCAGATCATCTGCACTCACTGGCAAATCTGAAACAGCATCCGCATACAATTCGTAGTGAATGGTCTCCCCGAAAAAGACAACAAATTGTTTCACAAAAATGCCTTCGTACATCTCTATCATTTCTTCCGTAATCGCTTCTTTTCCATCAAACTGATAGGTAATCGTGATCCGTTCTCCCGGATTTCCGCGATATTCCACGAAATGCTTATCATACAGATGATACTTGATAATCAGCCGATGATCGATATCTTTATAGAATTTAAAGTAAACATTGCGCAAAATGTAGTATTGTAACAACTGATCTAGAATTGCATATTCCTTGTCATCTAGTGCATCTAACGTAGACAGATATTTCATATACGCCAGCTTACAACTTTCTTTTAACGCAACACCTTTTGAAAAATAATATGCCAAATATGCAAACAACTTCATTGGCACCTGGTCTTGGGATAACATATACGCATGCGCCCAATAATTCAAATACGCCTCTATTAACATCCGGTCCTTACCACGGGCAAGGTAGGAATCATAAATCTCCGGTGTCTGCTCGACATGGCTTTCTGCATACAATGTCTGGAATAAAATATTTTCTTCCAAATCTACCACAGACATCTGCTGTTCCTTTGCTTTTTGCCAAAGGACAATCATATCTTCACTTGGTCCCACAAAATTTTGTGCCAAATAAGATATCGTAGCCGGTGATGTCTGTTTCTTTTGCAGCAGATATCCGCATAACGCCAACAGGAAATCATCCTTTTCAAATTCTGTAGCTAGAATCTGCTCATTACACATTTGCAACAACAAACGTTCATCTACCTGAAGTCCATAATATTGCTGCATCAGTGCATAAGCACGCGCATAGTCCTGACGCTGTATAAATAGTGAAATCACAAAGCCTCTTGTGGCTGTTTCTAACTGTCCGACCGCCGCATCTTTTGCAAAATGTTCTTCTAACATTTCTTCTCGGCAATGATTCTGCAAAAATCCAATAAATTCGCTATATTTACTCTGTTTATAACACTCTGCCACTACCGATGATTCCAAAAACACCTGCATCCGTTTTACATCATCTAATGTATAATCATCTGCTCTTTGTTTTTGGGCAAAATCTGCAAGGATAAACGGCAATGATAACGGTGAAAGCTGTTGCAAGCGTTCCATAAAACGCTCCGGATACATCAAACGCTGTAGTGTAAACGCCTTATGATCGCAAATTAAGGTACCATCTTTTTTCTCAAGCATCAGCTGATACTGCCCCGGCAAAATCGGAACATAAGCCTGATGATTCTGTACTGGAATCACAATTGGCATTTCATACTGCTCCTGATACACAAAAGCTCGTGTAATATCCGGATAGAGACAAACCAGTTTTTTCATGAAAACCATACCGGAAATCAAGTGCGACATTTCCTCATCCACCACACCCATTTCCAGCACATTTTGATAAATGATTGCCAAATTATCATTCATCCGGTTTGCCTTCATCTGTTCTATCGCAAACAATTCGATACTGCGTAAATATTGCTCATACAACTGCGGTATCTTTTTACGGTCTGAAATAATATTTGCATAAAGCAATGCCTTTTTTTGATATGGCAGATTACAGCTATAACGAAAATACATCGTAACCATCTGTGGCAGTTCTTCTGTGCTGTTATCCGGCATAGAAAGCATATAAGCTTCATACAAACCACTCAGGCGTAAATCAAGCGCAATCGCTTCTCGATACCAATGCAAATACTTTTCCTGATACATCTGATTGCGAAGCAAATACGCTACCATCGTAGAAAAAGCTTCCTCGCTCTTTTCTACTTCATATGCCTTACAGGCGATTTCAAAGATATGTGCGTCAAAATCTTTCACGCTTTCAAGCACATGGAAAATCTGCATCGCCATATCTTTTGTATATGTCACATGGTGCGCTGCCCAATATAACACCTTAACTGCCTGTGGTGTAAATTCATGTAACAAATATGGATCCTGCACATACATTGCATATGCTTCGATATATAAAAATGGCGTATCATGATCCGCATTGATCCACTGGTTTATGTCTTTTAATTTACGTGATGGGTTCTCCATATATGCCTCACGTAAAAAAGATAAAAACCAGAATAGGCGCACATCCTCCGGATGTTCCCTAAAAATCATCTCAATCTCTTTGGTCAGGCGATCCACATAGGATTTTTCCTGTTCAATCAAGGTACAAAGATATAAAAGATATGCCCACAACACACTTGACTTATCTGCGATTTCCCGCTTCATATCAGAAATAATCCAAAGTGCTTCCTGCCGTTTTTTGTTAACAATAAGGCACTGTGCTTTCATAAGCATATACCATGCATGATTGGGACGACGCTCTAAAAGCTCATCTAAAAGTGCCACTGACTGGTCGCACCAGGCTCCTGTCGTAATTTCGCGGAAACGATATTTCTTATATATCTCTGTCAACTGTGCAAGACATTTCTTATCCCTTCTCCAAGGGAATTCCTTAATCTCATCTTCACAATCAAACGTTGCCATAATCTCAATCACACGAATGGTTCCTTTACAGGAAAAAGTAATCCTTGCGCGATTGATGCCGGCATGCATGCGATTTTTATGTATATAGTAATTGAGAAGCATGGTGCTTCCCAAAAAATAATCTGTCGTAATAACATCTTTTTCTACGGTAACAAATGGACTGTCACTCTCTACGGCAATCTCAATGTGTCCCCATGTGTTTTTTGCGATAACAAGTGTTTCTTTTCGGTTTTCTGTCACACGATAAAATGCTTCTTTTCGCTCACGTACTGTAAAATCAACCGCATCTTTCACGCCGACAGCTACTAGAAACTCTTCTAAATTGGCTGCTGTTGGCAAAGCTTTTCGATAGCCGGTATAGACCATCTGTACTGTTTTTTCCTGACGTGATATGAATTTTTCAAATGGTGCAGCATAAAACAACTGCATTGCTTCGCTCCAATGCCCCTGTGCAAGTGTTGCAAAATCTTCAAGTGTTGCAATCTCTCCGATGGAAGCGTAAAGATGTTCCGTCTCAAATTGAATATCAAAAGGAAGGCGACACTCCCTCTGGTTACATACGATTGTAAAATAACCTGTAAGGCGATCCCCTTCTCGATAATCCTGACCTAGCACTTCAAAACGAATGGTCGCTTCCATGCCATCAAACTGTGGCTTTGGAATCCGTATATATGGATTGGAAGAATATACAATACCACGTATGGGAACTTCGTTGGTTGAGCGCATTCCAAACTCACCCTGCAATCGTTCTCCCTGTTTACCAACCAGTGTTACGGTCTCTTCTGAAAATGCTATCTGCGGCCTTCTATTGTCAAATTTATCTTCTGACATACGCCAGATTCGTTTACGCAAAATATGACACCCTTTTCCTGCCGTTTTATCTTCTGTCGGTTGCAATTTCCGACGAAAAAAGACTATAATGAATTATAAACTATTTCGAAAGGACATGCAAATAAACTTTGTCCTTCACAGGAGGAAAACATGCTAACACACAAAGACCATTTTCATGGAAGTGATTTAGAAAAAATAGAACAGATTTATGGCATTCGCAAAGAAGACATCATCAGTTTTTCTGCCAATGTCAATCCCCTTGGTATTTCACCGAAATTACGTGAACATCTCGCCAGTCATATCGACTGCATCACCTCATATCCAGACCGCGAATATACGACGCTTCGAAAACGTATGGCAGATTATGTTGGTACAGAAAAAGAAAACATTATCGTAGGCAATGGTTCCACGGAACTCATCTCACTTTTTATTCAGATTGAGCATCCGAAAAAAGCAATGATTTTAGGACCTACCTACTCAGAATATGAACGTGAAGTCTCACTCGGTGGTGGCACCACTGTTTATTATCCGCTCAAGGAAGAAAGCGGTTTTAAACTAGACACTGCACATTTCACTTCCAAATTAGACGATACCATAGATCTTTTAATTCTATGTAATCCGAACAATCCGACTTCCAGCTGTATTTTATCGGATGATATGCGTACCATTCTTGATGTCTGCAAAGAACATGGCATTTTTGTTATGGTAGACGAAACCTACATCGAATTTGTAGATGATGTAAAGCACACAAGTGCTGTTTCCTTAACAGCTTACTATAATAATATCATCATCTTACGCGGAACAAGTAAGTTTTTCGCTGCACCCGGACTTCGTCTCGGCTATGCTATTACGGGCAATGAAGATTTGCTGCGCAATATGAACCAGCGAAAAAATCCATGGATGATCAATTCTCTCGCTGCAATTGCCGGAGAGCTTATGTTCCAGGATGAAGCATATATTCAGAAAACACGCACTTTAATCCAACAAGAACGCACACGCTGCTATGAGACTTTAGCAGAATCCAAGCGTTTTCATCCCTACAAGCCAACCGCTAATTTTATGCTGATGCGTATTGTAGACGATGATTTAAATAGCAGCATCTTGTTTGATCGTGCCATTCGAGAAGGCTTGATGATTCGCGATTGCTCAACCTTCCCATTTTTGAATGACAAATACATCCGCTTCTGCTTTATGAACCCAGAAGATAACAGCCGTTTATTAGACTGTCTATTACGTTAATTGCAATATATTTTTCATCAAAAAAAGCACTGCAACATGATTTCTTAAGGTAATCCCACAATCATGTTATAGTGCTTTTCTTTTTATATACAGTTTTTATTTATTCTGAAAATATTCGTGAATACCCTTTGCAGCTGCCTTTCCTGCACCCATTGCAAGAATTACGGTTGCAGCGCCTGTTACAGCGTCACCACCTGCATATACTGCTTCTTTTGAAGTTGCACCATCATCTTCACAGATAATACAGCCTCTGCGGTTCACATCCAATCCCTTCGTTGTAGAAGAAATCAGAGGATTTGGTGAAGTTCCCAGTGACATAATCACGGTATCTGCTTCTATTTCATATTCAGATCCCGGAATTTCAACAGGGCTTCTTCTTCCCGATTCATCTGGTTCACCTAATTCCATCTTAATGATACGTATGCCCTTTACGCAACCTTCTTCATCCACAAGAATTTCTGTTGGATTCTGCAGAAGATCAAAGATAACACCCTCTTCTTTTGCATGATGTACTTCTTCCACACGTGCTGGCAATTCCGCCTCGCTACGACGATATACGATATGTACTTCTGCACCCAGACGAAGTGCTGTTCTTGCAGCATCCATAGCTACGTTTCCACCACCAACTACAACAACCTTTTTGCCACGTGCAATTGGTGTATCATAGCCTTCCTTGAAAGCTTTCATAAGGTTATTTCTTGTAAGGAATTCATTTGCAGAGAACACACCCTTTGCCTGCTCTCCAGGAATACCCATAAATCTTGGAAGACCTGCTCCAGAGCCAATAAATACTGCTTCGAACCCTTCTTTTTCCATCAGTTCATCAATGGTAACAGAACGACCGATGATAACATTTGTCTCAATCTTAACGCCGAGAGATTTTACATTTTCTACTTCCGCAGCAACGACCTTACTCTTTGGAAGACGGAATTCCGGAATACCATAAACGAGTACACCACCTGCTTCATGCAATGCTTCAAAAATAGTAACATCATAACCGAGCTTTGCTAAATCTCCGGCACAAGTAAGTCCTGCAGGACCGGAACCAATGACAGCTACCTTATGACCATTCTTTTCTGTTGTTCCCTGTGGCTTAATATTATTTTCTCTCGCCCAATCAGCAACAAATCTTTCCAGCTTACCGATGGAAACAGCCTCTCCCTTAATACCACGAATACACTTACCTTCACACTGACTCTCCTGCGGACACACACGACCACAAACTGCCGGAAGGGCAGAGGACTCACTAATTACCTCATACGCTTTTTCAATATCGCCTTCTTTTACAGCGGCAATAAAGTCTGGAATCTGAATAGATACAGGACATCCCTTGATACACTGTGCATTTTTACAGTTCAAACAACGAGAAGCCTCTTCCATAGCTTCTTCTTTATTGTATCCCAAACATACTTCTTCAAAGTTTGTAGCACGAACCTTCGGATCCTGCTCACTAACTGGAACTTTTACCATTACATCCATTATTCGTCACCTCCACAATGTCCGCATCCGCCGTGGTGCGTATCACCTTCCTGTAAAGCAAGCATCGCGCGACCTTCTTCTGTCTTATACTGCTGCTGTCTGGACATTGCCTGATCGAAATCTACCAGATGACCATCGAATTCCGGTCCATCTACACAGGCAAATTTTACCTGATCGCCTACTACAAGACGACATGCTCCACACATTCCTGTTCCGTCTACCATAATTGGATTCATGGATACAATCGTAGGAATACCCAGTTCCTTTGTAAGCTTACAAACAAATTTCATCATAATCATAGGACCAATTGCTACGCACCAGTCAAACTCCTGACCTTCATCAACAAGTGCCTGTAACTGATTTGTTCCCATACCATGGAAGCCATAACTACCATCATCTGTTGTCACACAAAGTTTTGTGGCAACTTCTCGCATTTCGTCAACATAGAACAGCAGATCTTTTGTACGTGAGCCCATAATTACTGTTGTTTCTACGCCATGCTCTTTTAACCATTTTACCTGTGGATATACTGGTGCTGTACCAACACCACCGGCAATAAAAACAATTTTTTTCTTCTTTGTTTCTTCCAGATTTTCTTCTACACAAAGTTCTGACGGCTGACCTAATGGACCAACAAAGTCCATAAAGCTTTCTCCCACTTCCAGATGTGACATTCTTTCTGTAGATGCGCCAACAGTCTGGAATACAATAGTAATTGTACCTACTTCTCTGTCATAATCACAAATTGTCAGTGGAATTCTCTCTCCCACCTCATCAATCTTTGCAATGATGAACTGTCCTGGCAGACAGTTATCTGCCACTCTTGGCGCCTTCACATCCATCAAGAAAATCTTGTCCGCAAGTTTTTCTTTTTTTACGATTGGATACATAGTTGTCCTCCCATTTTCTTATTTTCTATTTTATATGCTTTTTGCGAGGTAACGATACCTCCAGGCAAACACTGCATAAAAATACGTATTTTATTAGCTAAAATATACGAGTTCATCCTCTGGCTTTTCAGCTGGCTTTAGTTCGATTGGATAAAGAATTGGTCCTCTCCCCTTATATTCTTTGGCAAATTCTACTTTGATTCTTGCCGTAAGATCAATCCATGAACGATGCTCTGGTGTATTTTCCATACCCGTCTTGCACATCATACCAAGGAATGTAATATCTTCAATACAACAAGTCATTGCAAAACGTCCTGGCACAATAACGCCACGTTTTAATTTGCCATCCTTCGGATTATAAACAAGTCCTAAGAAATGTACTGTCTTGCCGTCATATTTCTTTGGATTTTCCATACAATCCATAAACCAGAGTGCATAATCTGCATCTGAAATCTCGATAACATCTGCATTGATGTCAAATGGCAATTCTTCTTCGCGGTCATCAATCGTTCCATCAGCTCTTTCATAAACAATCTGAGCCGGACGATTGACCGCCTTAATATTGCCACGGAACTTACTCTTTGGCGTGTCATCATCACAGCGATTGATAATAACAACCTCGGCACGGAAAAACTGTTCCATCATCATTGGACGCATATTTGCCATATACATCTCAAATGTTGTGGCATCTACCGTTGCAAGAGACTGCACGATAACCCAGTTACGAGGTAATTCCATTTCATAGACATCCCCTACACCCCAGGTACCATTGTATTCAATAAATACTGCATCCGGACGATACTCATCTGCAATTTCCTGCAAATGCTCTGTGTTAAAATCAGCTTCTGATTCAACCATTGCTACAGATGCATTGATGGTTTTTAGCTTTTCTGTATCGTACTCGATATCGCCATCCTCACAGGCAATAATTAAGATACGATCATCATCTTCTGCAAAACCATTTTCAAATAAAGTTTCCTGAATCAATGTGGTTTTTCCACTATCCATAAAACCTGTGAAAAAATATACTGGTATCTCTGCCATAATCTATCCTCTCTCTCTTATTCTCGTTTTAAAATAGCAAGAGATCTCTCGGCTTGCATTATGCAATGCCAAAGAGTTCCTCTAATTGATGTTCATCAATACCTGTTCCAATAACAACAAGACGTCCTGTATAATCCGGCTCTCCTGTACGAAGTTCATATTCGCCATCTACCAGATCAAAGTAAATCCATGTGCCGTCGGTAGACTGTACCATTCCTTTTGAACGGATAACGGTTCCATAATCTTCTGTTTCTGCAAAGGCTTTCAACGCATGCTCAATCGTTGCGCGTTCAAAAATGTGTGGTGTCTCTTTACCCCAGCTTGTAAATACATCATCTGCATGATGATGCTCATGGTCATGGTCGTGACATCCACAAGTACATCCTTCGCCATGATCGTGATGATGGTCGTGTTCGTGATGATGGTCGTGCTCATGCTCGTGCTCGTGGTCATGATGATGCTCATGCTCGTGGTCATGATTGTGGTCGTGGTCATGATGATGTTCATGCTCATGAGCCTCGTGTGCTGCTTCTGCCAATGTCTTCATTTCAAGATTATCCTGTCCTTCGATAACCTTTAAAATCTGGCTTCCCTGAATTTCATCCCAAGGTGTTGTAATAATTGCAGCTTTTGGATTGAGCTTTTGAATCTGTTTTACGCAGAACTCCAACTGTTCTGGTGTAGCCTTCTGACTTCTACTCAATACAACCGTTGTCGCATATTCAATCTGATTGTTAAAGAATTCTCCAAAGGCTTTCATCTGCTTCGATGCCTTTAATGCATTTACAACCGTAACAAGTGCGTTAACCTTAACATCATGTGTCTTTTCCAAATCAATCACAGATGCCATAACATCTGATAATTTTCCTACACCTGATGGCTCGATCAAAATACGATCCGGAGAAAATTTATCCAGAACTTCCTGTAAGTTCTTTGCGAAATCTCCCACCAACGAGCAGCAGATGCAGCCTGAGTTCATCTCTGAGATCTCAATACCGGAATCTTTTAAAAATCCACCATCGATACCAACTTCACCGAATTCATTCTCTATTAATACAAGTTTCTCACCAGTGTAAACTTCATCAATCATTTTCTTGATAAAGGTTGTCTTACCTGCTCCTAAAAATCCAGAAATAATGTCAATTTTTGTCATAATTTCATCCTTCTTTCTCTTGACTTTCTGCTTATAAATATAGCAACATATATTATAGCATAAATCCATTTGTGTACAATGGTCGAAATTTTCCTTTTGTAGAAAAAAAGATTATGCAAAAACGACAAAAAACATTTTTGAAATGGAGGTTAATTCTATGGATCCAAAGAGAGAACATCACAAAATATTAGCCGATCAGTTGATTAAAAATCTGGTAAAACGTCATATGGAAGGATTTTATTGTGAGACACCAGAAGAGGCATGTAACCTCGCTTCTTCGCTTATGAAACAAGGTTCTTCTGTATCCTGGGGTGGTACGATGACCATGAAAGAAATTGGCTTAGACAAACTCATTGCCAGCCGTTCCGATCTGGTTGTATATGACCGTGCTAATGCGAATTCGCAGGAAGAAATTGATGAAATCTATCGCAAAACTTTTTCTGCAGATAATTTTATCATGAGTACAAATGCCATTTCCCTTGATGGGCAACTGGTAAATATTGATGGCACAGGCAATCGTGTTGCTGCACTTATCTTCGGGCCAAAGCAAGTCATTGTCATTGCCGGCATGAATAAAGTCTGCCATGACTTAGATTCCGCTATGGTGCGCGCAAGAAATATCGCATCCCCACCAAATGCTCTTCGCTTTGACAAAAAAACACCTTGTACTGCAAACGGAAGCTGCGGAGACTGCCTCTCTAATGATTGCATCTGTAATCAGATTGTAATCACCAGAAACAGCCGTGACGAAAACAGAATCAAAGTAATCCTTGTAGAAGGTGAATGGGGTTACTAAAATAACCCACAAAATGCCTGTCTTTCCTGTTCTCACACAGAAAAGGCAGGCACTTTTTATCTGTAACCTAAATATTCCAAGAGGCCTTCACACCCCGCCACAATATCGCGATATGTTGCTTCAAAGTCTCTCGTATACCATGGATCTGCCACATCATTTGCTTCCTTTAAACACTGATTTTTCTTATAATCTGCAAAAGAAAGGTTGAAATCCGTGAAGAGCAAATCAACATTTCCGATGCTTCTCCCAGAATGCGACTGCATCCCGCAGCCAGCCATCTGCCGCAGTATCTATCCCCAGGCCAAAGCCATGACCCAGCTTATCATACATGACGATATCGACATTTTCCTGCCCCAGCGCTTTCCTGATGTCCGGGATGATTTTCTCCACGGCCGCAAAACCGGTAGGGTCATCCCGCCCGACCCTGGAAAATACAGCAAGCCCCTTGTCCTTCTCGTGAACCTTAAGCTCCCAGTGCAGGCCATAGATGGGGAAGATGGCGGCGGGCCTTGGCAGATTATGTTTATGGCAGCAGTCCTTATAATCAGAAAATGCGTAGGCTGTCGTCATCAGGCCTCCAGCGGAGAACCCGAACATACCAAAGCCGTCCATCGTATATCCGTACTCTGCCTGATGCCCTATCAGATACCTTACCGCCGGCAGCACATCCTTGGATGCCTCCTCGCCCTTGGCCTGCGGTTCGGTTTCATGCAGCTCCACATTCACACGGTAGACCAGCACAAACACACTGTATCCCCTCCTGTGCAGCTCCATGGCTGCCGGGATGCTCTCCAAATAAGAGGCTACGCCGTCAAACCCGCCGCCCGCAATCTGCACAGCCACGGGCTTCCCTGGCTTCCCCTGGAACAGGATCCCCTGTACCTTTCCCTTGTCGGGATCACGCCTTACCTCATCCTCCGCATAAAGCCCGCTGATGAAATGCACCTTTTTCAGCCCTTTCTGCTCCACGACATAGTTGAAACCATCCACGATGCTCTGCGCCTGTGCGGGCTGCCCGATAAGATTGCACAAACCATGGACGCTCATGCCTGACATGGCATATATTTCCTTTGGCGACCCGGTCTTCATAAAAAGCTCCGGCCTGCCCTCCCATACGGGATGCTGCAGGAAGAACGCCATCTTGTCATTAATCGTAGCCCTGCGGAACCCTCCCGCGTCATTGTAAAACTCCGATTCCTTTACCTTCGGCATATGCTTGACGCCTAAGATTGCCGGCCAGAACAGCCCTTTGTACTTACCCATGTTTTTTCCTCCTTATCTATTTCAGAACGGTCTCGGAAACTCCATAAAGCCCGAATCTCCGCTCTTTTTGTACTTGTTACTTTTTTCGTTTCCTCCCATTTTCAGAGAAGGATTTTAAATTTTTTCAGCAAATTTTAAAAAGGTCAAATGTTTTATAATTTTATAAAACACTTGACCTCTCAAAGTTCACTCTTCCTGTTCTTGAAAAAATTATTTCCGATGTGCCTCCCAGAATTCCACTGCCTCTTCAAGCCAATGAGGTACTATGGTATTGGAACCAATACCAAATCCATGTCCGAGATTATCGTAAATCCGTACAGACACATTGTCCTCACCCAACACGGATTTCAATTGCGGAAGTCTCTTCTCTACATTTCCGAATCCGTATTCGTCCTCGCGCCCTGCGATGGAAAATACCGCCAGTCCCTTATCCTGCTCAAGCGCTTTCACATTCCAGTCCAGACCATACATCGGGAAAATCACTTTCGGTCTCGGCAGTTTTACTTTGTGACAGCAGTCCTCGTAATTTGCGAAGGAATATGCCGTAGTCATCATGCCGCCTGCCGAGAAACCGAATATCGCATAGTCATCCATATCCACAGACAGTTCCTGCTCATGCTCCTTTAGATAACGGATTACCTGCGCCAACTCCCTGACCGCTGCCTGCCCCTGTTTTTCCTGTTCCGTTTCTCCCAGCTGTTTGCCAATCGGGTAACTGATTACCAATACGGAGTACCCCAACTTGTGTAATTTCATTGCCACGGGATATCCCTCGCAGTCCGTCACATTACTGATAAATCCACCTCCGGGAACGACCACCGCCAACGGTTTTCCTTGCTTTCCTTTGTAAAACATTCCGGTCAAATGAGACTGATATGGATTCTGTTCTATCATTTCCTTCGGGTTAATATCGGAAATCAACTGTGCCTCTCCACTTTCCACAAGCCGGGTCAGGTAATGAAAAGCCTCCAGTGCATTTTCCATCTGATCACTTCTGCCCTGCGCTTTTAGAAAATCTGCATATTTTGCCGGGGCAATCGCTTTTAACACGTTATCCTCAACATTAAAAAACATATGCTTATAGCCGCCAAACACCGGATGCTGCATAAAAAATGCCATTTTATCATCTTTTTCCGCTTTCCGGAATGTTCCGTCTGCCTGATAATAATCTTCCTTTTTTATATTCGGAAAACCGCCGATGCCAAACAGTGCCGGCAAAAACATCGCATTTTTCTTATAAACATACCCCACAAAGCAGACCGCCAAAATGAGCAGCACGAGTATTATCATTGCCAGAATTTTCATATGTTCTTTCACTCCTTATCTCTTGTCAGTTCCATCGCATTCTCCTTCAATATGTTACTTATTGCTGCGCGCTGCGATTGCCGTGTTCATTTCCTCTACTGCTTTTTTATCCAACGTATACTGTGTACCAAAAAGAATCGCCCCTACGGAAGTCAGGATAATCGGAAGTATCAGTACGCAGAGGATAATTCCTGTATTGATACTCTCCGGCTGGGTAACCGAGCCGGTAACAAAACCTGTAGCTGCCAATACATACCCCGGAATCGCTCCTCCGAGTCCCTGCGCCACTTTTGTAATAAAAGATGTAAACGATGCGATCGCCGCTTCTGCACGTTTTCCGGTTTTATACTGCACGTAAGTAGTATTATCTGCCTGTATACTGGTTGTCAGCGGTACTATACATCCGCCTGCCACACCTCCTGCCACTGTACTAATATAGATCAAAAGCATAGATCTCACATCAATCAAACGCAGTGCGGAAAACAGGATGGATACGACGATTGCCATTACATAAACCTGTTTCTTTCCAAACCGGTTTGCCAGAATTGGTCCAAGGAAAATTCCCACCAGAGCAGTTATCATTGAAACAAGTGACACCCCTGACATAAGCGTCATATCACCCATTATATATGTGTAAAAATAAGCGCCGGCTCCTCCTGCTATATTACTGCCCACCCCGGCTACCAGTGCCATTACAAACATTGCCCAGACAGGTTTATACCGCAAAAACTGTAACAATTCCCTGAATGTATAACTTTCTTCTTTTTTTCCTTCAAAAGCTACTCTTTCCTTTACACAAAGAGCCCCTGCGATAGATAAAACCAACACCATGGCCATGGAACCGAAAATTAACACGTAATAGTTCTGTAACGTTCCTTCCGCCACAATAATCGGTGCTACCACAGCCAGTACCGCGCCACCTATCATTGTTCCCAACGCGTTGAAAAGTGACAAACTGTTTCTCTCCTTGTCATCCGCGCTCATGACCGGGAGCAAACTGTTCTTGGAGATATCCATAATATCAAACGTCCAGCCCAGCAGCAGATACGTCACATACACAATCACATATTTTCCGACCGGAATCCAGACTGCGCCAAACCACAGTAAAATATAATTTATAACACAGATGATTGTTCCCAGAATAATCATAGGGCGAAATTTTCCCATTTTTGTTACCGGAAATTTGTCCAGCAAATATCCCATAATCGGGTCGCTGATTCCATCCACCACCTTGGATATTAAAAACAGGGTCGCCAGTGCTGCCGGTTCCAGACCAACCACAGTCGTATAGTAAATCATAAAGAATCCTGACAATAATCCCATCAGTGGAATATTTCCCGCACATACCATAAATAAGCCCATTTTTTCCACGATACTAACCTTTTGTTCTTTACTCTTCCCACTCATTTGTTCTCTCCTCCTTAAAATTGTGATAATGCTGTATTCAACATCTCTGCCTGTCCTTCATCCATCGGTCCTGAAAACATCTCCGCCACCTGCCGAAACGACAATCCATAGACCGCATCCGGTATCATATCCACCTCGGTCATCGTCGATAAAAATGCCCGTATCTGCGGATGGTTCAGCAAATCTTCCAGCTTTGACTCCACGCTGTATATTTTCTTTAACTTCTCAGTTGCCTCATATACGACTTCATAGTTTCCTGCAGTGATATAACAAATACCGTTCACCACTGTTGCGAATAGTGGATTTGTCTTATCTTCAAACAGAATCTCCGGAGCATGCGGCAATCGCACCTCACCTTCTCCGCCAAACGGAATCGTAATTTTGATTCTAATCCTGTTATCCTCCATAATTTCCCAGCCGCACTCATACCGTCCGCTTGCCGAGTCATACACGGTCTTTACCTGTCTCAGGTCATAATGGACATTCGGACAAATTGCAACTCTTCTGCCTCCCGGAGATTCTTCCAAAAGATGGATTCCTCCCACATGGCGGAACATCCATTCCAGAATCGCCCCGTAAGAATAATGGTTGAGACTGTTCATTCCGGTACTGGATATCTTACCGTCTTCATCCAGTGAATTCCATCGCTCCCAGACTGTGGTGGCTCCCAGTTTCACTTCGTGCAGCCACCCCGGATACTCCTCGTTCAAAAGCAGGCGGTAGGCGGTATCCGTCATTCCGTTATCGGTCAACACATTACACAAAAGAGAGGTTCCCACAAATCCGGTATTCAATTTGTTTCTGCTCTCGCGGAAAAGTTTCTTTAACATCTCTCTGGTCAGCTCTTCGTCCTCTGACAAATGATATTTCAAAGCCAGCAGAAGTCCCGTCTGTGTCTTTACCGCGCATCTTCCGGTCGGGGTAAAATATTCTTCTTTTACCACACGCCATTGTTTTTCGGCGATTTCCCGATATTGTTTTTCCTCTTCCTTTCGCCCGAGAACCGCCGCTGCCTTCGCTGTAAGCTCCGCGCTTGCCGCATAATAAATATCCGCAATATAGCCTTCATCGGTCGCTCCGTATACATTTCCCGCCGCGGCTCCCACCCGGTCAAGCGCCAGCCAGTCTCCGTAATGGAAGGAATGTCTCCATCCGTGGTGCTCTCCGTCCACCTTACGGATATAGTCCACCCAAGCCTTCATACTGTCAAACTGCTGTTCCAATATGGCAGCATCCCCGCTGAACAGATAGACATTCCACGGAACGATACAGGCCGCATCGCCCCATGCACAGGAACATTTCGACGGACCGAAGGTCGGCACCACCTCCGGGACCATCCCTCCGGCAATCAGCTGTTCCTGATACAAGTCATACAGATATTTCCGGTAAAACGCATAGGTATCTCCCAGATAACTTGCCGTCGCTGAAAACACCTGCGTGTCGCCTGTCCATCCCATGCGCTCATCCCTCTGTGGGCAATCTGTGGGAACATCTAAGAAATTATCCTTCATGCCCCACTCCACATTGGAAATCAACTGATTTACCAATTCATTTCCTGTCTGTATACTGCCGATACCTTCGTAATCACTGTAAAGTGTCATTCCCGTAAAATCTTCACAGGAGAGATTGGTTACCCCGCTGATTTTTACATACCGGTATCCGTAAAATGTAAAATGTGGGATAATGTCTTTTTCTTCTCCGTCAGAGATATACACATATTCTGATAAAGCGGTTCTTAAGTTTTCGTTATAAAAGCATCCGTCCTGCAGGATTTCGCCTGTCTGGATTCTGATCTCCTTACCTTTCGGCTCATGGACATGTAGTTTGAAAATCCCGGTAATCTCCTGTCCCAAGTCAAACACCCACTCATCCTTCGGAGTGTGGATCAGTTCCTTCGGTGTGAACTGCTCATGCACTGTCACCGGCAGGGACAGCCGCTCCGTCAGATGACCCTTCGGTGCATCTGCAAGCTGCGCGCTGACAGGTGCGACAGGTTCCAGCGTATCATCCCGTTTCTCTCCGTCATAAATATTGGAAAAAAACAGATTGCTTCTTGTCACTTCCCATGTGTCATCTGTGCCGATTATCTCTTTTGTGCCATCCTCATATTCCAGATGCACCTCCGCCAGCAGTTTCCACTCGTCTCCGTAAAACCCTTTCTGTTCTGTCTGATTGAACCCGAATCGCCCTTTGTACCAGCCATTCCCCAAAAGAACTGACAACACACCTTCGCGCTGCATCTGTGCGGTCACATCATACGTCTGATACTGTAACCACTGATTGTAGTTATTACAGTACGGGGTCAGATACTCCTCACCGATTTTTGCGGATTGAGGAATGTCTGTTTGGTCTTTGTCTCCATCCGTAAAATATGCCTCATAAAGACCCAGTCCACAGATATAAAGACGGGCTTTTTTCACCTTCTTCCGGAGAGTGATCCGCTTTGAAAAAATCGGATGGCGCGCCTCCCTGCTGTCGCAGGTAATCCATTTCCCCGCCCATGGCTCGTCCCTCTTTGCCGTCTCAAAGAACTGTACTTCGGACTCCAGCACTTCGTCTGCGTCCGTAGTAACGATTACCTTCCAGTAATATCTGGTACAAGGCTCCAGATTCATCTCCGCTTTTACAGCCAGACTGTCGAGCTTTGCCTCCCCGGTGTCCCAAAGAACATCCGCGAAAGTTTCATCCTTTGCCACAAGGATTCTGGCACATCTCTGGTTCTTTCCCCTGCAGTCTCTGACCTTCCACGAAAAAACCACCGGATTCAGTAAAAATCCCACCGGATTCGTGATATGATTTGTTTTTGCTGCGTAAATCTGATTCATATTGCCGTTTTCCAAGCTCCTTCCTTTTTTCATTGTGTACACTGTAATTTGAGTATAATGGATTTCCCAAATAAAATCATTTACGGTATTTAATCATTTTACCTACCAAACTTAAGATTTATATTGATACATCCGCAAATGTTTTCTATAATGATAAAAATGCAAAGTGCCAAAGAGCATACCTTTGCATTTGCATGAAAGCCATGACTTTGAAACCTGAAAAACATGCGAAGGCAGCCGATGAAGGCGGATTTTTAAATATTTTTAAAAATATGGGAGGATATACCAATGTTGACGGATTCCGGACTGGATACTTATCTGCGAAAACACACTGCACAGGAAGAACAGAATCTCTTGGGAGCTACCAATGATTATCCCGGTATCGAGACAATCACTACAGCGTCGGGGGAACTCTGCTACTGTTTCACGCCTACCCCTCTTAGTACGCGGATGGCTCTCTCGGAGAATAGAGTTTTAGCTAATTACCATAATTTTGCAGTTATCAAACAGGATCGTTTCGAGACTGTTCCGCTGCATATTCATGAATGGCTGGAACTGTGTTACGTCTATTCCGGCAGCTGTACGTTTACACTTAATGACGTATCCCTCTCTTTATCCGCCGGAGAGATACTTTTAATCAGTCCCAACACCCCTCACCGCACAACAAAATGTAATGAAGACGATATTCTGATCAACTTTTTAATTACCAAGGAATATTTAACCGGTAATTTCTTTGAAAAACTGGCAGAGAAAAATTTTATCACCCAGTTTCTCATCGAAGCGCTGAACAGTCAGTCGCAACAGGATAACTATATCTTGTTTTCCGCTAAAACAAAAAAAAGAAACCGGCTGACACTCTTTGTCAACCAGTTCCTTTGCGAATTCTATTCACCTTCCGTCACATCTACCACCATCCTTGACGCACAGATGACTTTGTTGATTTGCGAATTAATCAATTACTTCCAACACAATATGGAGCTGGCAAGTCTCTCTTCCTCCAACCATATTTACTCTATTCTTCGCTATATAGAAACAAATTGCGCCAGCTGCACTCTGGAATCCACTGCGGCTTTCTTTCACATGCACCCGAACTATCTGTCTTCCTATATCAAAAAGCACACAAACTATACATATAAACAACTCATCCAGAACCAGCGGTTATCACAGGCCGCCATGCTGCTGCGTACCACCACGCTGCCGACCTGCGATATCAGCATTGCCGTGGGATATGAGAATACTGGGTTCTTCTTCAAAAAATTTGAAGAAAAATACGGATGCACGCCAAAGGAATACCGCTGCCGGCAAACCATGTGATTCGCCATTGTCCGGATTATAACTTATTGATGTCGCTCTGTGTCACCATCACAATCTCATTTTCACAAAGCAATTCCGCGATTTTCGCTCTTTCCATCTCATCGAATTTCAGCCGCAGCACCATAAGCGCCTTGTTTCCGATAATGTAATTGAGTGAATACATGTACTCAATCGAAATATTATTTTCTTCGATAACCGCAAGCGCTTTGTCAAGACCTGCCGGCTGGTTCGGCACCGCAATACAGATGACATGATTCGTTTTTGCCATTAACAGTGCCTGTCACCACTGTGGTCAACTTAATCCACAAAGCTTGATTTTAAAGGGCACTGAAAAAGTCTGATTCTAAAAAAAGAATTATCTGTACCCTAAATATTCCAAGAGGCCTTCACACCCCGCCACAATATCGCGATATGTTGCTT
>OIWO01000595.1_pt1 | contig 39124 bp, 43 predicted proteins | sample 1587641 | NCBI WGS metagenome assembly OIWO01 (sample SAMEA3888924, study PRJEB22519) | human gut metagenome | biome: human gut; feature: human-associated habitat; material: faeces | place: Denmark | collected 2010
TCATCTTGCGGCAGAGAGAAAAATTCTACTATTTTTTATACCTTTTGCAGGGGGATCATGATTTCAGTGACGAACTTTTCCGTGTCGGTCGTGAAGCCGTAGTCGATGACTGTAATCTCGCGCGAAAATCCGGCGGCGGTGTAGCCTTCCTCGCGGATGAACTGCATCAAGCGACGGTACTGCGCGGGCGACTCGGCGTGGTGCCGAGCGCCGCGCCCGCGGGGCCGAGGTGCAGCGTGCCCATGAAGTAGTAGTCGAGCGCGATGTTGACGACGCAGGCCACGGCGATGAAGTACATGGGGCTCTTGCTGTCACCAAGGCCGCGGAAGATCGAGGCGATGATGTTGTACGCCGTGATGAACGGAATACCGATAAAACAGACCGTGAGATAGGCGAGCGTGCCCTGCACGGCCTCCTCCGGTGTGGACATGATGGAGACGATACCCCCCGCGCAGCGCGAGCAGCAGTGCCGTCAGCGCAAGAGACAGCAGCATGAAGAGCGTGACCGTGTTGCCGATGGCAGAGGCGGTGCGCTTTTTGTCGCCGCCGCCGGTGGCTTGCGCGATGCTGACCGTCGCGCCCATCGCAAGGCCGACGAGCATGACTGTGAGCATGTGCATCACCTGCGAGCCGATGGAGACGGCGGTCGTGCTGGCGACGCCCTCAAACTGGCCAATGATGAAGAGGTCGGCCATGCCGTAGAGCGTCTGCAAAAAGTAAGAGAGCAGATACGGCAGCGAAAAGGACACAACGTTGCGAAAGACGCTGCCGGTGGTGAGATCGTTTTGCATCGGAAAGGACTCCTTATCAGTATAGCATGGAGTCATCATAAACTCTATAACAATTATAGGGTCAAGCGTAGATTTTTCCGCGCGGGAAAAAGCCTCACTTTCCCGGATAGCCCAGTGCGGCGGAAAGCATCTGCCCCGCGGCGACGACCGCGCGCTCGGCGTGCGCGAACTCGTCCGAGTGCACGGAGCGGAACATCCCCAGCACGCTGACGACGTACTTGAGCGCGCTGCCGCCGGTGAACACCGGCGCGGAGATGGAGCGAAGACCGATCTTATACTCACCGTTTTCCACGGCGAAGCCCGCCTCGCGGCAGGCGGGGAGCGATGCGAGCAAAGCACCCGCGTCCGTTTCTGTGTGCGGGGTGTAGGGCGTGAGCGGCACACGGGCGAGCAGATTTGCCGCCTCGCTCTCGCTCATATAGGCGAGGACGATCTTGCCCTGCGAGGTGCAGTGCAGCGGCAGCCGCGCCCCCGGCGCGGAGACGATGCGAAGGCTGTCGCGTCCCTCGGCCTGGTCGAGGGCGACGATGTGCCCGTTTTCATAGGTGGAGAGCATGGCGGAGGCGCCTGTTTCGTCCACCAGATGCTCAAGGTAAGGCCGCGCGAGGGACGAGATGTTCCAGAACGCGCTGGCGCGGCAGCCGTATTCAAAAAGGCGCAGGCCGAGGGCGTATTTGCCGTCTGCGTGCTGTGTGATGACGTCATAGTCGCGCATGGTGGTCAAAAGGCCGAACACTGTGCTCTTGGGCAGCCCTGCGCGCTCGCTGATGGCGGTGAGCGTCATCGCCTCGCCCGCGTCGCTGAGGAGCTGCAAAAGCTCCATCGCCTTCGCCACGGAGCGGATGGTGTTGCCGTCAGTCATAAATCGGCCCTCCCGGTCAAAAATCGTTGCTTGTATTCTAAAAAATACTGCGGAAAAAGTCAAGATTACGATAATATAAAAATGCAGTTCGATATTATCGGACGACTGTGTTGCGTAAAAGCGTGATATTTGCTAAAATATCATGCTGTACCATGGAAGAAAGAGGCGTTTCAGATGCTGGACGGCTTTGCAAGATCAATTACATACCTGCGCATCAGCATCACGGACCGCTGCAATTATCGCTGCCGCTACTGCATGCCGGACGGCGGCATTGAAAAGTGCGCGCACGAGGACATCTGTTCTTTGGAAGAGCTGCGCGACATGGCCGCCGCGGCGGTCAGGTGCGGCGTCAAAAAGATCCGCGTCACCGGTGGCGAGCCGCTCGTGCGCCGCGGTGCGGTGGACTTCTGCCGCATGTTATCAGAAATTCCCGGCGTTGAAGAGCTCTGCGTCACGACGAATGGCAGCCTGCTCAAAGAAGTTGCCCGGCCGCTGCGCGACGCGGGCGTCACGCACCTCAACATCAGCCTCGACACGCTGAACGAGGAGCGCTTTCGCGCCATCACGCGCCTTGGTACGCTGCAGGACGTCCTAGATGGCATCGACGCGGCGGAGCGCGCGGGCTTTGCAAAGATCAAGCTCAACTGCGTGCTGCTCGGCGGCGTCAACGATGACGAGATCGCTGATTTTGTGGACTTAACGCGCGAACACCCGTGGCAGGTGCGCTTCATCGAGCGCATGCCGATGGGCTGCGGAAAGGATTTTGGCACGTATCTTCCCTCGCAGGCGGTTCTGAACCGCTGTCCGGAGTTGGAGGCCGTTTCGCACGACGGCGTGGCCGCGTGCTATCGTCTGCCGGATGCAAAGGGGACCGTCGGCCTCATCGCGCCGATGAGTCATGCGTTCTGCGCAGAGTGCAGCCGCATCCGCATCACGGCGGACGGGAAATTAAAGCCGTGCCTGCATTCGGACGCAGAGATCACGCTGCGGGGCTTGTCCGGTGAGGAATTGGAGCAGGCCATCCGCCGTGGGATCCTGATGAAGCCGGAGCGCCACCACATGGACGAGACCGGCGTCACGGAGACGCACCGCGGCATGTTTGCGATCGGAGGCTGAGAATGGAACTGACGCATTTTAACGAACAGGGCCGCGCCCGCATGGTGGATGTGAGCGAAAAGGCGCAGACCTATCGCGTGGCGCGCGCCGCCGCGACGGTCCGCATGGCAAAAGCGACGATGGACAAGATCAAAGAGGGCTCCATCGGCAAGGGCGATGTGCTGGCGGTCGCGCAGGTCGCGGGCATCATGGCCGCGAAGAAAAACAGTGAACTGATCCCGATGTGCCACCCGCTGCTGCTCACGAAGGTGGACATCTCATTTGAAATCGAAGAAACCGCCCTGCACATCCGCAGCGAGGTCCGCTGCCACGGCGAAACGGGCGTTGAAATGGAAGCGCTGACAGCTGTCAGCGTCGCCGCGCTCACGGTGTACGACATGTGCAAGGCCGTCCAGCGCGATATGCGCATCGATGGTATCCACCTTCTCTATAAAGAGGGCGGCAAGAGCGGCGTTTATGAAGCGGAGGAATGAAAAATGGCACAGGTGACCGCTGTGAACATCAGCGAAAAAAAGGGCGTGCGCAAGCACGAGGTGCCCTATATCGACGTAAAATACCGCCACGGCATTGTGGGCGACGCCCACGCTGGCGACTGGCACCGCCAGATCAGCTTATTGGCCGACGAGAGCGTGGACACGATGCGCACTATCTGCCCGCTTGAGCTGGATGCGGGCATCTTTGCCGAAAACATCAACACCCGAGGCATCGAGCTCAAGACGCTCCCCGTCGGCACGCGCCTGCGCGTGGGCGAGACGGAGCTTGAGGTCACGCAGATCGGCAAGCAGTGCCACAACGACTGCGAGATCAAGCGCACGACGGGCAAATGCGTGATGCCGACCGAAGGCATCTTTGCCATTGTGATCAAAGAGGGCCGCATTCAGGCCGGAGACGAGATTGAGGTGCTGAAGAAATGAGACTTATCAAAACCGAGGACGCGGTGGGCCATGTGCTCTGCCACGACATGACGCAGATCATCAAAGACCAGTATAAGGACGCGCGCTTCCGCAAGGGCCATGTCGTGACGGAGGAGGACATCCCCGTGCTGCTCAGCATGGGCAAGGAGCACCTCTACGTCTGGGAGATGACGCCCGGCATGGTGCACGAAAACGACGCGGCGGAACGGCTTCTGGCCCTCTGCGGGCAGGAAAACATGATCCGCAGCGGCGTGAAAGAGGGCAAGATCGAGCTCAAGGCCGCCTGTGGCGGCGTGTTTCTGGTCGATTCCGCGCGCCTTGTCGCCGTGAATAGCCAGGACGAGGTGATGATCGCCACGCGCAAGGGCGGCATGGCTGTACGCGAGGGCGACAAGCTCGCGGGCATGCGCGTCATCCCACTCGTTATCGAGGAAGAAAAGCTCCGGAAGGCCGAGCAGGCCGCGGGCGATAAGCCGCTGCTGTCTCTCAAGCCCTATGTGCGCAAGACCGCCTGCATCGTCGCCACCGGCGGCGAGGTCAAAAAGGGCCTCATCAAGGATACGTTCACGCCGGTCGTGATCGACAAGCTCAAGACCTACGGCATCGAAACGCTCGAGGTCGTCTACTCCGGCGACGGGGTGGAGAATGTGCGCGACGCGGTGCTCGCGATGCGCGAAAAGAAGCCCGACATGATCCTCTGTACCGGCGGCATGAGCGTCGACCCCGACGACAACACGCCGGGCGGCATCAAGGCCGCAGGCGCGAATATCATCGCCTACGGCGCGCCGGTCCTGCCGGGGGCTATGTTCCTGCTCGGCTATTTTGACGACGGTATGCCCGTCATGGGCCTGCCCGGCTGCGTGATGTATGCGGGCGCGACGGTCTTCGACCTGATGCTGCCGAAGATCGCGGCGGACGTGCCCGTGACGCGCGCGGATCTCGTGGCGCTCGGTGAGGGCGGGCTGTGCCTTGGGTGCAAGCCGTGCCACTATCCGATCTGCCCGTTTGGAAAATAAAACTTCAAAACGATGGCGGAGCCATCGTTTTGAGGAGGATGCAGCCTGCTGCGCGCACTCACTTATGCTCGCACACTTGCAGGCTGAGAGGTGTTTTTTGCCGCACGCATGGAAATTGGCGAAGCGCCGCCAGCGGCGGATGAAGCGAGCCAGTTTCGAGGAAGCGGCACGATTGGCACGCCCAACGGGCGCGGGAATCGTAATGCCGCGACGGTGACCGCGGCAAAAAACGGATCAAGATTATTTGCCGTCTGCGGACGGCTTGGGCAGCCGTTAGCGGCTTTGCCGCTTTACGGATGCCGCATCCCCCTTGCGGGGAAAAGTCTGCGACGCTGTTTCGCGCCCCAGGGGCGCGGGGTTAGGGGGGGCAGGACTGATAGATTTTTGAACCGAATGAGTCGGTACTTTTTGACAACTTCAGGATTTCGCGCCTGCGGGCGCGAAATCTTGGGGGAGCGCTATCTATTTTGAGGATAGCGAGGTGAATTTGTCCAAGTTTCCCGATGGGAATTGGAAATAAATTGCGTGCGGCGTGTTCTTGCCCGTTCCTGTATCGCCGCGCTTTTCAATGAATGCGCGAAAAAGAAAAAATTTGTAAGGAAGTATCCAAACATGAAAAAGCTTTTGTCTCTGCTCCTTGCGCTTGCGCTCGTGTTCTCTCTGGCCGCCTGCGGCAGCAAGACTGACGACACAACCACCGACGACACTCAAGGCGATGCGAACGCCGAGAGCGTTGATCTCGTCGTCTTCGCCGCCGCCTCCATGACCGAAACTCTGACGGAGATCACCGAGATGTACAAGGAAGTTGCCCCCAACGTCAACATCACCTACAACTTTGACTCCTCGGGCAAGCTCCTCACCCAGATCAGCGAGGGCGCTGACTGCGACCTGTTCATCTCCGCCGCTCCCAAGCAGATGAACGCCATGGATGGCAGCCTTATTGACGACAAGGACAAGAACCCCGACGGTCTTGACCTCATCGTGACCGACAGCCGCATCGACCTGCTTGAGAACAAGGTCACGCTCGCCGTTCCCGAGGGTAACCCCAAGGGCATCGAGAGCTTCGACCAGCTCGCTGAACTCCTCAAGAGCGGCGACGTCATGCTCGCCATCGGCAACAGCGACGTGCCCGTCGGCCAGTACACCCAGAAGATCTTCGCCTACTATGGCCTTGATGAGGCGGCGCTCACCGACTGCCTGACCTACGGCAACAACGTCAAGGAAGTCACCACTCAGGTGAGCGAGGCCAGCGCTGACTGCGGCATCATCTACGCCACCGACGCTTACTCCGCCGGCCTCACAGTCGTCGACAGCGCCACCGCCGAGATGTGCGGCCAGATCATCTATCCCGCCGCCGTCCTGAAGGGCGAGAAGGAAGAAGCCGCCCAGGCCTTCCTCGACTACCTCCAGACCGCTGACGCCATGGAAGTGTTCAAGAGCGTCGGCTTCAGCGCCGCTAACTAAAATAAAAGCCTAAAAGGCTTTCATTTTAAAGAGCTGCACTACGCTCTGCGCCTTGGCCGCTCACTTCGGTGAGCGGCCTTCGACGCTCGCTGCGTGAGAGGTATTTTTTGCCACGCACATGTCGCGGCAAAAAATTTCAAGATTATTTGCGCCGTGCGCGGCGCAAAGTCTGCGACGCTTTTTGATATCTCTTCCGGAAGAGATATCCCCTTTTGTCCCGTTCCCTGCCGCAGGATGCGGCACAAACTTTCCGCCGCATTTGCGGCGGTGTGGAGATCGCCTGAATCTCCCGAACTCCAGAAAATCGGAGGTCACTTATGGATTGGTACCCCTTATGGAACTCGTTGCGCATTGCGGCGATCTCCACGGTTGTTATTTTCTTTGCCGGCATTTTTGCCGCCTATTATATCGCAAAGCTTCCGCGCCTGGTCAAAGGTGTGCTCGATGTGCTTCTGACGCTGCCGCTCGTGCTGCCGCCGACGGTCGTGGGCTATCTGCTGCTGCGCGTGTTCGGCCCCAAGCGCGTCATCGGCGCGTGGGTGCTCGAAACGTTCGGCGTCAAGATGGTCATGACCTGGTGGTCGGCCATCTTTGCCACGGTGGTCGTCATCTTCCCGCTGATGTACCGCACGGTGCGCGGCGCGTTCGAGTCTTTTGACGAGACGCTGGCCTATTCGGGGCAGACGCTGGGCCTGTCGAATACCTATATTTTCTGGCGGATCCGCATGCCGTACTGCCGTCAGGGCGTGCTGGCCGGCACGGTGCTGGCCTTTGCACGCGCGCTCGGCGAATACGGCGCGACGAGCATGATCGCGGGCTACACGCCCGGCAAGACCGCGACGATCTCCACCACGGTCTATCAGCTCTGGCAGACGAACAACGATGTGCTGGCGACGAAGTGGGTCTTGGTCAATATTGCGATCTCCGCCGTCGTGCTGCTGGCGGTCAACATGCTCGAGCGGCGTGACTTCCTCACGGATGCGAGCAAGGCGAGGAGGGCGAGAAAATGAGTTTGTCCGTCGATATTGAAAAAAAGCTCGGCGCGTTCACGCTGCATTCCAAGTTTGAAGCGCCGGACGAGACGACGGCGCTGCTCGGCGCCTCGGGCTGCGGCAAGAGCATGACGCTAAAGTGCATCGCAGGCATCGTGACGCCCGACCGCGGGCGAATTGTGCTCGGCGACCGCGTGCTCTTTGACAGCGAAAAGAAGATCAACCTGCCGCCGCAGCAGCGCAAGGTCGGGTATCTTTTCCAGCAGTACGCGCTGTTCCCGAACATGAGCGTTGAGCAGAATATCCTCTGCGGCATCCGCAGCGGCGACAAGGCGGAAAAGCGCCGCGTGCTGGCGGAGAAGATCCGCATGTTCCGCCTTGAGGGCCTTGAGAAAAAGCACCCCGCGCAGCTCTCCGGCGGCCAGCAGCAGCGAGTGGCGCTCGCGCGAATTTTGTGTTCCGAGCCGGAGGCAATCCTGCTCGACGAGCCGTTCTCCGCGCTGGACAGCTATTTGAAGTGGAACCTTGAGATCGAGCTCGCCGACCTGCTCGCGGCGTTCAACGGCCCCATCCTCTGGGTCAGCCACGACCGCGATGAGTGTTACCGCAACTGCCGCAGCGTTTGTGTGATGGAAAACGGACGGACCGGCGAGGTCACGCCGATGGACGAAATGATCCGCCACCCGGGCAGCATCAGCGCGGCGCGCCTCGCGGGCTGCAAGAACTTCTTCGCCGCCGAGGCGAAAGACGGCAAGGTCTATCTTCCCGAGTGGAACGTGGCGCTGCCGCTTGCTGGCATGGAAAAGTCCTTTACAATGCTTGGCATTCCTGACAATGCCGTCACCCTGAGTGAAAGCGGCGGAATGGCCTGCACCGTCTGCCGCATGATCCCCGGCGTGGAAGAGAACATCCTCCTCCTGCGTCCGGAAGGCAGTGCCGAAGGCGCGCCGATGCTGCGCATCGCCGTCGGACACGAAAGTGATCTGCAAGCGGGCGCAGCCGTCCGCATTGCACTGGATCAGGAAAAATTATTGCTTCTGTAAAAGAAACAGGAGGCGAAACTCGCCTCCTGTTTCTTTTATCATTTTTGGAGATTGCGGATCCAAAATGAAACGAGTTTAATTGTCTTGCGTGAACAGTGCCAGCGCGTCCTCCATCACGCCGCGCGATGCCCACGCCTTGTACTGACGGCGGCTGGTATTGCGGATATAGTCGGCAAGAAGATCGCCGAGCGCATCGGCAGAGGACGTGTCAACACGGCGGCCAATGAGTGCGCGCTCCAGCTCCGGCATGCGGACGGCTTTGGCACCAATCGCACCGATAGCGATGTTGGCCTGCTCCACAAGGCCCTGTGTGCGCCGTAAGACCATTGCGACGCCAAAGCGGGAGATCGACAGCTGCTCGCGCGATCCCAGCTTGTAATAGTGGCTTTCCGCCTCTTTGGGAAAGGCGGGGAGCGTAAAGCCGAGCAGAATATCGAGCGGACGGAGCACCGTTTTTTCAGCGCCGGTGATGAGCTCGCTCACAGGGAGATCAAAGACAGCACCCTCGCGCAGAATGTGCGCAGAGGCGTTCAATGCGATGAGCGGCGCGGCCAGATCTGCGGCGGGGGAAGCGTTGGCAATATTACCGCCGATGGTCGCGCGGTTGCGGATCTGCGTGGAGCCGACGGAGGCAGCCGCCTCTGCGATCACGCGAAAAGCGCCGCGCAGCAGGTCGGACTGCTCAAGCGCCGCCATTGTGCAGCAGGCACCGATGTGCAGCTGTCCCTGATCGTCGATCGCGATACGCTTTAAATCGGGGATACCGCCGATCCAAAGCAAAGCTGGAAGATCCTCGGCCTTGCGGCGATGGGCGATGATCCAGTCGGTCCCGCCGGATAGGATCTGCGTCTGCGCCGGGAGGGAGGCTTGGAGGGTGATGAACTCATCAAGGCTTCGCGGGTTATAGCTTTTCATACAGCCCCTCCTCAGCGACTTTGTTGATGGCGCGGATGATCTGCTGGTAGCCGGAGCAGCGGCAAAGGTTCCCGGCCAGCGCACGGCAGATCTCATCTCTGCTCGGGTGCGGGTTCTTCATTAAGAGCGCCTTGGCGGAGAGAATCATCCCGGGTGTGCAGAAGCCGCACTGGATCGCGATCTCGTCGATAAAGGCCTTTTGCAGTGCATCCAGTTCACCGCTGGCGGCAAGGCCTTCGATCGTCGTGATGTGACAGCCCTCGAGCTGGATCGCGAGGATCAGGCAGGCGTGTACCGCCTCGTTATCGAGAAGAACGGTGCAGGCACCGCATTCTCCCTCGGAGCAGCCCTCTTTCGTGCCGGTCAGAAGAAGATCCTCCCGCAGAATGTCCAGAAGTCGGCGGTCAGGGGCAGTTTCCAGTTGGATGGGCTTGTTGTTGACAAAAAAGTGGACCGTCATGAAAAGACCTCCTCCTGGTGCGATTCGACCCAGCGGCAGATGGCATCCTGATTGAGCGGGATCGTATCAAGGTCTGCGTGCAGGGCTTCGTTCACCGCGCCGACGATCGCCGCGGCGGGGGGGACGTGGCAGACTTCACCGATCGACTTGCAGCCGAAGGGCCCATTCGTCCCGCCGTCTTCAATGAATTCGACCCGGACGGACGGCACTTGTGGGGCATTCAGAATGTGATACTTTCCGAGAGAATGGGTGGCGCAGCCGCGCTTGTCGATGGTCATCTGCTCGTTCAGCGCAGCGCCCGCACCCATCTGAACGGCCCCCTGGATCTGTGCCCGGCAGATCTCGGGGTTGATGGCCCTGCCGATGTCGTGGACGGCGAGATAATCGAGGATCTTGACATTCCCGGTGTACACGTCGACCTCAACGTGGGCGAAGTGCGCGCCGGTCACGCCGGGGTTTGTGGTGTTTTTGAATTGATAGGAGGCGAACACCTCGCGCTGGAGCTGACGGTGGCAGTCCTGCACGATCTGGGCATAGCTCCAGCTGTTTTTTCCATCGGTGAGCGTACCATCCTTTGCCGAAAGAGAAGCGGCGCTGACATCGTAGAGGTCACAGACCGCGGCCTTCAGTTTCTCGATGAGCCCCTGCGCGCAGAGCAGGGCGGTTTGTCCCAGAACGAAAGTTGTGCGGCTGGAAAAGCAGCCGGGATCAAAGGGCGTCAATGCCGTGTCACCCTCGCCGAGGAAGATCTGCTCAGGCTGTAAGGACAGCGCCTCTGCGATCATCATGCGGAATGCCTCCACCGTGCCGCAGCCGTGGTCGTGGAGGGTCATGTTGACAAGGACGCCGCCGTCCTCGGCAACGCGCATTTCCGCAGAAGCAAAGTCGATGACGCGGGGATAGTATCCGTTCAGGTGTCCGCCGCAGGCGACGGCGCAGCCGCGGCGGTAACGGCCGCGGGGAGCGTTGAAGGCGGCGTCTTCTGCCCGCCGTTTGTCCCAATGGAACAGCGCGCGCCCTTTTTCGAGGCATTCCTGAATGCGGATGGGGCCGAGGGGTTCGTTGATGCGGATATCGATGTCGCCGGGATGGGCGACATTTTTGAGCCGTAGCTCCAGCGGGTCTATCCCAAGCCTGCGCGCGGCCATGTTGAGGTTGTGCTCGAAAAAGAGCGCGAGCTCGGGGCTGGTCCAGCCTCGAAATGCGCCGGAAACGGGCGTGTTGGTGATGACGGCGCGGCCGGTGTATTTCATGTGCGGATAGTGGTAGCAGCGGAAGAACTTATTCGCCATGGCTCCGCAGTAGTCCTTGGAGTTGCCGAGGTATGCCCCAGCGTCGAGTGTGTTGTCAGCCTGCATGCTCATCAGCTGGCCGTCAGGGGTGTAGAGCCCCTTGACCTGAATATCCATCGGCGCGCGGCAAATGGTGGAGGTGAAGACCTCCTCGCGGGAGAGCACGAGCTGCACCGGCCCTTTTCGATAGAGCGCGGCGGCCGCGGCCACCGGCTCAGCGACCCACTCCTGCTTGGCACCGAACGAGCCGCCCATGGTGGATTTGACAACGCGGACGTTTCCGTACGGGAGCGAGAAAATGTCGGCGATCACGGTGCGGACGCCGTGTACGGTCTGGTTGGGGCTGTAAATGGTGAGCTGCTTGCTGGCGGGATCATAGTCCGCCGTGCAGACGTGCGGCTCCATGGTCACGTGGTTGACGCGGGCGAGATGCATCTGCGTTTCGACAGAGATAAACTCTCCGGCGGGCAGCTTACCCTCCTCGACGCAGATCTCCTCGCTGGTGTTGCCTTCTTCGTGGATGGTTCCTGCGATGCCGGAAAGGGCCTCCTGTGCGGTGAATGCCGCGGGGTAGACCTCGTAGTCGACCTTTACGCGCCGGGCAGCCTTGCGGGCGCTTTCAAGGGAATCGGCGAGGACGCAGCCGATCCGATCGCCGACAAGGCGGACGCGGCGGTTGAAGACGTATTCCTGATCGGCGGTATTTTGCCCTTTTATGGAGCGGTAGCGGCAATAGGGCTTGCCGTGATCTTCAAGGCAGGTGAGGCTGCCGAGGTAGCCCTCTGCCTTTTCCGCTTCCGAAAGATCCATGGAGCGCACATAGCCGTTTGCGACCGTGCTGGTGATCAGCGCGGCATAGACCATGCCCTTGAGGCGCATGTCGCCCGCATAGTTGGCCTGTCCGCGGGCTTTTCCCTCAGCGTCGTGGATCGGACGAGAGGTGCCGATAATGTTCATATCAGCTCACCTCTCTTCGGAGGACGGAAGGAGCGGCAGGCAGTCGCCGCCGCGTTTGAGAATTCCAATTACGCCGTCCGGATTTTCATCAAGAGCGGCATCAACAGCCGCTTGGAGCGAGGAAAAACCGCGATAGCCCATAGTGCTGATCTCGCTGTCTGTCAGCCCTTGACTGTAAATGAAGATCTGGGCGCGCTCGCGTACGGTGACAGCGCCGATGGCGATGGAGGCGGATACAAGATCACCGGGCTCCTTACTTGACCAGAGCTGGCGCAGGCGGGCTTTGGCGTCCTCACTGCTCATCCCGAGCCAGGAGAGAAGATCATCATGGTTGTGGGCGAGACCCTCGAGGCAGGGGGCGGCGAGGATGATGATGCCACCCTTCTTGACGGCGAAGTATCCTGAGATCAGTGCCTTTTCGCACTGCCAGTAGTCGATATCATAGGGATAGGAGCAGCTGATGAGGATATCCGCTTGACAGGGGAGTGGGACGCCGAAGGCTTTTTTCGCGCTTTGTGCGCCGGCGCGGTGCGCCTGCACAAAGTCGCCGGTCACCAGGTCGACAACGCGGTTTTCCGCGTCGAGTACCACATTGATGATAAAGTCGAGCCCTACGCGGCGCGCGACCTGCTCAAGCCCGTCGCGGCACTGGTTTTCCATCTGGCCGAGCGGAAGATAACCCATCAGCGCCGCGGAAATATGCGTGGCAGAGACCGTCTCCTTGCCGCAGCAGCCGGGATCAAGGATCTTGGCGCCGCCGGAGTACCCGGCGTTGGGATGCGGGATGATGTTGCCAAGGCCGATAAGAAGATCAGCCTCCACCGCAGTCCGGTTCACGCTGACCGGGATCTCGATGCCGCTGACGGAGACGCTCTCGAGTGTGACGAGGGAGGAAGCATCGCGATAGTCGTGCTGACTGATCTTTAAATGCTCCATGGCAAAAGGACCGAGCTTTTCCCAAAGCTCATCCTCGGTCATGACGCGGTGTGTGCCGGGGGCGATGAGAATTTCTATCTGGGAGAGCGCACAGCCGTGCGCGCAGAGGTAATCGCACAAGATGGGCAGGATCTCCTTGACCGGCGTGTGACGGGTGTTGTCCTCGACCAGAAGGACGATGTGCTGCTTTGGAGAGAGCATCGAGCACAGCGGCGCACCGGCAGTGGGTGCATCCAGCTTTTGCACGAGGCGCTCTTTCCAATCGTGCATGGGCTCGAGCGCGGGGAGGTCCGCTTCGAAGACCACGCGCTGCTCAGGCAGCTCCAGCGGCAGCAGCGAATGAGAATACGGAATGTGATATGTTTTCAAGTTCATAGCAACCTCTTATAAAAAAAGACGGGAGGATCGGCTTGCAGCCGGCCTCCCGTCGACCCTGCGTCAGGTAAACAGGTGAACAATGCCATCAGTCAGGCCGCTCCAGGCCATCGTAAAGATGGCAGCAATGAGCATGGAGAGCATCAGAGGAACCGCTTTTTTAGCGATCTTCATCAGCGGCTCATGGCTGATCTGGCTTGCGACGAACAGGTTGATGCCATACGGCGGGGTGATAAAACCGATGGCGAGCAGCATCGTCATCACGACGCCGAACTGCACGGTGGAAAGACCGCATTCCAGAACGGTGGGCAGCAGCATGGGGGCGAGGATGATGGTGGCAGAGATGTTATCCATGAAGCAGCCGACGATCAAAAGGAGAATGGTGATGAGGCCGAGGATAACGATGGGACTGTCGGAAACGCTCGTGAGCATCGTGCACAGACGGCTGGGGATCTGCTTGAGGGTCAGAACGCGGCCGAGGGAGGTCGTGATGCCGACCATGAACAGCGTGGAGCCGCTGATGAGCACGGCGTCGATCATGGACTGGACGATGTCCTTCCACTTCAGCTCATGATAGACCAGTGTGCCGACGATGAAGGAGTAGACAACGCCGACGACGGCGGCCTCGGTGGGGGAGCAGATACCGGCATAGATGCTGCCGAGAATGATAACGGGGGAGAGCAGCGCCAGGAAGGACTCCTTGAACGCGACCCAGACTTCACGCGCGGTGGCCTTGGTGGCATTGCCGTGCCAGCCGTGCTTCTTGGCCTGATAATAGCTGACAAGCATCAGAAGAACGCCGATCAGAATGCCGGGGACAACACCGGCGATAAAGAGGTCGCTTACAGAGCAGCCAACGGCGACAGCGTACAGGATAAAGGGAATGCTGGGCGGGATGATGACACCGATCGCACCGGCGCAGGCAGAGAGCGCGGCGGCGAAGGAGGTATCATACTTCTTTTCGGTCATCTCGGGGATCATGAAAGAACCGATCGCCGAAACGGTCGCCGGACCGGAGCCGGAGATTGCCGCAAAGAACATGCAGGCGATTGTCGTCACGTCGGCAAGACCGCCGGTGACATGGCCGACCAGCTTGTTGAAGAGGTTGAGCAGACGGCGGGAGATGCCGCCATACATCATGAAGCTGCCGGCCACAACGAAGAACGGGATGGCAAGAAGCGTAAAAGAGTCAAGGCCGGTGAAGCAGGACTGTGCCAGAAGCACGGGAGAAAGATCGGTCGTGAAGATCATGACCGCGAGCGTGCCGCAGCCAAGGCAGACACCGATGGGCACGCCGAGGATCAGAAGGCCAAAGAGGCAACCAAATAAAATAGCAAAATCCATACTTAAACCTCCTCTTCTCCTTCAACAACGATCGTTCTGGTGTCAGTCGGATCCTTTATGAAGCGAATGATGCGTTTGTAGCCATACTGCAGGAAACGCAGCGAGCCGAGGATCGTACCTACAGGAAGGGCAAGATAGCAAAGCCATTTCGGGATCATCAGCGCCGGTGTGAGCTGTCCCATCTTGATCACGTTGCCGACGATGCCGATGGACAGATAGCCGATATAGCCAAAGAAGAATGCGCTGACCAGGAAGAAGATCATATCAAGGACGAAACGGCCCTTGGGTTTGACGACGTCAAGCAAAACTTCAAGACGGATGTGGCGGCCTTTGGTGACGGTGTACGGAACGGCCAGCCAGACCTGCCAGATAAAAATGTAACGGGCAAGCTCTTCAGACCAGGCGATGGAAGAGTTGAAGCAGCGGCGCATCACGACTTGATAGAAGATTAGAAGGATCATGACCATAGTTCCAAACACCAGAAGAATTTCTTCCAAGTGCTTGTCGAGCAACATAAAAACCTTTTTCATAATTTCCCCTTATATCGTTCGGTTTTGTCGATGAGACGCGTTGCCCGCCTCATCCGGATTTATTTTCGATACCGCCCCCGGCAGAGGGGCGGTATCGTTTTGCGGCCTGCAGTGTGCAAGTAAACTACAGGACTCTCGTTGGCATTGGGTAAAAAGACTTACTCGTACTTGGCAGCGAGATCGAGCATCGTCTGGCCGGCCTCGCCGAATTCCTTGACGAAATCATCGCGGACGGACTGGGTGGCATCCACAAACGCCTGCTTCTGCTCGTCGGTGAGCGTGGTGACGGTGCAGCCGTTGTCGGTCATTTCCTGAATGTCTGCAGCTTCGCTCTCATCAACCAGACGGCGCTGCTCGGCGATCATGTCCTTAACAGCCTCGCGCAGAGCGGTCTGATAGTCCTCGGGCAGGCTGTGGAACCAGGCGGCGTTGACGACGACGCAGTTACCGCAGAACATGTGCTCGGTGAGGGTGTAGAACTTCTGGACCTCGTAGAACTTGTTGGTGCAGGTGATGGTGATGGGGTTATCCTGACCGTCGATCTGCTTGGTGCTCAGAGCGGTGTAGACCTCGGAGAAGGACATCGGGGTGGGGTTGGCGCCGAGAGCGGAGAAAGTGGCAAGGTGATACTTGTTTTCAAGCGTGCGGATCTTCATGCCGCTCATATCGGCGGGGGAGGTGACCTCCTTGGAGTTGTTGGAGAGGTTGCGCATGCCGGACTCGCCAAAGCCGAGAACGATCAGGCCACTGCTCTCTTCCAGACTGTTGGACAGGAACTCGCCGAGCTCACCGTCAAGCGCTGCGCGGGCGTGCTCCTTGGACTTGAAGACGTAGGGCACGTCGAGAATGTACCAGTTGGGGTCGAAAGAAGCAAGAGTGGCGCAGGCCGGACCGCAGGAATTCATGGTGCCCATGATCGTGGCCTCAGTGGCCTCGGCGTCGGAGCCGAGCGCACCGTTCACCTGAACGTCAATCGTGAACTTGCCGCCGGTCTTTTCAGAGATCTCGGGAGCGAGAACTTCCGTTGCGGCAATGCTCTGGGGATGGTCGGTCGCCAGCATGTTGCAGAACGTGATGGCAACGGTGGGGTTTTCGTCGGTGTTTGCGTTGTTGGACGAGTCGTCGGTCGTACCCTTATCACCGCAGCCGGCGAGGAGGGAGCAAACCATAATGAGCGCCAGGAGTAACGTAGCTGTTCTTTTCATTTTCTTTTCTCCTTTTGTTTTTTTGGTGGTTTACTTTGCAAATATTCTTGAGTCGGTCCTTTTACAACGAGTGCTCCTTCAGTTCTTTGAGCATTGCCTCAACATAACAGAAGGTTCCCCGTTTTACTTGCACAGAGATCCCTGACTCTCGAACAATTTCACTCTTCTTTTTCATCTCATCAAGAGCGATTTTGGTGGCTTCCTCTACCGAGAAAGCGCTGCCCTGTGCATTGAGGTATTCCTCGGTCTGCACAAGCTCCAATACATGCGTTGCAATGGCGCCGACGGTGAGACGGACACCCTGGCCGTTGCGGACGCAGGCAAAATTGATGGTGGGAAAGTCGATGCTGCCGCGCAGGCTGTACTTGTCGAACTTGGCCCAAGCACCCGAATAGGCACTTTTGGGAATGAAGAACTTTTCGATGAGCATCGGCTTGTCCTGATCCTTGCAGTGCGTTTCCATCAACTCCTGGCAGCTCACGAGCTGAGAGCCTTCTGCCGTGTGGACGAGTGCCTGCGCGCCGTATGCGATCAGCGCAGGGGCCATATCGGAGTAATAGATGGCGCGGCAGACGGGGGAGTTGGGGATCTGGATGCAGCGGTCGCCGCCGACCTTGAAGCACACGGGGATACCGCGGCGCCACTCCTTGGTCTGATTGTAGTAGAAGCAGCGGCGTGCCTGCATCAGATTGCCGCCGACCGTGCCGCGGTTGCGGATCTGGGGCGAGGCAACGTTGCGTGCCGCCTGGGAAAGGGCGATGAGCTTGCGCAGGATCAGCTCATTTTTGGCCAGATGAGAGAGGGTGACCATGGCGCCGATGTAGATGCCGTCATCCGTTTCTTCCACCGTGTGCATCTCGCTGATCTTGGAAAGATCGATGAGCGCTTCCGGGGCGATCGTGGCGGTCTTGAGCTGGGGCATCACATCGGAACCGCCGGCGATGATGGTGTTTTCCTTTTTGAGCATCGAAACCGCTTCTTCAACGGTGGAGGGACGATAATACTCGTATCTTGCTAAGATCATCATTTGTCAAGGCCCTCCTCAAAGAAGTCGTCATAGCGGTTGTTCTTGATGTAGAACTGGCGGCTGAGCGGCAGCTCAGTGATCTTTTTGCCGCTTGCGCGGATCACAGCATCGGTGATAGCGGGGGCAACGGGGATCAAGCCAAGCTCGCCGACGCTCTTGGTGCCGTTGGCGCTGCGGGGCTCGAAGCTGTCGGCCACGAAGAGGTGGACCTCCGGCATGTCGAGGATCAGAGGATTTCGATAGTTCAGAAGGTCTGCCGAGACATACTTCTTCGTGATGGGGTCAACCTCGAGGTCTTCCATCAGCGCGAAGCCGACGCCCATCTGGATCTCGCCCTCCAGCTGCCCCTTGACGATCAGGGGATTCATCACGCGGCCGACATCCACGCTTTCGATGATGTGCTTGAGCTTGATGGCGTTCTCCTTTTTGTAGTAGGCGACCTTGGCCCAGCAGAGGGCAAACGGCTCAGGCGCATCCTCGAGGTGCGCCACGGCGCTGCCCATGATGAACATGTTGAGGCAGCCGCGGGAGATATCCAGGATGGCTTCCTTAAACGTCATACGCTTGCCGGGATAAACGATGTGGAACATCTTGTCGCGCCAGAGCACCTGCTCGACGGGAACATTGTAGAGCTTTGCGAGCTCGACCTTGGCCTTGCGGATGACCTCTTCGCAGGCCATGGCGACCGCGTTGCCGGTGAGGAACATCTGACCGCTGGAATAGCTGCCGATGTTGTACGGGCTGGTGGAGGTGTCCAGATCGGCGTGGCGCACATCGCAAAGATCCATACCGAGCTTTTCGGCGCAGACCTGGACCATTGCGGTCTCAGAGCCGTTGCCCATATCGGTGGTGCCGGTCATCAGGCTTACGGAGCCGTCCGGAAGGCAGATAATCGAGCTGCCGGTGAGCCCCTGAAGGGAGGAGATGGAGCTCGTGTGGCTGCAAAGCGCCATGCCCCAGGCTTCCTTCACTTCATCGTCGTCGCGCAGACCCTCTTTTTCGTCGATCTCCTTCTGCAGGCGAAGACCGCCGCCGAAGACCTCGTCAGCGGGGAAGGTGCTCAGCGGCGCGCAGCCGTGAACCTTTTCGCCGGGCTTGAGGACGTTGTCATAGCGGAACTTGATCGGATCCCAGCCCATTTCGCGGCAGGCATCGTTAATGAGGCTTTCGCGGCCAAACGTGCCCTGCGGGTTGCCGTAGCCGCGGAACGCGCCGGAGACGGCGGCATTGGTCGCAACGCCGATGCCGTCATAGCGGAAGTACGGCATGTGGTAGGGCATTTTACGGTCGGGCGCGGCGGTGACCAGCGGGGAGTGCGTGCAGTAGCTGCCGCCGTTGGTGTACATGACCTGATGGAATGCGACCATCTGACCGTCCTTCGTGCAGCCCATCTTCACTTTGGAATAGGAGGCGTGGCGCACGGCAGTGGCTGTCATTTCGTCGCTGCGGTTGTTGATGATCTTAACGGGACGGTAGATCAGGCGGGACAGCGCCGCGGCGACGTCCTGATGGTACATCTCCTCGCGGGCGCCGAACGCGCCGCCAATCATGGCGCGGTGGCAGCTGACGTCACTTTCGGGAATGCCAAACTGCGCGGCAAGGATACGGCGATCCTGATAGGGAACTTGGCTCGTAGCCCAGGTGTGGAGCTTGTTGTCGCGGTTCCAGTAGGCGATACAGGAAACGGGCTCCATTGGGATCGGGTGCTGCGTCGGGGTGCGGTAGGTGCCTTCGAAAATATAATCGCTCTTCTCAAAGCCCTCTTCCACCTCGCCGCGGGTACCGACCTTGTGGCAGTAGAAGTTGTCCTGATAAAACTCGGGGTTGATGATGCGTGCGCCCTCTTTGATCGACTGGTCGATCGTCATGCTGGCGGGCAGGACCTCGTATTCGATCTTGACGGCCTCGAGCGCGCGGTGCAGAGTTTCCTTATCCTCGGCAACGACAGCGCAGATGCGGTCGCCCTCGTGCAGGGGGTGCCAGGTGAGGATCGACTGGTCTTCGATCAGTGAGGGGTTTTTCAAAGAGCCGGTCACGTTGAAGTGGACCTGCGGAACATCGTCCGGCGTGAGCGTGCCCAGAACACCAGGCATCTTTTTCACTTCGGAAAAGTCGATGGAAAGGACCTTCGCGTGCGGATAAGGGCTGCGGATGATACCGCCGTAGGCCATGCCCTGCATCTCCAGATCGTCGAGATACTGGGCGGTGCCTGTCACCTTGGAGGTGGATTCAATGCGGCGGATGGCGTTTTTCATTTCCCGCATCTTGTAGATATCCATGAGTTACTCCCCTCTCAGAACGGCCGCAGCCTTTTTCACTGCATTTTCAATGGAAACATAGCCCGTGCAGCGGCAGATATTGCCGGCAAGGCCGTATTTGATCTCGCTTTCGGTCGGATCGGGATGCTCGTCGAGCAGCTTCTTGATAGCAAGGACCATGCCGGGCGTGCAGTAGCCACACTGGATCGCGCCTTCGTCCATCAGCGCCTCGTGGATGGGGCTGAGCCTCTGGTCGGAGCTGAGGCCTTCGATCGTGACGATGTCAGAGCCGTCAGCCTGGACGGCGAGAACATGGCAGGAATACACCAGCTCATCATCCATGATCACGGAGCAGGCACCGCATTCGCCGTTATCACAGCTGCGCTTGGTCCCCTTTAACTTCAATTCGTCACGAATAAAATCCAGCAGCGTCATCGCCGTGCTTACTGTGCGGTTATAAACGACCCCGTTCACAGTCACACAGACGGGCTTCGAAATGTTTTCCACCGTTCCTTACTCCTCCCAAAACTTGATTGTATCTTCCATACTTGCGTTACACTTTTACATGCACTTCAGATTGCATGCAGGTTACATACATGTATTGTAGCAACGCGTTCATAATTTAGCAATATTCTTTAAAAAGAATATCGAAGTTTGACATTTTAACAAAAATAGCCGGGAGGTTTTATAGAAAAAAGAGAAATGGTGCACGCGATGCGCTTTTATAAAGCGTGGGAGAAAGCAAAATCTTATTGCGGAAATGAAAGGATTTTGCTATAATAAGACAAGTATTTTAAATAGATCATCACTTCCTCTGCACGGAATGCCGACACAGGGAAGAGAAAATTACGAGGTGTAGTTTCAGTGCCTAAGATCAAACGGCAGGATATCGTTCCTGTTTCGCGATCCTCGCTGGCGCAGATCGCGTACAATGAGCTGCGGGAGTCTATCATCACCAACACGGTCCACGCGGGGGATATCCTCAGCGAACAGGTGATTGCGCAGCAGCTCCATACGAGCCGCACGCCGGTGCATGAGGCGCTTGCGCTGCTGGAGCAGGATGGACTCGTTCAGATTCGAAGGGGGATCGGCGCGCTCGTCACGCCGATTACGTTTGAAGATATCGAGTATATTCAGGAAGCCCGTATTCTGCTTGAACCAAAGGCTGTGCGCTATGCGCTCACGCATATCACGCGCGAGGACATTGATGAGCTGCGGGGCATGCTCCACCGCCTTCAGGCGCGCCTCAGCAATGGCGAGAAGATTTCGCCGCAGGAATTTTTCAAGGCGGATTTTGATTTTCACAATCTGGTCATTGCCCGCTGCGAAAATCCCTATATCAAGCGCTTCCTTTATACGATCAATTCAAGCGTCCGCCGCCTGCAGGTGTTGTCTTTTAACCGCCAGTACAGTCTGGACAGCTTCATTGCGCAGCATTTGGATCTGCTGGATGTGATCGAAACGAAAAATCCGGACGCGGTCGAGGCTGCATTCAAGGCTCACCTTGACCTTTCGTATGATAACATCAAAAGGTAAGCAGAAAGCAAAAGTCCCGGATGCAGGAAATGAAGTGACCCCAAAAAGTTAGACAATATTCTGAAGTAAAAATTGTTCAAGCAGCTGAAAGGGCTTGCTGTCTGTGAAGAGCAGGCGGCAAGCCCTTTAGCTTTGCCTTGATGCGCCGATTGTTGTAATAGTCCAGATATTCAATGAGTTCCAGCTTGAAGTGTTCCATGGATTGAAATTCCTGCAAATACAGCAACTCACTCTTAAGTAAGCCAAAGAAATTTTCTATCACAGCATTGTCCAGACAGTTTCCCTTGCGGCTCATGCTCTGTCGGATGCCCTTCTCGCGGAGCATCCTCTGATACTGCTTGTGCTGGTATTGCCAGCCCTGGTCAGAATGGAGAATCAGGTTTGTTCCGACCGGGATTTTTGCAAACGCCTCGTCCAGCATGGTGGTTACCATGCTGAGTACAGGACGATCCGATATGGTGTAACTGACCAGATCGCTGCTGTGCAGATCGAGAATCGGGGACAGATAGAGCTTTTCTCCGAACAGGCTAAACTCCGTCACATCCGTGACCCATTTCTGATTCGGCTTTTCGGCGCGGAAGTCCCGGTTTAACAGATTTGGCGCAATTTTGCCAACTTCACCCTTGTAAGAGCGATACTTCTTCATCCTGACACGGCAAACTAAGCCCAACTCCTTCATAAGCCGCTGGACAGTCTTGTGGTTCAGGAGGAAATTGCGCTTGTGAAGTTCTGCCGTGATCCGGCGATAGCCGTATCTTCCTTTGTTTTCGTGGTAGATGGCCGTGATCTCCGCTTTCACAGCTTTATACTTATCTGCACTGTTTATCCGCTTCAGATGATAGTAGAAAGTGGCACGGGGTAGTTGAGCGATTAAGAGAAGAATATCCAGAGAATGTCTTTGCCTCAGCTTTTGAACTACCTGCGTTTTCTGCGCTGGCGTCGCTCGTCTTCCAAAACCAAGGCTTGCAAGTTTTTTAGGTAATCGTTCTCCGCACGCAGTCGCTGCACTTCGGCCAGCAGATCTTCTTCCACCTCTTTTGGCAGCTGATTTGGCCGACGGTCCTTACTGCGGCGGCCACGCCGTTCGATGGTTAACCCTTCCGGACCTTCTTCCAAATAAATGCGTTCCCAACGCTCTATAATTTTATGGTCGTTAATTCCGAATTCCTGCATCGTTGCATAGATACTCAGATGTTCTTTTTCCATGGTTTCTATAACCATTCTCTTGAATTCCGGCGTATATCGTTTGTTTGGTACTCCTTTTGGCATAGCAAAACACCCCACTTGTTAGATAGTATATCATACTGTCTAACATGTGGGGTGCAGTTCATTCCCAGAAGCTCTCGGGACGTTATTGTAAGCCCGAATTGGCGAAGAAGCGGGACGGTTCTTTTTTGCTCCCTCACACTTACAGATGGTATTCATTTCGTCCTTTCGTAGTGCAGCGTCAGCGCCCACGCAATGGGGCAGTGCCGCCATTCTTCGTTGGCGCAGTAGCGCCGTGTATATTCGTCCAGTTCCTCTTTTGGCAGCTTGACTTGCGCACCCTCGCAGTTGAGATAGTCACGGTAGTCCCGCGAATAGTACGGGCATACGAAAATTCCGCCGCGGTAACCGCTTATGTTGCACCTCGCGTTCGCGTCATTCTGCCTCTGTTTCCTTTTTGTGTGACAAGTGTTTTTCCTTGCACACCATTATCTCCTGTGGTAAAATCAGAATCGACAATTCGAATTCACCACAAGAGCGGTCTTCCCCGATTTGGGGAGGGCTTTTTCATTCGTGCACGAGAACCGTGCCGCTGTCGCTCACGTCCTCGATGGGGCCGCTGTTGATCGTGGCCATCGCATGGACTTCACGGTCGCCGTTACTTAGCTCGACGAGCGCAAGGCAGGCAACAGGGTACGTCTTGCCATCCTCAAATACGTAACACATATTCGCAGGGGCAGGGATGATCTGAATGATTTTGTCGTTCATGGTTCTTGTCCTTTCCGTTCATAGGCTTAAAGCCTGAAATGTTTATTCATTGCCCGCTCAAATTTGTCTCGGTCATCAGCAGGCAAAAGCGGAATTACACGGTGCTGCATCTCGTCACGCTGGCGATAACGCTCACGCTTTCGGCGTGCCGGTTTGATTTCCGCTAAGATGTTGGCTGCGATTTCCAAATTCATGCTGTAACCCTCCCTGTGACCTTGTAGAAGGTCGCGTCAACGTGACCAGTCGCGCCGCGCCGGTTCTTGTCGAGCCACAACTCCAACAAAGATGGCGATTCCATGCGCTCATCTGTCTCACACGGCGGATTGTGCAGCAGTGTCACCGTGTCAGCGTCCTGCTCGATGGCACCCGATTCACGGAGGTTTGCCATTGTAGCCCGAAAGCTGCCGGAACGGTCAGAGGCCGCTGCACGGTTGAGCTGGCACAAGCACAGTACGGGAATATTCAGCCTCAGTGCAAGCAGCTTCAAGGCCCTGCTGTTCCTTGTGGTCGCCTCGTAAAGCGAAAGCCGAGCTTCCGGCGGTTCAAGCAGCCCGAGGTGGTCGAGGATCAGCAGCCCCGGCTTCTCGCGGTAAGCCAATGCCTCCACCTGCCGAACATTCATGCCCGAGCGCCGATTGAACACGATTGGCAGCGCGGAAAGCTCAGTCGTACCCTCGGCAAAACGCATATACTCGTTGTCGGTCAATCTGCCGCCGAACATGAGCCGCGCCGATGACAGGCCCCCAATATTTCCGACAAAGCGGGCGGAACAATCCTCAGCGCTCATTTCAAGTGACAAGCATAATACCTTGACGCCGTTTCTTGCTGCATTGAGCGCGATCTGCAAGGCGAGCGCTGATTTTCCGACCGCCGGTCTTGCGCCGATGATGTGCAAGCCGCCATTGATGAAGCCACCGCCGAGCAATTTATCGAATCTCAGAAGGCCCGAGGCCACACAAGGCACTCTGCCGCCGACCTGCTCAGAAACGCGGTATCCGAGCTGTGTGATCGCCGCCGTAAGCGTTTGCGAATCGCCGCGTGTGTTTTCCTCGGCAAGCCGCTGCAAAGCCTCCTGTGCGCGTCCAAGCGCGTTTGTAGGGTCATGCTCGGCGGTCATCAGTTCTTCACCGATCTTTCTCAGGGAACGTGCAAGCGCGGCCTCTTTGACCGCCGTTAAGTACGCGTCGAGGTTCGCAGTGGTAGGCGTCGTGTCCATCAGCCCGGTCAACAGTTTGTCCGTCACGTCGGTGCAATTGCGTCCCGCTTCCGCTCGGATGGTCAACGCATCGAAGCCACCGCTTTCCTCATACTGCCGACGCATCGCCCGGAAGACTGCTTGCAGCGGCACGGAGGAAAACACATCATCGGGAAGCTCTGCCGCCTCCGGAAACAACGACGGGTCAATCAGCAGCGAACCGAGTACGCCGTACTCATTGAGAATTGAATCCATGCTCATTCACCTCCATGTGTCCGTCGCTGCGTCGTACTGCCGGGGCGAAGATTCATCTTGTCCCGCATTACTTTGACGCTCCCATGTTCTAACCGCCGCTTTCCAATCGACGATCGGTTTTCCCTTCCCCTGTTTCCAGCCGTTAGCCGAATAGAAGTCAAAGAAGCGTTCAGCGTCCACAGCGTTCTTCCGTTCGGTGCAGTATGCCTTAATCTCATCGACCGTTGGAGGAATAAAACGAGGTCGTGGCGGCGTAGCCGCCTTATTCTCCTCACCTGTACTAACCTTACCTAAACTATCCTTACCTAACCTATACTGGGTTAACCGTTGGTTGCCATCTGGTAAACCGTCGGTTAACCGTTGGTTGCCATCGCCCAATTTCACCAGCAAATTCCTGTAAATGCTCGGCTGGTATCGATCCTTGCGGATCTGATTATTCGTGCTCCAATCCGTGATATAAGCGACCAGCTCGTCGTTCAGCAGTGACACGAAACCTTTGGAGACGAGCACCCGCAAATCATCATCTGCCGCGCCTGTCGTCCGCATCACGGTAAAGGCTTCTACGACTCCGTCATCATCCGCAGCCATACCGAGATCATAGTAAAGCAAGCGCGACGACGGCGGCATCGTCAGGAAACGCGCCGAGTTGATAACTGACTTTGCGAACATCTTTCGTTCAGCCATTTTGCCACCCCCGCAAGGTCTCCTGACCGGTCATCTTTAAAAGTGCATCTTCCGCTGCGTGTGAGATCGCCGCGATCTCCCTTGATCGTCTCGACATCGAACGGATAAAGCGCTGAATGTCAAGCGTGCTTGTCGGCAGAAAATACCCATTTTTGCAGTCGGCCAAAATCAGCTTCCCAGCCTTGCGCTCCGCCTGGATGCGACGGCGGATCGACCGCTCATCCTCGCCGGTAAGCTGGACTAATTCAGCAAGCGTCGTGCCTTTCTCTTCCCCCTCGTGAAGCAAGTCGGAAATAAGAAACTTTTTCTGCGTCAATGACCTACTGCTGACAGGGGCACGTTCTTTTTCAGTGCTCATTGTCACCCGTCACCCCCGCTTTCCACCTCGCCCATTCCCGCAGTCCGTCGACGAGAACTCGAGAACAGCCGTTGATCTTGATAATCGGAAAGCCTTCCGTCTTCGACCATGCGTAAATGGTCGGACGACTGACCGACATAAGGCGCGCCGCCTCCGTCATTGAAACGGCAATAAGTTCTCTGTGTTCGTTCATAGATTCACCCCTGCTTTGTCACCCAGTCAAGATTAAATGTCTCAATACGTGACTTTATTCTGCAAAAAAAATTTCTTGCACGGTAAGATGATAATAATCCGCAAGTTTTTGCTTAATACTATCACGAGGAATACGCCGCCCTGTTTCGTACATTGCAATCGCCGAAACAGAAATTCCGAGAGCTGCTGCAACCTCTTCTCTTGTTCTACTCCCACGCGCAGCGATAAGTCGCTTGCTTGTTTTCATATATCCACCTCCAAAATGACACGATATGTGATACGAAAATGCTATCATTGTCCGCGCAAAAAGTCAACACATTTCGTGACGTATCATTGACAAATATCACGTAATGTGATATTCTACGTAATGTAGATAGCAAAAGGAGGCGGTGCATTTTGGCAAAACTATGTGAAATGCTTGTTTTTTTGAGAAAACAAAAGGGTATATCTCAACAAGCATTGGCAAATGAACTCGGTATATCAAGAAGCAGCATAGGAATGTATGAAACGGGAAAGCGAGAGCCGGAGATTGAAATTCTCCGGAAAATGGCGGCTTTATACGGCGTTTCACTGAACACTATTACTGGCGTTGGCTTCCAAGATATATGGGGGAATTATGAAAACGCGGACGCAACTCCTGAGAAACTATTGCGCTTCGATAGAACCCTAAGAGGATCCACGCCTGTTGAAGATTGGGCAAATGTATATCCGTCAGATGAAGGCGGTATTTTTGCTCAAATAGCTGGAAAGGAAACTGCAAATGAAGACGAATCTTCGCTTTTACATGCAATCCGTAGAAGCCCTAGTATACGTACTATGATTGAAATATCGAAAAATCGCTGTGAGGCAGATATCATGCAGGCCACCGCTATTATCGAAGCATTTTATAAGTCAAAAGACGTTACGGGATAGATTCTCTATCTGTTCTCGTACTCCTCTATCCTTATTTTGCAAAAAGTAAGAATACCAAAACACCTAATCGCAAAAAACCGCCCCCGGTGTTGCAGCACCGAGGACGGTTATAGGGGGCAGCAAACTGACAAGCCTACTGCCCTCCAATCATAACAAATGCAGGAGGAAAAAGCAATGCCAAGAAAAGCAAATACGCGCGCCGCGTCGGGCGCAGGCAGCATCCGGCAGCGTCCTGACGGTCGATGGGAAGCGCGCGTGACCGTCGGCAATGACCCGGGCACAGGAAAACCGATTCGCCGCAGCATCTACGGCAACACACAGAAAGAAGTGTTGACCGCCATGCGCGACGCGCAAAAAGCGATCGACGACGGACTTTACATAGAGCCGACGCGCCTGACGCTTGCGCAATGGCTCGATATCTGGCAGAGCGATTATCTGCTCTCGCAGAAATACGGCACGGTCAAGACCTACAAGGCCCAAATCGCAACGCACATCAAGCCCGCCCTCGGCGCGGTGAAACTCACCAAACTCACGCCGCATATCATCCAGGGCTTTTACAACGATCTGCTCGCCAATGGCCGCATTGTTCCCAAACGGGACAAGCAGGGCAAGATTATCAAAAAGGACGGCGTCGCCGTCACGGAGACCGCACCGCTCAACGCAAAGACTGTGCGCAATGTTCACGGCGTTCTGACAAAGGCCCTTTCTCAGGCCGTCAAGGTGGGCTACATCGCACGCAATCCGTGTGACATGGTAGACCTTCCCCGCGTCGAGAAAGCGCAGATCATGCCGCTTACCGACGAACAGGTCAAGTCTTATCACGCCACAGCGGATGCCGACAACGATTATGGAGATATTCTGAAAGTAATCCTCTTTACCGGCCTGCGTGAAGCCGAAGCGCTGGGCCTGACATGGGATTGTATCGACTTCAAAAAAGGCACGCTCAAGATTTGCAAGCAGTTGCAGAAACGCCCCGCCGAGGCCGGCGGTTTCCAGTTTGCCGCCCTCAAAAACGACAAGACGCGCATCCTGCGCCCCGCTCCCTTCGTCATGGATATGCTGCGCGCCGTTCGCTCCAAGCAGGCGCAAAGGCGTTTACAGGCCGATGATCTTTGGCAGGACTGGATAGACCCCGCCAAGCAGTACGCCGCCTGTCGGCTCGTTTTCACAAATGCGCTCGGCGACCACCTGCACCCACAGCGTCTTTATGCGCATCACAAGAAGATCGCAGCCAACGCAGGAGTGCCGGACGCCCGTGTGCATGATCTGCGCCACACCTTCGCCGTGCTCTCCCTGCAAAATGGCGATGACGTGAAGACAGTACAAAAAAATCTCGGCCATGCGACCGCCGCTTTTACGTTGGACGTTTACGGCCACGTCTCAGAGCGCATGAAGGAGGCCAGCGCCGCCCGGATGCAGGGATATTTTGAAAATCTCAAAAAGGCATGAAAAAAGCTCCGTCGATCTCATCATCGGCGGAGCTGCTTTTGTCCCCGTTAAAGGGTAAAACTTTTAATTGGGGTAAACTTAGGGGTAAAATGTATTCGGTGAAAATGAAAATACAACTTTTCTGCGTCAAAAACGCCTAAATCATGTAATAAAAAGAAAGAACCGCAACCTTTCGGTTGCAGTTCTTTGGCAGCGGGAGAAGGATTCGAACCCTCACATACGGAGTCAGAGTCCGCTGTGCTACCATTACACAATCCCGCTATATTGCGTTGTTCGCCGCGCTGTGTTGTTCAGCGAACAAATGTTATTATAGCAGGAACTTTGCATTTGTCAACAGGAAATTTTCTAAAAAATCAAAATTTGGAAAATTCCTGCCTCTTCCCCACTTTCCTGTCACATCCAGATGGCAAACAAGCGCAGCAGCGGCTCGAACACGCGGCGCAGTACGCTGCGCTTAGCCCACTCCTCTTTTGTGACGAGACGGCTGTGGTCGACGATCATATCCATATCCTCGAGCAGCGATTCGATCATCGGCGCGCCGTAGACCATCACGCCGCACTCATAGTCGAGCTCAAAGCTGCGGTAGTCCATATTCACCGAGCCGACAAAGGCCGCTACGCGGTCCACCATGATGGTTTTTCCATGCAGAAAGCCAGGGGTATAGCGGTATACCTTTACGCCGTGTTTGATGAGCTCGCCAAAGTACGACTCCGCCACGCAGTCGGCGTACCAGTGGTCAGGCTTGCCCGGCAGCATCAGCCGCACGTCCACGCCCCCGTCGCCCGCGATGCACAATGCATGCATCAGGCTCTCATCGGGGATGAAGTACGGCGTCGTGATATAGAGGAAGCGCCGCGCGCCGGAGATCATCTGGAGGAACACATCCTCGGCCGGATTGTCGGGGTTGTTCTGCGGTCCGTCGGTAAACGGCTGGCAGAAGCCCTCGCTTTTGACCGGCGTATGGGGGCGGTAATAGTCGTGCTCGTTGTGCATCACGCCGCCGAGGTTCACACACATGCGGATAAAGCTTGCCGTCAGGCCCCAGGCGCCCTCGCCTTCAAGACATACGCCGCTGTCCTTCCAGTAGCCGAAGCGCTCGATGATATTGGCGTACTCGTCGGCGATGTTCACGCCGCCGGTGTAGGCGACGTCACCGTCGATGCAGGCGATCTTGCGGTGGTCGCGGTAGTTGAAGTGCAGGCGGTTCACATACTCGTGCACGGGGTTGAAGATGAATACCTCGACGCCCACCTCGCGCAGACGGTCGATCGTCTCGCCGGAAAAGCGCTTGATGTTGCCAAAGTCGTCGAAGATGATCTTGACCTCAACGCCCTCGCGCGCCTTGGCGCAGAGGATCTTTTCAAGCTCATCCCAAAGCTTCCCCTCGGCCAGTATGAAGTATTCAAGGAAAATAAAGCGCTCAGCCTTGGCTGCGCGGTCGATGAGATTACGCAGCAAAATCGCACCCTCGGGCAGGTACGTAACAGAGGTATTCTGATAGAGCTGGAAATCGCGGCGGCAGAGGTAGTTTGCCGTGCGCGACCAATCGGGCAGCTGGCGCGTGAGCTTGTCGACGGCGATCTCACTGCGCATGCGCACGCTCTCCGGCTCGTCAGGAAAGCGCTTGGTGTTCCGCGGCAGATGGCGCTTCTGCGCCGCGCCGCCCCATAGGAACCAGAGAATCATACCCACCGGCGGGGCCAGCAAAAGCAGGATGAACCAGATGAGCTTATAGGAAAGCTCACCTGGTTCATTGTAGATATGCACCGCAAGAAACAGCGCGCCGACCTGTACGACGCCGTAGGCCAGCGCCAGATACTCCTGCATAAAGTAGGAGATGGCGACAACAAAGCCGATCTGCACCGCAAGCAGGACGACGACCAGCATGATCCGCAGCGCCGCAGAAATGCGCCGCTCGCCCTTTTGCTGAATCTGGAATCCCTTCATCGCAGTCTCAGTCCCCTCCTGTTGGCTGTTCCCTGTTTTTGATTTTTTGTTTTCCTCAGTTCTTCTCGTAGCGCTCGTTCTTCTCGTTCAAAAGCTCGGTCTTGATGTCGTAGAGCTTCTGCGAGAGGTCCACATAATAGTTATGCGGGTTATCGAAGCGCTTGACCTCGTCCCAGAGGGTATCGACCTGCTCGGCGCAGTATTTTTTGATCTCCTCGATGCCGGGACGCTTGTAGACGAGCTTGCCTTTCTGGTAGATGGGCACGAGCAGCTCGCGTGCTTCAAAGTGGTAGACTTCCTTGCGCTTCCACGTGGCGTCGGGGTCGAAGATCTCAAGATTCTTGCTGTCATCCACAGTCTCGTCGTAGACCGTCAGATAGTCGGCGATGGCCTTGCCGGTGTCGCGGCCGTAGAAGCGGTAAATCTTCTTGAAGTGCGGTGTCGTGATCTTGCCGACATTCTCGCTGATCTTGATCTTGGGGACGATATTGCCGTCCTTGTCCTCCACCGCGACGAGCTTATAGACGCAGCCGAAGACCGGCTCGCTCTTGGCGGTGATGAGGCGCTCGCCGACGCCGAAGGCGTCGATCTTCGCATCCTGCATCCAGAGGTCCTGAATGAGGTACTCGTCGAGCGAGTTCGAAACGGTGATGGTGCACTCCGTCCAGCCCGCCTCGTCGAGCATCTTACGTGCCTTGCGGGAAAGATAGGCGATGTCGCCGCTGTCCAGGCGGATGCCGCACTTTTTGATGCCCATGGGCTTAAGCACGTCGTTGAACGCCTTGATGGCGTTGGGAATGCCGGATTTTAAGGTGTTATAGGTGTCGACGAGCAGGACGGCGTTCTGCGGATAGTATTTGCAGTAGGTCGCGAATGCGTCATATTCGGTGTCGAACATCTGCACCCAGGCGTGGGCCATCGTGCCGAGCGCCGGCGTGCCGTAGAGCTGGTCGGAGATGGTGCAGGCAGTGCCGCAGCAGCCCGCAATATAGGCAGCACGAGCGCCGTCGATGGCGGCGGCGGAGCCCTGCGCGCGGCGGGAACCGAACTCCATCACGGCGTGGCCCTTGGCGGCGCGGACGATGCGGTTGGCCTTGGTGGCGATCAAGCTCTGATGGTTCACGGTCAAAAGCGCGAACGTTTCAAGCAGCTGCGCCTCGATCGCGGGCGCGCGCACGACGACCATTGGCTCTTTCGGGAAGACGGGCGTGCCCTCGGGCACGGCGTAAATGTCGCCGCTGAAGTGGAAGTTTGCAAGATAGTCGAGGAACTCCTCGCAGAAGATACCTCTCCCGCGCAGGTAGTCGATGTCCTGCTGGTCGAAGTGCAGATCCTCGATATAGTCGATCAGCTGGTCAAGACCGGCGGCAATGGCGTACCCGCCCCCGTCCGGCACCGAGCGGAAATAAACGTCGAAATAGGTAATGCGATCCTGGAACCCTGCTTTCAAGTAACCGTTGCCCATGGTCAACTCGTAAAAGTCGCAGAGCATGGTCATATTGAGCTTCTGATCGGTTTTCATAGTCACCTCATAGTGTCACGGCGCGGACTGTGCCGCGCCTTGTAATAGGTGCATTATATCCTGCATACCAAAATAAAGCAAGGCTTTCCGCCCTTTTTCCGCTTTTTACTTGACTTTATGCACTCTGTCCCCTATGATAAAGGGACTTTCTAAAGAAACGGAGCATCACAATGGGTGTTATTTTAGGCATTGACATCGGCGGTTCGAGCACAAAGATCGTCGGTCTTGCCCCCGACCTCTCGGTCATCGACATGCTGCGCGTCAAGGCTGACGATCCGCTCACCTCGCTCTATGGCGCGATGGGCAACTTCCTTTCCACACACAATTTACAGCTCTCCGACATCCGCCATATCGCGCTTACGGGCGTGGGTTCTTCGTATGTCGAGGGCGATATCTACGGTGTGAAGACCATCAAGGTCGAAGAATTCCCCTCCGTCGGCGTGGGCGGCCTCGCCCTCTCGGGCAAGGAGCACGCGGTCGTCGTCAGTATGGGCACGGGCACGTCGTTTCTTTGGGCCAATAAAGGGAAAGAGGTTCGCCATCTCATCGGCAGCGGCGTGGGCGGCGGCACGCTCGCGGGACTTAGCTCGCTGACGACGGGCGTGCATCAGTACGCGCTGATCCGCAAACTCTGTCAGGACGGCGACCTTAGCCACATCGACCTGACGATGGCCGACCTCTCGCGCGAACAGGTGGGCGATCTGCCGCCCGAGGCCACGGCGGCAAATTTCGCCAAGGTCGCCGACGACGCGACGCCGTCGGACAAAATGCTCGGCATCGTCAATCTGGTGCTCCAGTCCATCGGCACAATGTCGGTGCTCGCGTGCAAGTGCTGCGGCACGGACACGGTCGTCCTCACGGGTGCGTTGACGATGCTGCCGCCGGCAAAGGAGACCTTCGAGCTGTTCAAACAGCTCTACCATGTCAATTTTATTATTCCCGAAAACGCGACGTTTGCTACCGCCATCGGCGCGGCGCTGTACAGCGTGAGAGAAAATTGACGCAAAGCATTCAAAAAAGTGCCTGCCATTCGGCGGGTACTTTTTATTTTCAAACGCTTGTTCTATTCCGCATTTTATGCTACACTGTTCGTGAAACGAGGTGAACGCGATGGACCGCATCATTCTGCACTGCGACTGCAACTGCTTTTACGCCTCCTGCGAGCTTTTGAGCCATCCCGACCTGCGTAATCTGCCCGTCGCGGTCTGCGGCGATCCGACGGAGCGCCATGGCATCATCTTAGCCAAAAATGAACCGGCAAAGCGCTGCGGCGTCAAAACGGCGGAGACCATCTGGAAGGCCAAGCAGAAGTGCCCCGGCCTCATCCTGCTGCCGCCGCACCATCGGCTCTACGCCGAATACTCGAAAAAAATCAATGCCGTCTACGGCGAGTACACTGACTTAGTCGAGCCGTTCGGCATCGACGAGAGCTGGCTCGATGTGACAAATTCTCTCCACCTCTTCGGTGGGGACGCCAAAGCGCTCGCCGACATACTGCGTGAGCGCATCAAGCGCGAATTCGGCCTGACCATCTCCGTCGGCGTTTCCTTCAACAAGGTATTTGCCAAACTCGGCAGCGACTATAAAAAGCCCGATGCCACGACTGTCATCGCACGCGACAACTGGCGCGACATCGTCTTTCCCCTGCCCGTCGGCGACCTTTTGTTTGTCGGCCGCAGTGCACAGGAGTTGCTGGGCCGCTACGGCGTGCGCACGATCGGCGAACTCTCAAAATGCAGCGAGGAAATGCTCGAAACACTGATGGGCAAAATGGGCTCGCAGCTCTACCGCTATGCCAACGGCCTCGACGACTCCCCCGTCCGCGGAGCGGCGGACCGAGAGCCGATCAAATCCGTTGGCAATTCGACGACGTTTCGCCGCGACCTGACGCGCTGGGACGAGGTGCAAAGCGGCATCTCGCTGCTTTCTGACAGCGTGGCGATGCGCCTGCGGCGCTACGGGCTCTACTGCGGCGGCGTGCAGGTCGGCATCAAAAACAGCCGCTTTCAGGTCTTTTCGCGCCAGACGACGCTCGACCACAGCACGCACCTGATGCGCGAGATCAACGATACCGCGCTCCGCCTTGCAAAGGACTTGTGGAAAGCACCAGACCCTATCCGGCTCCTCTCCGTCACGGCACTGCATCTGACCGAAGAAGCGCAATCCTACCGCCAGCTCGACCTGCTCGGCACAGACGATACGCAGCAGGAAAAGCAGGAGGCCGTCGAATCCGCAATGGACACCCTGCGCAAAAAATTCGGCCGCGGCGTCATCTCCTACGGCACCGCCGAAGACACCATCAGCGGCGAAAAAATCGAACGGGATTAAATGCGCCGCAGGCTTTCGCGCCCGCAGGCGCGAAATGATCTTAATCGTAAATTCCGACGACATGTGCGTCGGAATTTACTCTTCTCACTCCGTGCGTGTCGCAGCCGCCCTGCGGGCGGCAAGGCACGAAGCGGAGTGCAATTTTATCGGAGAGACGGCTTCGCCATCTCTCCGATAATCTCAAAAGTGGGGATTCTCTCAAAGAGAATCCCCACTTTTGAAACGTCAGTTTATGAGCCACTCCGGCCTTGACCGCTTCTTGATGCCCGACACGACCCCCATCGCAGCGAACAGCGTCACGATCGACGAGCCACCGTAGCTGAAAAACGGCAGCGTCAGTCCGATGACCGGCATAAGGAACAAGCACATGCCGATGTTGGCAATGGTCTGGAAGATGAGCCGACGCACACAAGGCTCTCCATGCGGCTCGGCGCTTCGCGCGCGACAATGAGGCAGCGGACAATGATGGCCAGCAGCAGCACGATGACGAGAAGGCAGCCGATAAAGCCCAGCTCCTCGCCGCAGACACAGAAGATGAAGTCTGTCTGCCGCTCGGGAAGGCTCCACTTAGCGGATGATTGTGTCTGCGTGCCTTGGAACAGCCCCTGCCCCGTCAGCTTGCCCGAGCCGAGGGCGAGCATACCGCGTGTCTGCTGAAAGCCCTTTTTTTCCGGCTGGTAGCTGTGGTCGAGGATGACCTTGATGCGGTCGTACCAGTCACCGCGCAGAAGGCCGAGGTTCCACGCGGCGAGAAACGCGCCCACCGCGCCGCCCACGCCGAGGAAGATCCACCGCAGGGCAAAGCCCGCGGCAAAGGCCATGCACAAGAAGACGAAGAGATAGACAAGCCCGCTGCCCGCGTCCTTGGAGAGGATATAGTAGAAGACAAACATCGCGCCCGCGTGCGCCGTGGGCTGGATGACGTTCGTAAAGCTGCGCAGGTCGCGTTTTTCCTGCAAGAGCGCAAGCTGGCGCGCCAAGAGGATAATGAACGTGATCTTCACGATCTCGGCGGGCTGGACGGTGATGGGAAAATTCTTCAGAACGGCTATGCCGAGCCTTTCGCCGATGTCGTTCACGCCGAGCCAGGCGCGGTTGCCGTTTCGCGTCAGGCCAAAGGGCGTGCGCAGCAGCAGGATGAAGCCGAGGTTGAACGCCAGCAGCCACTTCCATTTTTTTCCGACCTCCGACACGTCGATGCTGGAGAGCAGGAAGTAGAGCAGCACGCCCAGCAGCAAGCCAAATCCCTGAATGGCAACATATTTAAAGGTATTGCGGAAATGCGTGGCGCTCGCGATAAGCACCATGCCGTAGAGCGTGGAAACGGTGCACAGCGACAGCAGCACCATATCCGACTGCCGCACCACATCACTTAAAAAATCGCGGAATCTGTTCACAGCCTCACGCTCCCTTCGCACAAAGCTTTCGATGTATTTTAGCACAATTTTACCCGTCTGTAAACGCACATTTCTCCCTCTTTCCGCAGAAAAGGAATTGTAAAGGCCGGCGCGCTGTGCTATACTGTTTGGTAATATGGGTTAAAATGGGGTCAAGGAGGCGAAACCATGCAATTTCTGTCGCACAGCACGCAGGAGACCGAGGCGATCGGCGAAGAGCTTGCCCAAAAGCTCCGCGGCGGCGATGTGCTCGCCTTCACGGGCTCGCTCGGCATGGGAAAGACCGCCTTCACGCGCGGTCTTGCGCGCGGCCTTGGCTGCCGCGGACGCGTCACGAGCCCGACGTTCACCATCGTCAACGAGTACGAGGGCAGAACGCCGCTCTTCCATTTTGATATGTACCGCCTCGGCTCGTCGGACGAGCTGTTCGACATCGGCTGGGACGATTATCTCGCCCGCGGCGGCGTCTGCGCCGTCGAGTGGAGCGAGCGCGTCTCCGACGCGCTGCCGGAGGACACGATCTTTGTCGACATCGCGCGCACAGACGAGCACGAAGACTGGCGCACCATCACTGTCACAGGAGGCAGATTCGCATGAAAATTCTCGCTCTGGAAACATCGGCGAAGAGCGTTTCCTGCGCCGTCGTCGAAGACGGCGCGCCGCTCGCCTCCGCCTATCAGTGCACGGGGCTGACGCACAGCCGGACGCTTCTGCCGATGGTGGATGCGATGCTCAAAAACGCCGATCTGACGCTCGATGATATCAATGCCATCGCCATCGCGGCGGGGCCGGGCTCGTTCACGGGCCTTCGCATCGGCATTGCGGCGGTCAAGGGCCTTGCCTGGGCCGCAGACAAGCCGTGCCTCGGCGTTTCGACGCTCGAGGCCATGGCGCAGAATGCCGCGCACATCGACGGGCTTATCGTCGGCGCGATGGACGCGCGCCGCTCGCAGGTCTATAACGCCGTTTTCGAGGCAAAGGGCGGCGAATTGACGCGCCTGACGCCGGACCGCGCGATCTCGCTCGAAGAGCTCTGCGCGCAGCTTCAAGGCAAGCAGCAGCCCATCACCGTCCTCGGCGACGGCGGCGTGCTGTGCTATCGTTATTTAGAAGAGCACGGCGTCAAGTGCTCGCTCGCGCCCAGTATGCTCCTTTATCAGAGCGCCGTGGGCGTCGGCCTTGCGGCCGAGCGCGCCTATGCGCGCGGCGAGGCCGTGAGCGCGCAGGAGCTTCTCCCCGTTTATCTGCGCCCCGCGCAGGCAGAGCGCCTGAGAAGCTCCAAATTGAACCAGTAAGCAAAACACATTAAAATATATTTTTTCGGAGGTCAAAGCAATGGAAGCCAAATTCAACGAGAAAGTACACATCATGAACCACCCCCTCGTCGCCCACAAGCTCACCATCATGCGCGATGAAAACACCAGCGTCAAGGATTTCCGTGAGCTCGTGTCCGAGATCGGTATGCTCATCACCTACGAGGCCACGCGCGACCTCCCGCTGACCACCAAGCACATCAAGACCCCCATCTGCGAGATGGACGCCCCCACGCTCGCAGGCAAGAAGTTCGTTGTCGTCCCCATCCTGCGCGCCGGTCTCGGCCTGGTCGACGGCGTGCTGCGCATGGTGCCCTCCGCCCGCGTGGGCCACATCGGCATGTACCGCGATGAAGAGACGCTCGAGCCCCACCCCTACTTCTGCAAGATGCCCAAGGATGTTGCCGAGCGCGACGTGATGATCGTCGACCCGATGCTCGCCACCGGCGGCTCTGCCTGCGAGGCCATCGGCGAGATGGTCAAGCGCGGCTGCAAGCACATCACGCTCATGGTGCTCGTCGCCGCTCCCGAGGGCATCAAGGCCGTTCAGGAGAAGTACCCCGACGTCAACATTTACGCCGGCGCACTCGATGATCATCTCAACGAGCACGGCTACATCGTCCCCGGCCTCGGCGACGCGGGCGACCGCATTTTCGGCACGAAGTAACTTCAATGAAACCGACTTACGTCGCTTTCATTGAGAAAGATTCGCGTCGCTCTGTGCCGCATTGTCTGCACAAGCAGACAATGCGACACTCGCTTTGCGCAAAGAGTAATTCCTGACGCACATGTCGTCAGGAATTACGATTTTAATTGTTTTCCGCCTGCGGGCGGAAAATGGTACGAAGAATCTTCACAATTTTGTCATTGCATTATTGTGTTCCATTCGTTATAATGATTGGGCATTTTCAATAGCACTTTTGCAAATCTGCAAAACCCAATAATTGAGAGGACTGAACAAACAAATGAGTGCATCCAGAGAAAAGAAGAGCCGCCAGGAGAATCTGGCAGGCGGTTATGTCGATCCCCGGACGAAGCGCGAAAAGGACGAGCAGGCGAAGGATCGCCGCAGCAATGCCCTGTATATCGCCATCGCCGTCATCTTCGTGATCGTCGGTATCGTCGTCACGGTCGCCAACTCCAAGGTGATCGAACGCAGCGCCGACGCCGTGACCATCGGCAACGAGACCTACACGGCCGCTGATGTGAGCTATTTCTACAACACCATCTACAATAGCTTTGTTTCCAAGAACTCCTACTATCTGAGCGTTTACGGTCTCGACACCAGCAAGTCGCTCAAGGAGCAGGACTGCCCCGTGACCGATGGCGGCACCTGGTACGACTATTTCCGCGATCAGGCGCTCGAGAGCCTCAAGTCTTACGCCCTGCTCGCGCAGAAGGCTGAGGCTGAAGGCTTTGACGCCAGCGAGGAAGTGGAGCAGTCCGTGCAGGAGACGCTCTCCGATCTGGATGCTTCTGCAGCTTCCGCCGGTTACACCCGCGCGCAGTACATCAAGGCCGTGTGCGGCCCGCTGGTCAACGAGAAGGTCTTCGAGCGCAACATCCGCATGATGGCGCTCGCGCAGGCTTACTCCAACAGCTACTCTGACTCCCTGTCCTACACCTCCGACGAGGTGCAGGCCGCTTATGACGCCGACCCCAAGAGCTTCCAGAGTGCTGACATTGAGTACATCCTCTTCAGCTCCGGCGCCGGCAGCGATGCGACCGACGAGGAGAAGGCCCAGCTTCTTGATGAGGCCAAGCAGAAGGCCGAGACCGCCCTTTCCCGCTACGCGCAGGGCGAGGCGTTCGATGCCATCGGCGAGGATATGGAAGGCTCCTATGCGCACATTGGCTATGCCGCGAACGGCGCTTCCGACATGCTGACCTGGGCGTTTGACGACGCCCGTCAGGAGGGCGACACCACCGTCGCCGCCTATGGCGAGAAGGGCTATTACGCCGTGCTCTTCCACTCCCGCAGCCGCAACGACTATCACACGGTTTCCGTGCGTCACATCCTTGTTGACAGCGAGGACAAGGCCAACGAGCTCCTGCAGCAGTACACCGACGGCGAGAAGACCGAGGACGCCTTCGCCGCGCTGGCCGTCGCCAACTCCACCGACTCCAACGCCTCCTCCGGCGGCCTGTACACCGATATCTACCGCGGCCAGATGGTCAGCGAGTTTGAGGATTGGTGCTTCGATCCCTCCCGTCAGGCGGGCGACACCGGCATCGTGCAGACGAGCTACGGCTATCACGTGATGTACTTTGTCAGCACAAATGAGAACCCCTACTGGTACGTTCAGGCGGAGACCTCTCTCAAGAGCAGCGCCTACAACGAGTGGTACGCTGCCATCGCCGACGGTGTGGAGGCCGAGCAGCTCAGCGGCATGAAGTACGTCGGGTAAATCTCCCTACTTACGACAAAATAAGCTGCCGGTTTCTGACCGGCAGCTTATTTCTTTTTGATTCTGACTTTTGAGGCGACACTATGGACAATCAGTTTTTACGCACGCAGATGCTGCTCGGCGGCGACGCGATGAATCAGCTACACCGCAGCCATGT
>OIWO01000616.1_pt1 | contig 38250 bp, 26 predicted proteins | sample 1587641 | NCBI WGS metagenome assembly OIWO01 (sample SAMEA3888924, study PRJEB22519) | human gut metagenome | biome: human gut; feature: human-associated habitat; material: faeces | place: Denmark | collected 2010
CAGGTTGCCAAGCTTTGGAATTTGACTGTCGATACGCCGGAAGAGGGCTTCGATTTGTTTATCGGTGAAAAACGTTTGATTAAGATTCTGACTGGTAATGGCGATTATCAGATATCTGTGCCGGAAGGTGCCGATAAGTATCTGGAAGTGGGTGAACTTTCCGGACAGACGTTCCCGGTGACAGCCAAGTTTGAGACGGAGACAGATCATCCGATTGAAATAACGATCACAGATAAGAAAGATAAAACAGTTGTTATTCCTATTGTGGTGAATATTGTTGATTTAACATTGAAAAGTAATGAAGCTATTTTTGCTGAACCGGATGCCGAGTCGCAATATATCGCTATTGAAAAAGGTAATGGCGGATATACTTTTACCTATCAGGTGGAAGGTGGGGAACCGACTGCGGATGCGACCATTGTTGAGGCTTCGGAAGATGAAAATTTGATTACACTAAAGCCTAAAGCCAGAGGTGATGTAAAGGTGATAGTGACAGATCAGAAAGGATCAGAAGAAGTGATTGCGGTGAAAGTGAACCCGTATAAGCTCAAAGCAAGTGTGGAGACTGTATCAATTGGAGGCTTTAAAGCTTCAACGGAATTTTCGATTGTGAAAGGTAATGGTGAATATGTCTTACAGGCGTTGTCGGAAGCAGATCAAGAATTGATGGATGTAATAGTTTTAGATGAAGGAACTTATAAGGTGACAGCAAAAAAACTAGGGGCTACAAATCTTGTTATTACAGACCAAGCCGGTGAAAAATTGACGTTACCGGTGAGCGTAAATCCGGTGGCTGCCGATATCGGAGGCGATCGTTATTTTTATATGGATGTAAAGAACCTGAACCACAGAATTCCGGAACTAGGTTTGCAGCATTTAAGTCAGGTGACTTATGAAATAATTTTTTATCCTAATGATACACGTGGCTTACAAACTTTTATGGGATTGGAAGGTAACTTATTGTTACGTTCGGAGGAAGGGCGTGATACTAATCCGCATTTCCAAATAGCCTTTAAAGCTAATGGTCTTAGTAATCCATATTTGTTGAGTGAGCAGGTTGTCTATTCAGACCGTAAAGATGCTAATGCTAAAAAACCGGGTAAATGGTATCATGTCGCGTTGGTCTATGATGGAACACAACCGAATATCATGGAGGCATATAAGCTCTATATAAATGGAGTACCGGAGAAACTAACTGGGAAAGAGGACTATAGTAATAAGGCTCCCAATAGTTCAATGGACTTAACGATTATGAATGCTGATAATTATTTCATGATAGGACGTGCAAATAATAATGATTATCGTAATGGGTTGATACGTGTTTATCAGGCTCGTATCTGGAAAACAGCTCGAACGGAGCAGGAAATAAAGGAAAATTTATGTGAATTGAAATCCGGATACAATACGGATGATTTGGTAGGATATTGGATATTTTCCGATGGTATTGAAAAGTCTGAATATGAAGACTTATCAGGACATGAGATGAATGCAAAAGTTGGTGATCATAATGGCGCAAAACCTTCTACTATCGCAGCAGATCGCTATAAACCGGTAGAATGTCCCCATTCATACTAAACAAGAAATGTAATAACATGAGAAACAATATGATAACAAAGAATTTAATCAAATTTGCCCTGCTGTTTTGTCTTATCGGTCTGACGGCTTGTGACAATAAGTTGAATCCTGGATTTGATCCGGATGATTATGAACCGATTGTTCCGCCTGAACCGGTCCGGACGATGGATGCAATGGCTAGTGGTGAGCGAGTTGTGCTTTCGGGTGCATCACTCACGGATATCACACTGAAGTGGACTCCTACCGAAGCGCACGGTAACACTGTATATCGTTATGAAGTATTGATTGACACCATCGGAGGTGACTTTACAAAACCTGTAGAGACGGTCTTTTCTGATAATAACGGTTTGGAACCTCAACTGACTTTGACACATTATCAAGCAAATACGATTGGTAAATTGGCTAAGTTCCGTTGTAATACTAATGGTACTTTGCGTTGGAAAGTCCGTGCATATTGCGGATTAGATCAAGCACTAAGCAGTCTGGAGGGGTATTTCGTTATTTTTATGATGGATGGCATTGATGATCTACCAACGGAAACTGAGCCTGTTTACATTACCGGTGTAGGAACGGAAGATAACGGAGATGAGGCGGAAGCGCAACAGATGCTTCGTCAGAATGATGGAATTTATCAGACTTTCACCCAACTGAAAGCTGAACAGCCCTTTGTATTTATGTCTACAGTCGGGGGACGCAAATGCTATTATTATGTGGATGATAATGGTGTATTGCGTGAGCGTAACAACGATGAGGATTACACGATTACTGTGCCTAAATCAGGCATCTACCGTATCACTATCAATATGGGTGAACAGACTATCAGTTATGATGAAATAGGGGAGGTTTATCTCTATAACCACTCTGGAGGATATAAAAAGACTTTTGACTATTTAGGACAAGGTAAATGGGGAGTGAAGAATTATACCGCACAGAAAAAGAAAGAAGATTGGGCGGGAAGTGGTGAAACTCGTCATAGCTTTAAAATGGAGATAAACGGAACAACCTATCGCTGGGGACATAAAGATAGAGATAAGGGACAACCGAATTTGTCGACAGATAAGAGCTATTATAATCTGTACCAGCTTGCGTTGGGTACAGACCCATGGGACTACAGTTTCCGTTTCTGTGATGAATTGCTCCAATGGGGTGAAATACAGGGAAATATCTTTTATGCTACAGTGAAGACAGATGTTACTCTTTATTTCAATGCAGAATTTGGAACTTATACCCATCGTTGGGTAGCTTCGGAAACGAATAAAGATTAAAACTGAATAATAATATGAAGAACTATATATCATTATCAAAAAAAGCATTACTGCTTGGTGGTGCGTTTGTAATGTTCACTTCTTGTGATGACGGAGATCTGGCGGATATCTACAAAGGGAGCTCCTCCGGTGAATATGTGTCGGATGTTAATTGGACAGAGGCCGCCAATAAGAGTACGGAAACTTATATCAAGTATTTCTTTGAGAATGCCGGTGGGCGGAATACTTTTGCGGGAGAGATCTATTGGGAGAAACCGAATACACCGGAAACCGGAGAGCCGGTGAGTACGGGCGGTAGTGGCGGATGGTCGCAGGGACACGCATTGGATATAGTGACAGACGCTTATGTGCGCCATGCGGATAATTCCGAGTATCAGACTTATCTGTATGAAAATATCATGAAACCTTTCTTGCCGGCTTTCGATGAATGGAACAGGACTTGCGGTTATGGAGGTAATGATTTCAGGAATAACTTTTATGATGATATGGAGTGGATGGCATTGGCTTGTCTGCGTGTATACGAGTTGACAGGAGATCAAGATTATTACAGTGCTTTGATGAAAATGTGGGATCATATCAAAGGAGCAAAGAATGATTATAAAGGTGTAGGAGGAATGGCATGGAAAACAGATTTGCCGGCCTCGCGTATGTCTTGTTCAAATGGTCCCGGATGTCTTCTGGCTATGAAGTTGTATCAACTGACTGTGACGGAAGCCAAAGACGGATGGGAGGATAAAGCCGCTTATTATTTGAATTTTGCTAAAGAAGTATACAATTGGATGACTGCTTATTTGTGTGATACTTCTACCGGTCAGGTATATGATAATCTAGGCATTAGAGATGATGGTACTCCGGGCGATCCGGATAAGGTGGCTCTGTCTTATAATCAGGGTACGTTTATGGCTTCTGCTTTGGCTTTGTATAATGCTACCGGTGAAGAAGAGTATCTTCGTAATGCTGTTGCTTTCGGTTCTTATCAGGTAAATAAGAAGATGGATTCCAATTATCCGGTTTTCAGTGGAGAAGGAAATTCGGGGGATAATCTTTTGTTTCGTGGTATATTTGTCCGTTACTTCCTGGATATGGTGAAACAGCCTGTCAGCAGCCTTTATCCGGAAAAGACAAAGACTAAATTTATCGCAGCATTGCGTAGTTGTTCCGATGTACTTTGGACATTGGCTCACCCTGAAGGTTATTATGTATGGGAATATGATTGGGCAAAGGCACCTACCTTTGGTAATCGTAACAATAGGGAAGACCGTCTGACAATCTCTCTGAATGCGGAAGTGCCCGGAGCGACACTGATTGAGATTCGTGCCCGATATGAAGATTGGGTACAAGGTAAAACTACCGAGAAAGCCAATTGGATTGGACCGGAGTTCGGAAAGAAAGCAGAGGAATAAGATTCATTATACATAGAAAATCGAAAAGAAAGATGAAACATATAAGAAGAAATATTTGTCTGATGGCTGTTTCTTGCGTTCTGCTGGCAAGTGCCCCTACGCAAAGTATGGCGCAAACAGGCAGAACGGCAAGGACACAAGCTTCTCAAAATCAAAAGATAACGGTGTCCGGTACAGTATTGGATAAGACGACAAATGAGCCTTTGATTGGTGTATCTGTTGTAGTGAAAGGAGTGGCTAATGCTGGTACGATTACCGATATGGACGGTAAGTTTACGTTGAAGTTACCATACGCGGAAGCTCCGTTGGTTTTTTCCTATCTGGGATACCAACCGCAGGAAATTATTCCCGGTGCTAAAAAAGAGCTGACTGTCTTGTTGCAGGAAGATACAAAAGCCTTGCAGGAGGTGGTGGTAGTAGGTTACACTAAGCAGCGTAAGGAGACGATGGTCGGTTCGGTAGCTACGATTACCACAAAAGACTTGACACAGAGTCCTACAGCTAATATTAACAATGCACTTGCCGGACGTTTGCCGGGTTTGGTCGTCAATCAATATGCCGGTGGTGAACCGGGAGTTGACCAAAGTGAATTGTTTATTCGTGGTAAGGCGACTTACGGTAACCAGAGTGCTATTGTCATTGTCGACGGAATCGAACGTGACATGAGTTATCTTGCACCGGATGAAATAGAAACGTTTACTATTTTGAAAGATGCTTCCGCAACGGCCGCTTACGGTATTCGTGGTGCGAACGGTGTGATAGTCATTACAACTAAACGTGGTAAAGCTGCCGAGAAAGCAACCGTAAACCTGAAAGCTTCTATCGGTATCAATCAGCCTATTGGATTTCCTGAGTATTTAGGTTCTGCCGATTATGCGACTTTGTATAATGAAGCGCGGTTGAATGATGCGAAGATGACAGGAGCTGATGTAAGCAGTTTGAATCTTTTTTCACAACAGGCTATTGATAACTTCCGCCGTGCCAAAGGAGATAATTCCGATGGATTGGGATATGATTGGGATTATTACGATTTTGCTTTTAAACCTGGTATGCAGGAAGATGTCAGCCTCTCTATACGTGGTGGTACGGACAAAGTACGCTATTATGTGCTAGCTAATTATTTCTCACAAGGAGGCAACTATAAGTATTCGGATGCCGGTGAATATGATTCACAGACCAGATTCACACGTTACAACTTTCGTTCGAATATTGATATTAACATTAATCGTTATTTGAGTACTCGTCTGGATTTAGGTGCCCGTATTACCGACCGTAACGCACCGGGTACGACTGCCGGTCGTTTGATGACAATTTGTGCGACACAGCCTCCTTATCTGCCTATTTTGGTAGAGGAAAACTCCCATCCGCAGAATGAAGAATACATACAGCAGAATTCCCGTGGTATGCTTTATGGCGATAACATTTATCGCTACAATATTCTGGGAGAATTGAGCCGCACCGGTTATCTGAATGAAAAGAATACTTATCTGAACGGTAGTTTTGCCATGAATCTGGATATGGGATTTCTGACGAAAGGGTTAAAAGCAGAGATAATGTTTTCTTATGACGCTTCCGAAGGACGTTGGATTAACCGTAAGTTGGATACTTATAAAGACGGTTACCGTGAATATCCGAAATATGCTACGTTTATGCCGATTGAAGGTTCTGACGCTTATATGGAAGGAGGACACTATACCGGTGCTTACAAGACCGGCAATAAGTATGACATAGACCAGACCATCGGTAACGGGTTCAGCCACAATGCTTCTGACGGGCGGACGTATATACAGGCACGTGTGGACTACAATAGAGTATTTAAGGATCGTCATGAAGTGACGGCCATGTTACTGGCCAATCGCGGTAACCGTACAGTCAATAATGAGTTAGCTTATCATAGCCAGGGTATTACCGGGCGTTTTGCCTACTATTACAACCAGAAATATCTGATGGAGTTCAATTGCGGTTATAATGGTTCCGAGAATTTCGCTCCGGGTAAACGCTATGGATTCTTTCCTGCCGGTTCTATCGGTTGGGTTATTTCGGAGGAGCCTTTTATGAAAAAAGCCTCTTGGATTGACTTCTTGAAAGTAAGGGCTTCTTATGGATTGGTAGGTAGCGATAATGTAAGCAGCCGTTTTCCTTATTTGGCTTTCTACGGCGGAGGTAGCGGCTATCACTTCGGAAATAATTTCGGTACTGAGGTCGGCGGCACTTCTGAAGGAAATTTGGCGAATGAGAATCTGACATGGGAGAAGGCCCGTAAATTGAATGTCGGTATTGACTTTACTACGTTGAATCAACGCTTGGCTTTGACTGTTGATGCCTTCTATGAATATCGCTTCGATATTATTACGGATATGAACGGTGACGGTATCATGGGGTATCCAGATATCGTAGGTAAAGATGCGGCTTTACAGAATCTGGGTGAAGTCAGTAACCGAGGTGTGGATGTAGAGTTGAGCTGGAACGATAAGATTGGAAAAGATTTTCGTTATTATATCCGTCCGAATCTTACTTTTTCCCGTAACCGTCTGGAGTATAAAGCGGAAGTTGCCCGTAAGAACTCCTGGCGTAAGGAGACAGGCAAACGTCTGTATGAGAACTTTGTTTATGTGTTCGACCATTTCGTAGCCAATCAGGATGAAGCCGACCGTCTGAATAAGATTGGGTATCAACCGTGGGGACAATTGATTCCGGGAGATGTGGTATATAAAGATTTAGACCGCAATGGGGTGATTGACGATGAAGACCGTACGGCAATGGGAAATCCTCGTAGCCCGGAGTTGATGTTCGGTATTCCTTTCGGTTTCCAATATAAGAATTTTGACTTTAGCGTATTGTTGCAGGGAGCAACTAATACTTCTATCTTGCTGAATGGGGCTGCCGTATTTGACTTCCCGCAGTTTGAACAGGATAAGATCGGCCGTGTGAAGAAGATGCACTTGGACCGGTGGACACCGGAGACTGCTGCTACTGCCAAATATCCGGCGCTGCACTATGGAACGCATGATAATAATAAGAACGGGAACAGCAGTTTATTCTTGTATGATGCTTCCTATCTTCGTCTGAAAAATGTGGAAATAGGTTATAATGTATCTCCTAATTGGTTGCGTAAGTTCCACGTACAACAGGCTCGTATCTACGTGCAAGGTTTGAATCTGCTGACTTTCGATAAACTGGGGGATGTGGATATAGACCCGGAAACGAAATCCGGTGATGGAGCTTCTTGGTATCCGATTCAAAAGGTATTCAATTTCGGTATTGATATTACATTCTAAATAAGATAGAAATATGAAAAAGTTATATAGATATTCAACAATCGTGTTCTCAGTCCTGTCGTTGTCTCTCACTTCGTGCAGTGACTACCTGGACCGTGACGACGATGATAACATAACAGAAGCGGACGTATTTGCCCGTTACGAAAAAGTGAACGGACTAGTTTCCGATGTATATGCGGCTGCAAAGAAAGCAGACCGTCCGCTGGTATTCTTCGAACACTTCAGCAACAGTGCCATTACGGACGAATGTGAAGGAACCAATGTAGAAGGAAACATTACGAATAACTTCAATAACGGTGCCTGGAATCCGAATTCTTTGCCCGGTAGCGTAGGGCAATATTGGGAGGCTCTTTATGAAGGCATCCGTAAGGCGAACCTGATTATAGAAAATGTGGAGAAATACAATACTCCCGACAATCCTCAGCAAGATGGTGACTTGCGCAACCGCATCGGAGAGATGTATTTTATGCGTGGCTATTTTCACATGTTGTTGATGCGTATGTATGGAGAAGCTCCTTATATTGATTATGTGGTTCATGCGGGAGATAATATGGACTTTAAGAAAGAATCGGTTCATGCGATGGTAGAAAAGATTGTGGCGGATGCACAGACTGCTTATAGCATGGTGCCTAATAAATATGTGAAAACTTCCGAGAACTTTGGTCGTGTAGATAAAGGTGCTTGTCTGGGGTTGATTGCTTTTGTCCGGTGGGTTGCCGCTACTCCATTGTGGAACGGTGCTTCTCAGTATGGATATAATCTGCGCCGTGTATTTGAGAATGAATATGCGTATGATATCAATCGTTGGAGAAGGGCGAAAGAAGCCGCTAAGGCTGTTATGGATTTTGAGGTTGGTGGAACAAAGCGTTATTCTCTCTATACCAAACATGATGCGAATGATTTTAAAGACCCTGCTGACGGTAATCTGAATGATAGCCGTGTATATGCCCGTTTGTGGGATATGTTCTATGATATGGACGCGTTTGCTAATGAGTATGTATTCTTTATGACGAAAAGTAAGGATCAAGCTTGGCAGGGCGATATCTATCCACCTAGCCGTGAAGGTAGCTCACGTCAGCAGCCCGTGCAGGAACAAGTGGACGAATATGAATATATTGTAGGTGATTATGGTTATCCGGTCTATTCAGCGGAAGCCCGCAAGGGTGGCTATGATGATGCGAACCCATATGTGAAAGGAACTCGTGACCCGCGTTTCTACCGTGATATTATTTATCACGGTGCTCCTTACCGTAATAACAATAATGAGTCGAAGATAATTAATACTGCTAGTGGTTCCGATAAGATTGGGGCAACCAATGCGACTACTACAGGGTATTATTTGCGTAAGTTCCAGCAAGAGTCTTGGAATAAGTCGGGTAACTTCAGTATCAATGCGCCTGCTATCTGGCGTCTGCCTGAGTTTATCTATATTTATGCAGAGGCTTGCAATGAGTTGGGAGAAGATATAGATGAGGCTTATAAACAGGTGAATATAGTTCGTGAACGTTCATTCATGAAACCGATGCCGCCGGAAGTGAAGACTAATCAGCCTTTGATGCGTGAATATATTCAGCGTGAACGCCGTGTGGAACTCTTTTATGAGGGAAAACGGCCTTGGACCTGTCGTTTGTATTTGGAACCGACCAGTAAGGAGGAACTGGCAAAAGAAAGTCTTTGGAAGTCCAGCGCAAGTGATAATTCAAAACGCACACAGAAGTATTGGGCTGCCAATAACGGTGCATTGCCTCGTTGCCAGCGAATGATTAACGGTATGCGTCCGGTGCAAGATGAGAATGGTGCAATTTCTGTTGGCGGTGTGAAATACAGGATGGAACGTTTCTGTGTGGAAGAACGTGTTTTCTCTATTCAGCATTATTTATTCCCTATTCGTCAGAGTGAATTACAGAAGACACCGTCTATTGAGCAAAATCCCGGATGGTAAACCGGTAGGAATGTATAACTTTAAAAAGAAAATCAGATGAAACGAATCTATACATATATGTGTCTGTTGCTTTTGTCCGTATGCTCGTTTGCCGTTGCAGGATGTGACGACGATGATGATAACGGTGTTGCTAAAGACTTGATAGAGGTGATAGTAAATAAACCGGTGGTACGTATCGGTCAGAATGAAGAAGTCAAGGTGAATATAGTGGTGGGAAATGGAGACTATACAGTGAGAAGCTTTAACAGTGCGATTGCGACTGCTGCGGTTTCTGGCGAACAGATTATAATAAAAAGTGGTTCGCAGAACGGAGCAACTACTGTGGAGGTGATGGATGGTGAAGGAGTGACTGCTGATATTTCTGTCAATGTAGGTGTATTTGAGTTGGAGGTGAATGAACCTCAAGTTACGTTGGAAGTTGGGGATGAAAAGCAATTGATTGTCAGTATGGGAAATTTCTCCAGTAATGATGAACTCTCCTTTACTGTGGAAGATGAAACTATTGTTAGCATGGTGAATACCGATGTATTCCGTCCTTTCTATACCTTGACAGGATTGAAGAGTGGGCATACAACGGTGACTTTCACAGATCATAAAGGGAAGCAGGCAATAGTTCAGGTGACTGTGAATCCTATTTCTATTGATGTTTCCAACTTGACCCCAAGAGTCGGAGTGCTGGCATGTGCCGGAACTCCCTTTGCATAGATACTGATCTGTCCCTTTTCCTCTGTTACCTTATATTCCTGAAGCTTTGTCTCTGCAAGTACAGCTTCCAGTCTCTCCTTCAGTCCTAAGAAAGCGGGGGTTACTACAATACTAGTCAAAGATGCGGCAGAACAGGAGTTGAACTTGACTGTAACGGTTGTACAGGCAGATAAAGTGGCATACTTGGGCAGTGGTAACTACTTTAAAGTACCATTTGAATATAATGGTGTGGTAGATGAATCATTAAAGAACTTGAATGCGATAACATTTGAAGCTCGTTTTAATATTGAGTCTTTGAATGGAGATGGGGATGCGCAAATTAATACAATAATGGGGATAGAGAAAATTTTCCTATTGCGTGTAGATATCCATAAAGGTGTTAAAAATGAAGAACGCTTCCTTCAGTTATCAGCAGATGATAAAGGCGGTATCCGTTATGAAGGTTCAACGAAGATAGAAACCAATCAATGGTATGATGTTGCTGTAGTATTGGACGGCAGCAAGAGTGGTCGCGAGCGAATTGCATTGTATGTGAACGGTGTCAAGGAAACTCTCCAACTTTCGAATGGTGAACCGAATAATTTGAAAGATATCAATCTTACTTCTAACTTCTTTATTGGTCAATCTGATGGTAAACGCCGGTTGAATGGTTCTATCAGCTATGCCCGCATTTGGACAGCAGCTTTGTCCGGTGAACAAGTTGCCGGGCAGAGTGGCAGAATTCTGAGTGAAAATAAAGAGGGATTGGTTGCCAACTGGTTGTTCAATAATGGAAACGGTAATACGAAAACGTTTGTTTCTCTTGCAGAAAAGAGTTTTGAAGCGGAAGCTGCCAAAGTTGTTTCGACTTGGAAACCGGATCCTATATTAGAAGAGGCTTCTCCGACAGAATGATAGTGAAAAGATAGGATAATAAAAAAGCCATCCCCGGAATAGACGAAGTAGGGATGGCTTTTTTTTGTTGTAGTGTGCTTACTATTCTTCGGCAGACTATGTCCTGCTTGCTGTTGGAAAGGTTATTCCTTGACAGGCTCAGCCGGTTTGTCTTTGGTTGCAGTATCTGCGACTGCTACATCATTGACAAATGCGGTTGATGCACTCAGTTCTGCTTTGGCAGGTTCGTTTTTCTTGGTTACAGTATCTTTTGCTACTGTGTCATTAACGATAACTGCTGCATTAACTTCTGTCTGGGCTGTCACAGCTTTCTCAGAGTTCTGGGCCTTGACAAGGAATGAACCACCACAAACAAACATAAACATTGCTACTACTAATACTAATTTTTTCATAATCGTTTGTTTTAAGACTGTTAGATATATGTTTTCAATTCTCTCTCTTGTGTTAAGGAATTGGTTGTTGCTTTAAACACTGTCCTCTGATAAAGATCAAAGGGTGTGCCAAAAGAAAAGATATATTTGCAAATGTTTGATAACTAGATGTATAATAGCCGATTGATGACTGCTTCTGTGTGGAATTTACTGAGGAATGTGTGGAAGATGTGGCGGAGAGTGTGGAATTATTCCACACTCTCCGCTTTAAAATTTTCTTCTTGTGTGATTGACAAGAATTGTGGTTACTATAAATCTATATTATATAGCTTCAGCTTATTATATAAAGTCTTCCGGTCGATATCCAACAATTGCGCAGCTTTGCTTTTGTTGTTTCCTGTTTGACGCAATGCTTCCAGAATATGCTCTTTTTCAGTCTCCTCGTTGCGAAGGGCCATATTTGTAGTATTAAATGAGGGAGCCTCCAATAACTCTGTCCCGAGTTCTGCCAATGTGATAAAACTGCCTTGCGCCAATAACGTCGCTCTTTTAACGATGTTCTTCATCTGCCGCAGATTACCCGGCCAATGATAACTTTGTAAAGCCTGCGAAGCTTTCGGATCAAAACCGATCAGATGTTTATCCAGCTCTTTGTTTGCCTGATCGAGGAAGAAGTTGGCAAAAAGCAAAATATCCTCTTTCCGCTCTTTCAAGTCAGGCATTCGTAGGGTAAATTCGTTGATACGATGATAGAGGTCCTCACGGAATGTCCCCTTTTCGATGGCTTGCTCCAAATTCTCGTTCGTTGCGGATATCAAACGAATATCTACCGAAATTTCCTGTGTAGAGCCGACCGGACGTATCTTTCTCTCTTGCAAAGCACGGAGCAATTGTATCTGTACTTCATAACTGAGATTTCCGATTTCATCTAAAAAGATAGTACCGCCGTTGGCTGCGACGAAAGCGCCTGTCTTGTCCGTCAACGCTCCTGTAAAGGAGCCTTTCACATGACCGAAAAATTCGGAAGCTGCCAATTCTTTGGGGATGGAACCGCAATCTACGGCAATGAACGGTTTATTGTTCCGCTTGCTGAGTTGGTGGATGCGGTGTGCTACATATTCCTTTCCTGTTCCGCTCGAACCATTGATAAGAACGGACATATTGGTCGGAGCTACCAGACCTACATAATTATAAAGTTGTTTGGCGGCGTCACTCTCTCCTTCCAGATAAGAGTGCTGCCCTTCGTTTGTAACTTTTGAAGTAGCTTGCGATGAGGAAACTTGTGATGGAGAATCTTGTAAAGCTTCAGATATCTTCTTCAGTAATTCTCCCGGATTCACGGGTTTGGCAATATAATCCCGTGCTCCGAGTTTCATTGCCAGTACAGCGGACTGGATATCCGCATAACCAGTCATAATGATCAGAGGAATGGCTTTTCCCTGTTCATTCATCCATTTCAGTAAATCGATGCCTTCATGATCGGGCAACCGCAGATCTGATAATATTAAATCTACAGTTTGGCTTTCGATATGCTTCCGGGCACGTGCAATGGTACTTACTGATGATACTTCAAATCCTTTTTTGCCTAGCCAGGTTTTGAGCATCATTCCAAAAGTTATATCATCTTCAACGATCAATATGGATCTCATCATGTCAGGTTTTGATTCTTTTAAGTCACAAAGGTAAGAGGATTTAGGCGAAAGTGGTATATTTGCAAACTTAAATTAAATAAAAGCGTTATGAAAAAGATTGTATTGATATTATTAACCATATCGTTTTGCGGACTTATTGCCTGCAAGACCGGAACTAAAAAAGGAGAAGACATGGATAAAGAAACATTGGTAAAGATTGAGACAACTGTGGGAGACATCAAAGTGAAGTTGTATAATGAGACTCCCAAACATCGTGATAATTTTATTAAATTGGTGAAAGACGGAATGTATGAAGGTACACTGTTTCATCGCGTTATCAAAGATTTTATGATTCAGGCGGGTGACCCGGATTCGAAGAATGCTCCGAAGGGCAAGATGTTGGGTGCCGGTGATGTAGGTTACACCATTCCGGCGGAATTTGTATATCCGAAATTCTTCCATAAGAAAGGCGCTCTTTCGGCGGCCCGTCAAGGAGATAATGTGAACCCGAAGAAAGAGTCTTCCGGCTGTCAGTTCTATATCGTGACAGGAAAAGTCTACAATGATTCTACGTTGTTAAGTATGGAGAGCCAGATGAATGAGAATAAGATTAATGTTATTTTCAATACATTGGCGCAGAAGCACATGAAAGAAATTTATAAGATGCGGAAAGCAAACGATGAAGACGGGCTTTATGACTTGCAGGAAAAACTGTTTGCAGAAGCACAGGAGATAGCTGCCAAGCAACCGGAATTTCATTTCACTCCGGAGCAGATTGAAGCATATACTACGGTAGGCGGTACCCCGCATCTGGATGGTGAGTATACCGTATTCGGCGAAGTAGTGGAAGGGATGGATGTAGTAGACAAAATCCAGCAGGTAAAAACCGATCGTAGCGACCGTCCTGAAGAAGATGTGAAGATAATAAAAGCGACTATACTTGACTAAATGATATGAAAATCAACAGGCATATTCTTGACAATGGATTGCGTCTGGTGCATTCGCAGGATGAAAGTACGCAGATGGTAGCCCTTAATATATTATATAAGGTGGGAGCTCGTGATGAGCATCCCGAACATACCGGCTTCGCGCATTTGTTTGAACATTTGATGTTCGGCGGCTCGGTCAACATTCCCGATTATGATATGCCGCTCCAATTGGCGGGTGGGGAGAATAATGCCTGGACGAATAATGATATTACCAACTATTACCTCACTGTTCCCCGCCAGAATGTGGAAACCGGCTTTTGGCTGGAGTCAGACCGTATGCTGAGCCTCGATTTCAGTGAACGGAGTCTGGAAGTGCAACGGGGAGTGGTAATGGAAGAGTTTAAGCAGCGTTGCCTGAATCAGCCTTATGGAGATGTAGGGCATCTCCTGAGGCCATTGGCTTACCGGTCGCACCCTTACCAATGGCCTACCATCGGTAAGGAACTGTCGCATATCGCCAATGCAACGTTGGAGGAGGTGAAAGCATTCTTTTTCCGATTTTATGCTCCGAATAATGCGATACTGGCTGTCACCGGCAACATCTCTTTCGACGAGGCAGTGACACTGACAGAGAAATGGTTCGGCCCTATTCCCCATCGGGAGGTTCCTCAACGGAACTTGCCGCAGGAACCGGAACAGACGGAAGAACGACGATTAACGGTAGAGCGGAATGTTCCTCTTGATGCGTTGTTCATGGGATATCATATGTGTGACCATCATCACCCTGATTACTATGCCTTTGATATCCTTTCGGATATATTAAGCAACGGGCGTTCCAGCCGCCTGAACCAGCGTCTCGTACAAGAAAGGCAGTTATTCTCAAGTATTGACGCTTATATATCCGGCAGTGTAGATGCGGGTTTGTTCCATATTGCCGGAAAGCCGTCGGCAGGCGTGGCACTGGAACAGGCGGAAGCTGCCGTTTGGGAAGAATTGGATCGCCTGCAACAGGAACTTGTCAGTGAGCAGGAGTTGGAAAAAGTAAAGAACAAATTTGAGTCTACTCAGATATTCGGTAATATTAATTATTTGAATGTAGCGACTAATCTTGCCTGGTTCGAACTGCTCGGACGGGCGGAAAGCATGGAGCGGGAGGTGGAACGTTATCGTTCCGTCACTGCGGGACAGTTGCAGGCTGTAGCCCAATCGGCTTTCCGGCGGGAGAACGGGGTTATACTCTATTATAAAAGTAAATGAGAAATATTTATAGAACATACAGAGAGCATTACAAGGCATTATTCTACCTTGGACTTCCTATTGTCATTGGACAGATAGGAGTGATCATACTTGGATTCGCAGATACGTTGATGATCGGTCACCATAGCACGATAGAGTTGGGCGCGGCTTCTTTCGTGAATAATGTGTTTAATCTGGCTATTATTTTCAGTACGGGATTCTCGTACGGGTTGACACCTATCGTGGGAGGGCTGTATGGAACTCACCAATTTGCCCCTGCCGGACAGGCATTGCGCAATAGTTTGCTGGCCAATCTGATGGTTGCGCTTCTGCTGACTATATGTATGACGCTGTTATTCCTGAATATAGAGCGTCTCGGTCAACCGGAGGAATTGATTCCTCTGATTAAACCTTATTATCTGGTTTTACTTGCTTCTTTGGTGTTTGTTATGCTTTTCAATGGCTTCAAGCAATTTACGGATGGAATTACAGATACTAAAACAGCCATGTGGATCTTGCTTGGCGGAAATGTATTGAACATCATCGGAAACTATATTCTGATTTATGGAAAGCTCGGCTTTCCTGAATTGGGATTGTTGGGAGCAGGTATCAGTACTCTGTTTTCACGTATAGTGATGGTCGTTGTCTTTGTAATCATCTTTATGCGTAGTCCGCGCTTCATTCGTTATAAGGTCGGCTTTTTCCGTTTGGGATGGTCGCGTGCTGTTTTCAGCCGTTTGAACGGATTAGGATGGCCGGTTGCCTTTCAGATGGGAATGGAGACGGCTTCCTTCAGTCTGAGTGCCATCATGATTGGCTGGTTGGGGACGATTGCGTTAGCTTCCCATCAAGTCATGTTGGCAATTTCACAATTTACTTTTATGATGTACTACGGGATGGGAGCTGCCGTTGCTGTCCGGGTCAGTAACTTCAATGGTCAGGATGATATGGTGAATGTGCGTCGTTCCGCCTATGCCGGTTTCCATCTGATGATGGCATTGGGTGTCGTGTTGTCTTTCATTGTTTTTCTTTGTCGGAATTATCTGGGAGGTTGGTTTACCGACAGTTCTGAAGTTGCCGCTATGGTTACTTCGTTAATATTTCCTTTCCTTGTCTACCAGTTTGGCGACGGCTTGCAGATCACTTTTGCCAACGCTTTGCGTGGAATTGCAGACGTAAAACTGATGATGGTCATCGCTTTTATCGCTTATTTCATTATCTCGTTGCCCGTAGGCTATTTTTGCGGTTTCGTGATGGGATGGGGTGTTGTAGGCGTATGGATGGCGTTCCCTTTTGGACTGACAAGTGCAGGGCTGATGCTTTGGTGGCGTTTCCACTACATGACGAAACAGCCTGCCCTCCGACAATAACTTGTAATTCGTTGTTCCTATGGCTTCCTACCGTTCTACAAAACTCAAAATAACCATTGGTTACACTTTGCTACTGGCTATTCTTCTTTTCTCGTTGGTGTTTGTGCATCGTGAGATGGAAGCGTTATCGGCTGCGGACAACCAGCAGAATTTGCGTACGGATAGCTTGTTGACCCTTCTCCATGAGAAAGACCGGAATACAATTCAAATGTTACGAGTGCTGAGCGAAGCGAACGATAGCCTTCTTTCTGCATCGGAGATTAAGGAAATTATTTCCGAACAGGATTCCGTCATTACCTACCAACGGGTACAACATCGTGTCATAACCAAACGCGATTCTCTGCTGACTGCTCCGAAGAAGAAAGGTTTCTTCAAGAGGTTAGCGGAAGTATTTGTCCCTTCCAAACAGGATAGTGCCGTACTTGTCAACACTTCTTTGGAGGTAGCTACGGATACGATTCTGGAACCTGCCACTTCTAAGGATTCCTTGCAGCAAAAAATCCGTATGGCTACGGAGGAAAAACGTTTGCAACGGAAAAAGACCATTCGGCGTACCAGTACGAAGTATCAGCGGATGAATACACAGTTGACTGCAAGAATGGATAGCTTGATAAAGGGTTATGAGGAAGAAATGACTCAGCGTGCACTCCAGGATGCGGAGCAGCAACAAGCAGTAAGGATGCGTTCGGCACGTACTATTTCGGGAATCGCTATTGGGGCGGTGTTTCTGTCTGCCTTTTTCTTGATATTGATCATACGCGATATATCTCGGAGCAACCGCTATCGTCGACAACTGGAGGAAGCCAACAAGCGGGCGGAGGATTTGCTTGTCGCCCGTGAAAAGTTAATGCTTGCCATTACTCATGACTTTAAAGCGCCGTTAGGCTCTATTATGGGGTATACCGAACTGCTATCCCGGTTGACTCGGGATGAACGGCAGCGTTTCTATCTTGAAAATATGAAGAGTTCTTCGGAACATCTCTTGAAGTTAGTCAGTGACCTGCTCGATTTTCATCGGCTCGACCTTAATAAAGCGGAGGTGAATCGCGTCACCTTTAATCCTTCGCAGCTATTTGATGAAATTTATATTAGTTTTGAGCCTTTGACTGCCGCCAAAGGATTGACTTTACAAAGTAATGTCGCTTCCGATTTGAATGGGAGATTTATTAGTGACCCTTTGCGTCTCCGTCAGATTGTGAACAACCTTTTATCCAATGCCGTTAAGTTCACTCAAAAAGGTAAGATAACATTGACGGCTACATACGACTCTTCAAAGTTGACAATAGCCATCGCAGATACCGGAAAAGGGATGGCTCCGTCAGACCGGGAACGCATCTTTCAGGAGTTTACCCGTTTGTCCGGTGCACAAGGTGAAGAGGGGTTCGGGCTCGGATTGTCCATCGTGAAGAAACTGGTAACTTTACTCGAAGGAGAAATTGATGTGCAAAGCACACCGGGAGAAGGAAGTTGCTTTACGGTGATTCTTCCTCTTTATCCGGTGGGGAAATCGGTAACGGAGGGTGAACTCTCGGAAAGTGATAAAGGGGAATCTATCCAAGAGCCAGCTACCATTCTTCCGATGAAGGTGATCCGTGTTCTTTTGATTGATGACGATAAAATCCAACTCAGCTTGACGGCAGCTATGCTGAAACAGCACGGCATTGATGCTGTTTGTTGCGAGCAATTGGAGGAACTTATAGAACAACTTCGCACTTCTGTTTTTGATGTATTACTGACCGATATACAAATGCCGGCCATCAATGGTTTTGATTTGGTGAAACTACTTCGTGCTTCCAATATTCCACAGGCAAAAACGATCCCCGTGATTGCTGTTACTGCTCGTAGTGAGATGGATAAGGCGGCGTTGTACGAACATGGATTTGCCGGATGTCTGCATAAACCATTTACGGTAAAGGAATTGTTGCAGACGATCAATGAAGGACAATTGGTTGCGGATGAGGCGCATATCACAGAAGATATGGGGAGCGGATTGATGAATTTCTCCGCATTGACAGTTTATTCGGAGGACGACCCGGAGGCGGCGTGTTCCATTATTGAGACTTTCATCGAAGAAACTGAGAAAAATATTGATATAGTACAACAAGCCTTAGACAATGAAGATACGGACGGAATAGCTGCTATGGCTCATAAACTTCTTCCGCTTTTCACACTGATTGGCGCATCCGAAACAATTGCTCCTTTAAAATATTTGGAAAGTTGTCGTGGAGAGATGTTCGTTGACGAGATAAAGCAAACAACACTTACAGTGCTGGCAACGGTTCCGCATATAATTAGTGAGGCAAAAGAGTATCTTTCTTATCGTTATCCAAACCTTTTCTCAAAATAATTTGTTTACTTTGTGTCTTCAATTTACACTGACACGCTTTGCATGAAACGAAAATGGATACGATGGGTAAGCTGGATATTGCTTACTCCAATAATACTCTTTGTAATACTGATGGTATTACTTTATATTCCTCCCGTACAAAATCTTTTACGCCGGGAAGTGACCGCATACGCTTCTGAAGCAACCGGTATGCAGATTCAGGTGGAACGGATTGACCTTCGTTTTCCGCTCAATCTGTTAGTTCGTGGTGTAGAAGTCATTCAACAGCCGGATACTTTGTTGTCTTTAGAGAGCTTGAATGTGCGGGTGCAGGCGTGGCCACTTATCAAAGGAAAAGTAGAAGTCGATGAAGTTACACTAAATCAGGTTGCAGTCAATTCCGCAGGTCTGATAGAGGGAATGAAGATAAAAGGTGTCTTGGGACGTTTCTTTCTGCAGAGTCATGGGGTGGATTTATCCAATGAAATAGCGATTATTAATCAGGTCGATTTATCAGACACCCATGTCCAATTGGTAATGAACGACACCACGACCGCTCCTAAAGACACGACCGCTTCCGCTCCTGTCAATTGGAAAGTAGACCTTCATCAGTTGAATTTGGGAAATGTGTCATTCAGTATGCAGCTTCCGGCTGATTCCATGCGTATGGCAGCCTACATCGGCGAAGCGTCTGTAAATGATGCGCAAGCGGATCTGAAGAATCAGTTTTATAGCTTGAAACAATTCCTGTTGTCGGGAGGCTCTGCCAATTATGATACCGGAGCTGCTAAACCGGTCGAAGGCTTCGATGCTTCTCATATTGCGGTCCGTGATATTCGGATCGGTTTGGACTCCTTATTATATAAAGGTAGGAATATGAATGCCGTGCTCCGTGAATTTTCAATGAATGAACGTTCGGGACTGAGCATTACCTCGTTGGCGGGCAGGGTTTATTCTAATGATTCAATTATTTGTGTTCCGGGCTTAAAGCTGCAGACTCCTCATTCTGAAATTGATTTGTCTGCCCATACGTATTGGGAACTTGTCAACATCCCTACTACGGGACGTTTGTCCGCCAATCTCAACGCATACATCGGTAAAGAGGATGTTATGCTGTTTACGGGTGGGCTGCCGGATAGTTTCAAAGAAGCCTATCCTTTCCGTCCTCTTGTTATTCGTGCGGGTACGGACGGTAATCTGAAAGAGATGCAGATTTCGCGCTTTACGGTAGATTTGCCGGGAGCATTTTCTTTAGAGGGTGGTGGGCTTCTTGAAAATCTGGCGGACAGTATCACGCGCTCGGGAATGGTCGGGTTGAAGATGACTACCCAGAATCTGAACTTCCTGACTGCTTTGTCCGGTGAGGCTCCCAATGGGACTATTGTAATTCCCGATAGTATGGACCTGGTTGCGAAGGTTGATATAAACGGTCCTGCATATAAGGCCAATTTGAAACTGAGAGAAGGACAGGGTACTATAGATATAGACGCGGCATTGAATACGCTCACCGAGGTCTACAAGGCAGACTTAAAAATAAACAACCTTCAACTGCATAATTTCCTACCGAAAGATTCAATTTATGAACTTTTACTTTCGGCTGACGCTGAAGGGCGAGGACTGGATGTGACGTCCTATCGTTCTTTTGCCAAATTGAATCTGTCGTTAGATCAGCTTCATTATGCCCAATATCATCTCTCGAATGTTAATTTGACTGGAGCTTTGAAAGGGGCATTGGTAACAGCCCGTCTGACCAGTGACAATGTTTTGCTGAAGATGACGACTGAGGCCGAATATAACTTGGCACACAGTTATCCCGATGGAAAAGTGACAATGGATGTCACTCAATTGGATTTGCATGAGTTGGGATTAATGCCGCAGCCGATGAAGCATCCGCTTGCTTTTAACTTTTCTGCGGAAGCCCGCCAGAATCGGGTGTTTACCCATTTGGTGTCCGGAGATATGAAACTCAACTTGAGTGCACGTTCTGGGGTGGAACCGTTGATTCGGCAGTCTACTCATTTTGTGGATGTGCTGATGAGACAAATTGATGAAAAAGCATTGGACCATGCCGAATTGCGTGAAGCCTTGCCCACTGCTATACTCTCTTTCTCTGCAGGTAAAGAGAATCCGTTAGCCTATTTCCTGGCTACTCAGAACATATCCTATCAGGATGCATCCATGAAGTTTGGAACCGCTCCGGACTGGGGTATTAATGGTAAGGCAGCCATTCATACATTGAAGGTCGATACTTTGCAACTGGATACCATATTCTTTACTGTCAAGCAAGATACTACCTCCATGAAGCTGCGTGCCGGAGTGATTAACGGACCGAAGAATCCGCAGTTCTCTTTCTCGACTGCTATTACGGGAGAAATTCGTGACCGGGATGCGGAGTTGCTGGTCGATTATAAAAACGAAAAAGGAGAAACAGGCGTACTGTTGGGTGTCAACGCCCGTCCTTTATTTGAAGGACACGGAAAAGGCAACGGTATTGCTTTTACCTTAATCCCGGAAAACCCGATTATCGCTTTCCAGAAATTCCATTTCAATGAGAAGCATAACTGGATCTATCTGCACAAGAATATGCGTGTATATGCCAATGTGGATATGTGGGATGATGAAGGGATGGGTTTCCGTATTCATTCCGTTCCGGGAGATACCGTGTCTTTACAGAATATCGATGTTGAAATCCGGAGAATTCGTTTAGCGGAGCTTAGCAGTGTACTTCCCTATTTCCCGGAGATAACCGGACTGTTCTCTGCGGAAGCTCATTATGTACAGACGGAAAAGGACCTTCAACTGTCTGCGGAGTTGTCTATCGATGAGTTAATATACGAACGGCAACGTATTGGAGATGTTACGCTAGGGGCTACATGGCTACCGGGCGAGCAGGGAAAGCAGTATCTGAATGCGTACTTGAATCACGACCAAGCGGAAGTATTGCTGGCGGATGGTAAGTTGATACCTACCGGGACGGGGAAAGACAGCTTGGAGGTGAATATGGAGCTGGATCATTTCCCGCTTCGGGTAGCTAATGTGTTTGTTCCCGATCAGATGGTTACTTTATCGGGCGATTTGGATGGTAATCTGAAAATAACGGGCAGTACCGAACAACCTCTGATTAACGGAGAACTGTCATTGGATAGTGTAGCTGTTCTTTCCCGACAGTATGGTGCTCGTTTTATGTTCGATAATCGTCCGGTGCAGATAAATAATAACCGTCTGTTATTTGATAAATTCGCAATTTACACTACATCGAAAAATCCGTTTACGATTGATGGCTATGTAGATTTCCGCGATATGAGTCGTCCGATGGCAAATCTGAATATGCTTGCGCAGAATTATACACTTCTGGATGCTAAGCGTACCCGTGAAAGTTTGGTTTATGGAAAGGTATTTGCCGATTTCCGTGCAACAGTAAAGGGACCTTTGGATGGATTGAATATGCGGGGAAACATCAGTCTGCTGGGTAATACAGATGTTTCGTATATACTGACAGACTCACCGTTGACAGTACAGGATCGTCTGGGTAGTTTGGTCACTTTTACTTCGTTTAGCGATACTACTACCGTTGTCCGTCAGGAAGTGCCGACAGTTTCTTTAGGCGGTCTGGACATGGTTATGATGGTTCATATTGATCCTTCCGTCCGTTTGAAAGTAGATTTGGATGCGAGCAATGACAATCGTATCGAACTGGAAGGGGGAGGTGACCTTTCCATGAAATATACTCCGCAGGGTGACTTGACCCTGACAGGACGTTATACCTTGAGCGGTGGTTTGATGAAATATGCTTTGCCGGTGATTGCAGCCAAAGAGTTTGCCATAGATAACGGCAGTTACGTAGAATGGACCGGGAATCCGATGGACCCCACATTGAACTTCAAAGCAACCGACCGTATCCGTGCTTCCGTATCCGAAGGAGAGAATGGCGGAACACGAATGGTAAACTTTGACGTTTCCATTGTTGTGAAAAACCGGCTGGATAACCTGTCCTTTGCTTTCGACGTAGCAGCTCCCGAAGATGCGACTATCGAAAATGAACTTATGGCTATGGGGGCGGAAGAACGGGGTAAGCAGGCTCTTTATATTATGTTGGCAAAAACATATCTGGGCACCGGGCCGATTGGCGGTGGAGGCGGAGTAGGCAAACTGAATATGGGATCGGCGCTAAATTCCGTCTTGAGCAGTCAGATAAACGAGTTAATGGGTAATATTAAAGGTGCAAATCTCTCGTTTGGCATTGAAGACCACGACGCTTCGGCTACCGGCGGCAAACGTACGGACTATAGTTTCAGTTATTCGCAGCGCCTTTTCAACAACCGTTTCCAGATTGTAATAGGCGGAAAGGTATCTACGGGTGAGAATACGACGAATAATGCCGAATCCTTCATTGACAATATCTCTCTGGAATATCGTCTGGACCGCACTGGAACCCGCTTTGTCCGTTTGTTCTATGATAAGAATTATGAAAGCGTATTAGAGGGAGAAATTACAGAAACCGGAGTCGGTCTGGTACTTCGCAAGAAACTGGATAAACTCAGCGAACTGTTCATCTTTAAGAAACAGAAATAAGAATGAAAGAGATACGTATTAACATATTGGCAGGCTGTCTGATAAGTCTGGTGTTGCTTTCGGCATGTTCGGTGACAAAACATCTGCCCGAAGATGAAATACTGTATACCGGAGGAAAAACGGTGGTCGTAGATAAATCATCAACACGGGTGGGGGAGACTGCTTTGACGGAAATCAATGCGGCACTTGCCAAAACTCCCAGTACTACTCTGTTGGGAGGTTTTCTACCTATTCCTTTTAAAATGTGGATGTATAACGACTTCGTGAAATACAAGAAGGGGTTCGGTAAGTGGATGTTTAACCGCTTTGCCGCCAATCCTCCTGTATTTATTTCCACCGTCAATCCCGAAGTACGTGTCAAGGTAGCCACCAATTTGCTCCGTGATTATGGATATTTCAATGGAAAGGTGACTTACGAGACCTTGGTCAATAAAAAAGATAGCCTGAAAGCAAGTCTTCTTTATACGGTAGATATGAAGAATCCTTATTTCATTGATACGGTGTATTATCAGCGTTTCACTCCCCAGACCTTAAAGATTATGGAACGTGGCCGTCGTATGTCTTATATAACTCCCGGCGAACAGTTTAATGTGGTGGACCTGGATGAAGAACGTACCCGTATCAGTACCCTTTTGCGCAACCGGGGATATTTCTACTTCCGTCCGGACTATATGACCTATCAGGCAGACACAACCTTGGTTCCCGGCGGACATATCAGCCTTCGCCTGATACCTGTTCAGGGATTGCCCGCTGCCGCTCAACGCTCCTATTATGTAGGGGATGCTTCGGTGTATCTGCTAGGAAAGAACGGTGAGGCTCCTGATGACAGTATAATGTACAAGAATCTGAATATACACTATTATAAGAAGTTGCAGGTTCGTCCCAATATGCTCTATCGTTGGATGAATTACCAGCAGTTTGTACGGAGCAGACAGATGAGAGCTTCCAACCGTACCCGTCTATACAGCCAGTATCGACAGGAGCAGGTGCAGGAGAAGCTGAGTCAGCTCGGTATATTCAGTTATATGGATATGCAATACGCTCCCAGAGATACGACAGCTGCTTGTGATACGCTGGACGTTACCATGCAGGCTTCGTTTGCCAAACCATTGGATGCAGAACTAGAACTGAATGTAGTAACGAAGAGTAATGACCAGACCGGTCCCGGTGCCTCTTTCGGTGTCACCCGCAATAATGTATTCGGAGGCGGCGAAAGCTGGAACGTAAAACTGAAAGGCTCTTATGAATGGCAGACCGGTGGCGGAGAGAAGAGCTCACTGATGAATAGTTGGGAGATGGGTGTTTCTACCTCTCTCACTTTTCCGAGAGTGGTTTTTCCGCATCTGGGCAAACGGGAATTTGACTTTCCTGCTACGACAACCTTCCGCTTGTATATCAACCAGTTGAACCGGGCTAAATACTACAAACTGCTGTCCTTTGGCGGCAATGCTACATACGATTTCCAGCCAACCCGCACCAGTAGGCATAGTATTACTCCTTTTAAGCTGACATTTAATGTCTTGCAGCATCAGTCCGAGGACTTTAAAGTGCTGGCCCAAGCTAACCCTGCACTGTATGTCAGTCTCAGAAACCAGTTTATTCCGGCGATGGAGTATACGTATACGTATGATAATGCTTCGGTTCGCCGGATTAAGAACCCTATCTGGTGGCAGTCTACCGTCACTTCGGCGGGTAATATCACTTCTCTTATTTACCGTGCTTTTGGTAAGCCGTTCAATGAAAAGGATAAAAGTTTGCTGGGTGCTCCGTTTGCACAGTTTGTGAAGTTGAATACGGAGTTGCGTCATTTGTGGAACCTGGATAAGAACAATGCGATAGCCAGCCGGGTGGCAGTGGGTGCACTGTTCACCTATGGCAATGCGACGGTAGCTCCTTACAGTGAACAGTTTTATGTAGGTGGTGCCAATAGTATCCGTGCTTTTACCGTGCGTAGTGTTGGTCCGGGTGGTTACCATCCGGCGGAAGGAAAATATTCCTATCTGGATCAGACCGGTACATTCCGTTTTGAAGCGAATGTGGAGTATCGTTTCCGTATTTTCAAAAGCTTCTGGGGAGCTACTTTCCTCGATGCAGGAAATGTGTGGTTATTGCGCAAGGACAGGGAACTTTTGGCTGATGGTAAAGAAGCACGTCCCGATTCACAACTTCGTCTGAAGACTTTCCCTAAACAGATCGCTTTGGGAACAGGTGTCGGTATCCGTTATGACATGGATATCCTCGTATTCCGTCTCGACTTCGGTATTCCTCTGCATCTGCCTTATGATACGGACCGTAGCGGCTATTATAATGTAACCGGAGCTTTCTTCAAGAATCTGGGAATACATTTTGCTATTGGTTATCCGTTCTAATGAATGATTTTTGTACGATTTTAGTGAATAATGATTGATATTTGTCCTGTTGGATTCAACTATTTTTGTAAATTTGCAACGAAATCTGATGCCATTGACATCACTAACCTTTTAATATTACACAATTTATGAAACCAACTTTATTCTTATTGGCTGCTGGTATGGGTAGCCGTTATGGAGGCTTGAAGCAATTGGACGGACTGGGTCCTAACGGCGAAACTATTATGGATTACTCTATCTATGATGCTATCAACGCAGGATTTGGTAAGCTTGTATTTGTAATCCGCAAAGATTTTGAACAGGATTTCCGCGAAAAGATTATTTCTAAATACGAAGGCCACATTCCTTGCGAACTGGTATTCCAGTCTATTGATGATCTTCCGGAAGGATTCACTTGTCCGGCAGACCGTACAAAACCATGGGGTACAAATCATGCGGTAATGATGGGAGCTGATGTGATTAGTGAACCGTTTGCGGTAATCAACTGCGATGACTTCTATGGTCGTGACTCGTTCCAGGTAATGGGCAAATTCCTGTCTGCTCTTCCCGAAAATTCCAAGAATGTTTATTCAATGGTAGGTTTCCGTGTGGGAAATACGTTGAGCGAGAGCGGTACGGTATCTCGTGGTATCTGCAGTACAGATGCTAACAACTTGCTGACTTCCGTAGTGGAACGTACGAAGATTCAACGTCTGGACGGCGAAGTAAAATACATCGATGATAACGGTGAATGGACAGCTACTCCTGATACGACTCCGGTAAGCATGAACTTCTGGGGCTTTACTCCCGACTACTTTGCTTACAGTGAAGAGTTCTTCAAGACTTTCCTGAGCGATCCGAAGAACATGGAGAACCTGAAGAGCGAATTTTTTATCCCGCTGATGGTGGATAAATTGATTAACGACGGAACTGCCACTGTGGAAGTTCTGGATACTACCAGCAAATGGTTTGGTGTAACTTATCCGGAAGACCGTCAGAGCGTAGTGGATAAGATTCAGGCATTGGTAGATGCCGGTGAATACCCTGCTAAATTGTTTTAAATATTGTTGATGACCATCTGAAAATTCAACTCTTAAGGTTCGGATTCTCTTAGTAATTAAATAGATAGCGTAGATACTGCAAGCAATAAGCATTATCTGCGCTATTTTTAGTTTACTTTATGGTGTGCTGAATAAGTTGACGCGCCCGCTGTACCTATATCAGGGCATTTTTCAAAAGATCACTAAAAAATAGTTGAAAAAGGTTTGGCTATTTCAGCTTCTATTAGTTCCTTATTTCCTGAATTCAATTCGTTCCAGTAGGGGAAGGTTACGGCCATAATCCTTTTTTTATATTGTTTGTATTTTCATAATTATCAATGTTTTACTGCCTGAAGTCTGTTAAGACTGTTGTATTTACTCACATTGTAGTAGTCGATGCCCGAGATATGAACATGTTGCTCTCCGCATTGATGAATATGCCCGAATATATGAATTTGGGGTTTAGTCTTATCTATGGCATCTCGTAGATATTTACACCCTAGACCCATATCTAAAATACCATTAGCAGGACCGTGTGTCGCGAGTATATCCAAATTGGCAGGCAATTCTTCGGGACTGTGTAACCAAGGAGTTGCAGGTAATGCGTAAAAAGAAAGATTGTATATATCTATAACATGCTTTTGTAACCATTGAATTCCATGTTGTCTGAGTATATGTGATGCAACGTGCGGTTCAAACTCAAACGACAAATCGTGATTACCAGGTATAAACAATTTGGCTTGAGCCGGAAATTTAGAATACCAATATGCAAATTCATCTAAAGATGATGTGCCTATTTCGCTTTCTACATCTCCAACACAAATGGAAATATCTATATCTTTGGGAATTTCCAGTTTGTCATGTAAATGATGCGTATCTGAAAACGCGAAGATTTTTATTCCTTTATATTCTATAGTAGCCATGAGATTATTCAAATATAAATGATAACTTGCGTATGAAACTGTTTGGGTTGGATTTTCATGATGTCCTCAACTGCCAAGATGTTTTCTGTGTCGAAGAAATGCTTAAATGCCCGGCAAATTGGCGTATTATGCCGTGTGACTAATTCTTTGTAACGACCTTCCCAGTTTGCCCACCAATTGATATAGCTCGATGCCTGTTGATCCAATTCTTCTTGGGTACTATGTTCATTTGCTGGCATTAACAAGCGATAGGATGATATAGAGTCGATGAGAATGTCCGGCAAATTGTCTTCCATTTCTTTTTCACATTCATCGTTGGGGGCAATATGAATCTCACCGTCAATACAAAATGTGTCATAATCATGATTACCATTGGCAATCTTATGTTGAAGATCCATGGTGATACGGTTTATCTGATTAAATGTTTGATATGTTAGTTCGACAAGATGGCAATTAAGTTTCACAAAATGGCAGACTTCTTCGTTGGAGAAAATATTTTGTTCTTTTCGTTGCTCAAAGCGCTTGTCCCATAAACGTCTTGAACGGAGATATATAAGCTCATTGTCTTTGGTAGAACCAATAGCAGATTCCAAATCAGGAATTGACATCTGAATGTATTTTTCTAAATTTTCCGAATGGTCAGTTAATCGATTAGTCACATGTTTCATTGTTGTTATTTTTTTGATTTTGTAACTTCTTGTCTTCTTCCAGTAAACTGTTGTAATATCTCTCAAATCTGTGGCGTATATGACTGCGGATAGGGAAAAGAGGTTTGAAAACATAGATACTGTTAATGTGTGAATGATAATAATAGCCTGGACCGTCAATTACTATATAACAGTCATCACCCATATCGTGTCTAAAATACTTTTCAATTACTGTATCAGTCAACTCCTCTTCGGGACAATATTTTTTCATGCCTTCTATACAGCGGATGCGATAGTTCCAACTCCACTCTATATCAACAGGGATGCTCACTATAACAGCTAATTGTACCTCATCTCGCCCGTCGTAAACTTCTACTATGTCTCCTTTCTTAAAACGTACATTATTTACAGGTCTACCACGAAACTTACTATATTTTTCATCAGGTTTTTCGTCCCACATGCCAGAACATCTTGTCTGCTCAACTAACTTCCCGTTACTGTCATACGCCCGGCAAGACAGGCAATTCAACTCTTCGAACATAGCTCTTTCAAATGGAATTTCATAAAGATAGAAAGCATAGATGTTGGAATCTTCTTTTTCGGATAGAGAGAAAATCACTTTTTCGGCATCTTCAACGGATTTGAAGATGTAAGTGCTATGTTCATAAACTTTATATTTCGGATAGTGCGTTTTGCGATGTTCGGGCAAGCCTCCGATGTGTAGAACCTTAAGCCGGAAGATAGCCGGTTCATTTGTTTTAGGTGGGTTGAGAGCCAAGTTCTTGAATTCTTCAAAAGTCATCATTTTATTGTTTTATAGATTTATAGATACAGGATATTAATTCCCAAATTCTTTTATGGGAAGAATGATACACGGATGGACCTTGGTTATTTCACTTTAAGTATGAAAAATATATAATTGAGAGGACTGTATTCTTTTAGTACCGATTTTACTTACTTCCGGAGTCTTAAAAGTTGTTCTTTTAATTGTGGTTTAACGAAAAAGCGGGGAGTGAAGACATAAAGGGCGTCAACATATTCTTCTGTGGGTTTTTCTTTGAAATCTTTTGGAACGAATTTTGTTAGGTAAAAGTCATCTGTGCAATTAGGACATTCATCAATTGGAACATGCCAATATGGATTATTTTTTCTATCTTCTATTTCTTGTGGAGTAGGAGGAACCCAGATTACAATAGATAATCTAATGCACTGTTCTGTGAGGTCCAATACTTCCATAATTTCCCCTTCTTTTCTCGGAAAAAATATTCTTCCATTGAAAAAGCCTTCATTGTTAATCGAAGAATACAATCGTTCATCTTTCTTTTCGCCATTGGGCATGTAGATTCTTTCAGTCAGACATTCTCGATTATGAAATATTCTTCCGATGGGAAATTCTCTTATTATGAAACAATAGATATCTGTTTGTGTGGCATACTGAGACAGTGCTTGTTCCGAATCGTTGAGAGTATAAAATATCCCGTATTCATTGGCATTTATTTTGAGCAAAGGATAATTCCTCACTGGATGATAGCGGATTATCTGAAGTTGGAAAATAGTAGATTGTTTTTTATTTATCATAATTATAACCTTATGATGGCATTTTTATTACGGATTAAATATTTAATTATGAACAATTATTTCTGCTTATAAGCATCTATTATTCTTCTTGCATCGATCACTACCGCATTGATCATCTGTTCGATGGTTGTATCATCTGTGATGGTTGCATATTGGTAGAGAAACCGGTCGCCATATTTGCAATAGAGCTTTGAGGCTCTTTTGCTTTCTCTTTGCAGACATTCAGGATATCTGGCTTTGGTATTCTCGTCAAACGATAAGAATGAGATGTCATTTACACGAGCTTCATTTTGGGTGTCATTCCAATATTTGTCATGATTCTGCGAACCGCTTTTGATCCATTCTATGAGATGTCTGTATTGCCGACCTTGAATTTGAATACCTAAGCAATACTCTTCTGTTACCTTTATTTTAAATTCGAAAAATCCTTGGCCTCTGGTGAAACCTTCATTGACAAAAATATCATTTCCTCCATGTTCGACTTCTTTATATATAGACTTGTTATCTTCGGACTTTTCTTTTATTCCGTCTATGTAAACCCCATATTTTACGTTTCCTTCATTGGATAATGATTTTTTTATTTCTTGTGTCAACCATGAGTATGATAGTTTGAAATAAAGATCATTGAGTCGTAAATCATCATTTTCAAATGGAGATTCCAGCAGAAGTTTATATAGGTTGTCTGTATGAAGGGCCCATTCCTCCGTCAGGTTATGCAATTGCTCGATATACATGCTGTAGTCGCGAATTATGTCTGCATGATATGATTGGAAATATTGTGAGTTAGCTTGTAGTGTCTTCGAATATCTTTTATAATCTATAATTTCCCACTTTCGTTTCTCCTCAGACTCTTTCTCCAGTTCCTCTTTGCATGGGAAGTCGGTTGCAAGCGAAAGAAGAATACGTTTTTTACAGGATGGCGTTTTTTCTGCATATTCATCGAGTTGCTCCTTTCTTGGCATACTTTTTACTTTATTTTCCAATACAAATGCAATATTATCGTCTGCTATTATGCAAAAATCGAGATTCTTATATTCACGTTTAACCTCCCATTTTTCCGGCAAATTGTAACCAAAGCAATTTTTCATGATGTTTTTGAAAGCTTCATACTCTTTGCCGCCATTCTCTTTTGCCAGGTTGCCGATCCAAGACAGAAAGTTGCTATGAAATAATTCTTTAGATGATAATGAAAGATGAAACATCGGTGATGATTTTAGATTCTTGCTGATTAATTCCAATTCCTTTTTCATTTAGATTCTTTTTTATTGGTTTGAAAAAAAGTTTATCTTGTTCATTCCCCGTAGGTAAATCGTAAGCAACAATAAACATACTCATAAAGACTGAACGGGCAAACTAAAAAAATGATATTTTTTATCCATTATACTCAAACATATATGAATAATTTCATAATAAGGAAGTTTTTTTTAGCATATTTGAAAACTATATTCTTTTTGTTGGAATGTTCTGATTTTAAGATAGCACAAATAGAAAGCACATATAAAACTAATGGAATAGAGATTAAACTGTATAAATTAACGCAATAATATGCATAAATGTAGGCTAACTCTGCATATAACTACATGAAATATGTGGTTTTTCTTGTCGTGAAAGCATTGTTGGTTTTAAACCAAAGTGTCGTTGGTTTAAAACCAACGGCATCTTACTCACCGAGGAATCAAAATTTCATCGCTAAGAGAATTATAAAAGCTTTGTTTTTAATCATTTTCTCTCTAGTTGATTTGTAAATGTGAATAAATCAAAGATGATAAAAGGAAACTTATTCTTTTGTAATTAGGATAAAAAGTACTTGGTTTTGAATAAATACGAGCAATCGTGTAGGTAAACTGTTTTTGTAGTAGAAATGAGATAACCTGTATTTGCAAATGCATTCAGTTTTTGATTTAATTTATTATGCCGATACAATTATGGTTTTTATAGACTGATTAAATATTCCTTTTTTAAGAAAGGTGTGTTTTTAATTTTATGACGATGTAGTTCTTGATATAGTTGCTTCATGTTTGAAAATGAAGTAAAACCGTACGGGATAGGAATAAAAAATTGATGCGGTTGCCCTATTTCCGCAAGGATGAGTTATCTTTGCAATCCAAAATCTTATAAATCAGAGACAGACGTGATTTCAGTAGAAGGATTATCAGTAGAATTTAATGCGACACCGCTCTTTGCGGATGTCAGCTATGTTATCAATAAAAAAGACCGCATCGCTTTGGTCGGCAAGAATGGTGCGGGCAAATCGACTATGTTGAAAATATTGGCAGGTCTGCAAAACCCGACCCGTGGAGTGGTAGCCGTCCCTAAAGATGTAACAATCGGCTATCTGCCGCAAGTCATGATCCTTTCGGATGTCCGCACGGTGATGGAGGAAGCAGAACTCGCTTTCGAGCATATTTTCGAACTTCAGGCAAACCTTGAACGGATGAATCAGCAGCTTGCCGACCGCACCGACTATGAATCCGAAGAATACCACCAGTTAATAGACCGCTTCACACACGAAAACGACCGCTTCCTGATGATGGGAGGAACCAATTTTCAGGCGGAAATAGAACGTACCCTGTTGGGATTGGGCTTTAGCAGGGAAGACTTTAACCGTTCGACTTCCGAATTCTCCGGCGGCTGGCGTATGCGTATCGAACTAGCGAAGCTCTTGCTCCGTCGTCCGGATGTGCTGCTCCTTGATGAGCCGACTAACCATCTGGATATCGAGAGTATACAATGGCTGGAGAACTTTCTGTCTACCCGTGCCAATGCTGTTGTGCTGGTCAGCCACGACCGTGCTTTCCTTAATAATGTAACTACCCGTACGATCGAGATTACCTGCGGTCAGATTTATGACTATAAAGTGAAGTACGATGAGTTTGTCGTATTACGTAAAGAACGTCGTGAGCAGCAGCTCCGTGCCTATGAGAATCAGCAGAAGCAGATACAGGATACGGAAGACTTTATCGAACGTTTCCGCTATAAGGCAACCAAAGCCGTACAGGTGCAGAGTCGTATCAAACAACTGGAAAAGATAGACCGTATCGAGGTCGATGAGGAAGACAACTCTTCCCTCCGTCTGAAATTTCCTCCTGCCAGCCGCAGCGGGAATTATCCGGTTATCTGTGAAGACGTACGCAAGGCATACGGACAGCACGTTGTTTTCCATGATGTGAATCTGACGATCAACAGAGGAGAAAAAGTCGCATTTGTCGGAAAGAACGGAGAAGGTAAATCTACGTTAGTGAAATGTATCATGGGCGAGATTGATTTTGATGGTAAACTGACGATCGGGCATAACGTGCAGATCGGTTACTTTGCACAGAATCAGGCGCAGATGCTGGATGAAAACATGACGGTATTTGATACGATCGACCGTGTGGCGACAGGAGATATTCGGTTGAAGATACGTGACATTTTGGGTGCATTCATGTTTGGCGGAGAGGCTTCGGATAAAAAAGTGAAAGTACTTTCCGGTGGAGAGCGTACTCGTCTGGCTATGATTAAGTTGTTGCTGGAACCGGTGAACTTCCTGATTTTGGACGAACCTACCAATCATCTGGATATGCGTTCCAAAGATGTACTGAAAGAAGCTATCCGCGAATTTGACGGAACAGTGATACTTGTCAGCCACGACCGTGATTTTTTGGACGGACTTGCGACTAAAGTATATGAGTTCGGTGGAGGAATGGTGAAAGAGCATCTCGGAGGTATTTATGAATTTCTGCAAAAGAAAAAGATAGATAGCCTGAATGAACTTCAAAAAGGCGCCGGATTGTCTGCTTCTCCTACGGCAACAGCCAAAGGAAATGGAGAACAGGAAGCTGTGCAACCTTCGGAAAACAAACTTTCTTATGAGGCACAGAAAGAGTTGAATAAGAAGATTAAGAAACTCGAACGTCAGGTAGCGGACTGTGAAGCCTCGATAGAAGAGACGGAAGCCGCGATTGCCATTGTGGAAGAGAAGATGGCGACTCCGGAAGGGGCTTCGGATATGCAGCTATATGAACGCCATCAAAAACTGAAACAACAGTTGGACACAATCGTTGAAGAGTGGGAACGGGTGTCGATGGAACTGGAAGAAGTGAAAGGCTAGGGCCTTCCTTCGCATAACATGATAATTCTATAATATATTATATTGAGTATGAAAGTAACCAAGTATTTACCAATTCTTGCCGTATGCCTTATGACAACAGGATGTAACAGTAAGAAAGAGGCCGTGCTGACGTCCGGTATCGACCTTGCTAATCTGGATACCACGGCTATGCCGGGTACAAGTTTTTATCAATATGCCTGTGGAGGTTGGGTGAAAGATCATCCGCTGACAGACGAGTATTCACGTTTCGGTACATTCGATATGTTGCGCGAAAACAGTCGTGAACAACTGAAAGCATTGATTGCCGAATTGGCTGCGAAGAAAGATAACGCACCGGGCAGTGCTGCGCAGAAAGTAGGCGATCTTTATAATATCGCAATGGATAGCGTGAAGCTGAACCAGGAAGGTGTAACTCCGATCAAAGCAGAACTGGCAGCCATTGACGCTCTCAAGGATAAAGGAGAAATCTATGCATATATCGCAGAGAGCCAGAAGAAAGGCATCCGTCCTTACTTCACCATGTTCGTAAGTGCAGATGATATGAACAGTTCCATGAATATCGTACAGACCTATCAAGGTGGTATCGGAATGGGACAGCGTGACTATTATCTGGAGAATGACGAGCAGACTAAGAATATCCGTAATAAATATCAGGAACATATCGCCAAAATGTTCCAGTTGGCAGGTTATGATGAGGCTACTGCACAGAAAGCGGTGAAAGCAGTGATGAACATCGAAACTCGCTTGGCGAAAGCGGCTCGTTCACAAGTGGAATTGCGTGATCCTCATGCTAATTATAACAAGATGGATAGGGCGACGCTGAAAAAGAACTTCCCGACTTTTGACTGGGATACTTATTTCACCGTTTCCGGTTTGAAAGATTTGGAAGAAGTGAACGTAGGTCAGCCTGCTGCCATGAAGGAAGTAGCCGATGTGATAAACACCGTATCACTGGACGATCAGAAACTGTATCTTCAATGGGGATTGATAGATGCTGCCGCTTCTTATCTAAGCGATGATTTTGAAGCACAGAACTTCGATTTCTACAGCAGAACAATGTCTGGAAAGAAAGAAATGCAACCTCGCTGGAAACGTTCCGTGAGCACCGTGGATGGTGTTCTTGGCGAAGTGGTAGGACAGATGTATGTAGAGAAGTACTTCCCGGCTGCTGCCAAAGAACGTATGGTTACACTGGTGAAAAACCTGCAAACTTCTTTGGGAGAACGTATCAAAGGTTTGGAATGGATGAGTGAACCGACCAAGGAAAAAGCGTTGGAGAAACTGGCAACCTTCCATGTAAAAATAGGTTATCCTGATAAATGGAAAGATTACTCCGCACTGGAGATCAAAGATGATTCTTACTGGGCAAATATTGAGCGTGCCAACGAATGGGATTACAACGAAATGATTGCCAAAGCCGGCAAACCGGTAGACAAGGATGAATGGTTGATGACTCCTCAAACTGTGAACGCTTATTATAACCCGACTACCAACGAAATCTGCTTCCCGGCAGCTATCCTGCAACCTCCGTTCTTCGATATGAATGCGGACGATGCTATGAACTACGGTGCAATCGGCGTGGTAATCGGCCATGAGATGACTCATGGATTTGACGATCAGGGACGTCAATATGACAAAGACGGAAACCTGAAAGATTGGTGGACAGAAGAGGATGCTAAAAAGTTCGAAGAACGGGCACAGGTGATGGTTAACTTCTTTGACAGCATTGAAGTAGCTCCGGGCGTACACGCAAACGGTAGCCTGACACTTGGAGAGAACATTGCCGACCACGGAGGTTTGCAAGTTTCTTTCCAGGCATTCAAGAATGCAACAGAAGCCGCACCGCTGGAAATTGTTGACGGATTTACTCCGGAACAACGTTTCTTCCTGGCTTACGCTAATGTGTGGGCAGGAAATATCCGTCCGGAAGAAATTCTCCGATTAACCAAACTTGATCCTCACTCATTAGGCAAATGGCGTGTGGACGGTGCTCTTCCTCATATCCAGAATTGGTATGAAGCATTCAAAATCACCGAACAGGATTCGATGTTCGTACCTAAAGAAAAACGAGTATCTATCTGGTAATAGTTTTTGAATAGATAGCATATATGCGAAGAGGCGTTGATTTTCCGTTGAGGAGAGTCAACGCTTTTTTTTATTAATTCACACCTTATTTATTACGTACGATAAACAATATTTCGTAACTTTGCGCATCAAATACTTAATAAGCAATTCAATGTCAGAGTCTAAAAGAATAAAAACTGCATTGGTATCTGTATACCATAAAGAAGGTTTGGATGAAATTATTACCAAACTTCATGAAGAGGGAGTAGAGTTTTTGTCAACAGGCGGAACTCGTCAGTTTATTGAATCATTGGGATATCCTTGCAAGGCAGTGGAAGATTTGACCACTTATCCTTCTATTCTCGGTGGTAGAGTAAAGACATTACATCCGAAAATTTTCGGAGGTATTCTTTGTCGTCGCGGCCTGGAACAGGATATGCAACAGATTGAGAAATATGAAATTCCCGAGATAGATCTGGTTATTGTTGATTTGTATCCGTTCGAAGCTACTGTAGCTTCCGGTGCATCTGAAGCAGACATTATTGAAAAAATCGATATAGGCGGAATCTCACTGATTCGTGCCGCAGCCAAGAACTATAACGATGTAATCATCGTAGCTTCTCAAGCTCAATACAAACCATTATTGGATATGTTGATGGAGCACGGCGCTACTTCTTCACTTGAAGAACGTCGCTGGATGGCTAAAGAAGCATTTGCCGTTTCTTCTCACTACGATTCGGCTATTTTCAATTATTTCGATGCCGGCGAAGGTTCTGCTTTCCGTTGCTCTGTTAATAGCCAGAAGCAACTTCGTTACGGTGAAAACCCACATCAGAAAGGTTATTTCTACGGAAATCTGGAAGCAATGTTCGACCAGATTCACGGAAAAGAAATCTCTTATAACAATCTTCTCGACATCAACGCAGCCGTTGACCTGATCGACGAATTCGATGACCTCACTTTCGCTATCCTGAAACACAACAACGCTTGCGGATTAGCTTCCCGTGCTACAGTTTTAGAAGCTTGGAAAGACGCATTGGCCGGTGATCCGGTTTCTGCTTTCGGCGGTGTATTGATTACGAATGGTGTCATCGACAAAGAAGCTGCGGAAGAAATCAACAAGATTTTCTTCGAAGTGATTATCGCGCCGGATTATGATGTGGATGCACTCGAAATCCTGGGACAGAAAAAGAACCGCATCATCCTCGTTCGTAAAGAAGCTAAATTGCCTAAAAAGCAATTCCGTGCTTTACTGAATGGCGTATTGGTGCAGGATAAAGATACTAATATTGAAACGGTAGCTGACCTGAAAACCGTGACAGACAAAGCTCCTACTCCGGAAGAAGTAGAAGATATGTTGTTTGCCAACAAAATTGTAAAGAACAGCAAATCCAACGCCATCGTATTGGCAAAGGATAAACAACTTCTTGCAAGCGGTGTAGGACAGACTTCACGTGTAGACGCATTGAAACAAGCAATTGAAAAAGCCAAATCATTCGGTTTCGACCTGAATGGTGCAGTAATGGCTTCCGATGCCTTCTTCCCGTTCGGTGATACGGTGGAAGCTGCCGGTAAGGCAGGTATTACCTGTGTAATTCAGCCAGGCGGATCCATCCGTGATCAGGAATCTATCGATATGGCCAATAAGTATGGCATTACCATGGTGTTTACGGGACACAGACATTTCCGTCACTGCTGAGAGGAGATAAAGAATGAAAGTATTGGTAATTGGTACTGGCGGTCGTGAGCATGCACTGGCATGGAAACTGGCACGGAGTCCTCAGGTTACTGGCGTATTTGCAGCTCCTGGGAGCATGGCTATGACTGACTGTGCTTCCGTTATTCCCATGCAGGGATCCAAAGACTATGTAAGACTGGCCAGGGATATGGGCATTGACCTTACGGTAGCTGGCCCTGAAACGGTACTGGTAGATGGTCTGGCAGATCGATTTAAAGAAGCCGGGCTGGCTTTCTTTGGGCCATCTGGTGCAGCTGCCCGCATAGAAGGGTCTAAGAAGTTTGCAAAAGATCTGATGAAGAAATATCATATCCCGACAGCTGCT
>OIWO01000640.1_pt1 | contig 37451 bp, 30 predicted proteins | sample 1587641 | NCBI WGS metagenome assembly OIWO01 (sample SAMEA3888924, study PRJEB22519) | human gut metagenome | biome: human gut; feature: human-associated habitat; material: faeces | place: Denmark | collected 2010
AAAAGAATGTGCCTTGGCACATTCTCGCGCCTCGCGCGGTCGCTTGCGACAGTCTGCATCTTTGCGCGAGTGCGCATTAGAAAATCCCTGTCCGTGTACAGGAATTGTGTTTGCGAATTCTTTTATTTTCCTGTATAATATCCTTATCTATCATAACGTCGGAGACTCTGTTTGTCAAATAAGTCTCCTGAGAAAATATGCCGTTAATATCACGGGTATGAATTTTCCAGCCCGAAAATCCCCCGCGTTGCAGAGGCGGCTGTAAAGAAAGTGAGGAATTTACATGAACGTACTGATCACCGGGTTCGACCCCTTCGGCGGAGAGCCGATTAATCCGGCATGGGAAGCCGTAAAAGCCATGAAAGACGAGATCGCCGGAGCAACGATCACGAAGCTGCAGATCCCGACCGTTGTCAACAAATCCATTGCGAAGGTCCATGAAAAGATGATGGAGCTCCGCCCGGATATCGTCATCAGCATCGGCCAGGCCGGCGGACGGTTCGGCGTGACTCCGGAGCGTGTTGCGATCAATGTAACAGATGCAAGGATCCCGGATAACGAAGGAAACCAGCCCATCGATGAACCAATCTTTGCAGATGGAGATGCCGCTTATTTCTCCAATCTTCCGGTGAAGGCGATGGTTCAGGAGATCCGAAATGCCGGTTATCCTTCTACCCTCTCCAATACCGCAGGAACTTATATCTGCAACCATGTCATGTACAGAATTTTATATTATATCCAAAAGGAATTTCCAAATGTACGCGGCGGCTTTATCCACGTTCCGTATGCCGTTTCTCAGGTTGTCAATAAACCGGCAACCCCGTCTATGGCCATTGCGGATATTACGGCTGCATTGGAGGCGGCGGTGAAGGCCGCTGTTGAATATGAGCAGGATATCAAAGTGATTGGAGGAGAAACACACTAAAAAACTTCATCTTCGGAAGTTTTTCAGGCTGTGATACCGGTCTGAAAAACTCCAAGGATGAAGTTTTCTTTTATCCGGATCCCAGGCTGCCTTCAAAGCCCCCGCCCGGAATCCGGTTTTCTGATTATTCTTTTGTTCCTCTCTCCGCAGACGCGTTGAGCTTTCCGTCGACCACGTCGATCCTGATCGTATCTCCGGTGTGGACACCATCCGACAGGATCAGGCGGGCTGCCAGAGTCTCCACATTCTTCTGCAGATATCTCTTGAGCGGTCTTGCACCGTATACCGGATCATAACCGTTGTCCACGATAAACTGCTTTGCAGAATCGGAAAGTGCAACCACAAGCTCTTTATCCGCCAGACGCTTGTTGATATCGGCAACAAGCAGATCGATGATGCTTCCAATGTTGTTCTTTGTAAGCGGCTTGAAGAGGATCGTCTCATCAAGACGGTTCAGGAACTCCGGACGGAAGTGGGCACGCAGATCGTTCATGACCTCTGCCTTTGCCTCCGGCCTGATATCACCGTTCTCATCGATACCGTCAAGCAGATACTGGGAACCGATATTGGAGGTCAGGATAATAATCGTATTCTTGAAATCCACGGTCTTGCCCATGGAATCTGTAATACGTCCATCATCGAGGACCTGAAGCAGAACATTGAATACATCCGGATGTGCCTTCTCGATCTCATCGAACAAAACGACACAATACGGTTTTCTGCGGACTGCCTCTGTGAGCTGACCGCCCTCATCGTATCCGACATATCCTGGCGGCGCTCCGATCAGACGGGATACAGAGTATTTCTCCATGTATTCACTCATATCGATCCGGACCATGTTGTTCTCATCATCAAACAGACTTGCCGCAAGTGTCTTTGCAAGCTCTGTCTTGCCGACACCGGTAGGTCCTAGGAACAGGAAGGAACCGATCGGCTTTGTCGGATCCTTGATCCCGGCCTTGGAACGGATGATCGCGTCTGTAACCTTCTCAACTGCCTCATCCTGACCGACAACACGTTTGTGGAGCTCATCGTCCAGATGAAGGGTCTTGTTTCTTTCACTTTCCGTGAGCTTTGCAACCGGGATGCCCGTCCAGCGGGAGATGATCCTTGCGATCTCATCTTCGGTAACGCTCTCATGGACAAGGCTCAGATCTGCGTTCTTTACCTTTTCCTCCTCTTCCTTCAACTCTTTTTCAAGCTGCGGAAGCTTACCGTACTGGAGCTCTGCTGCCTTATTCAGATCATATTTCTGCTGTGCATCCTGGATCTGACGATGGACTGCCTCGATCTCCTCACGGATGGAGGAAAGCTTATCAACCGTTGCCTTCTCATTCTGCCACTGGGCCTTCTGAGTCGCGAACTGGTCATGAAGCTCTGCCAGCTCCTTCTGAAGATCCGCAAGACGCTCCTGACTTAAATGATCTGTCTCTTTCTTGAGAGCCGCCTCCTCGATCTCCAGCTGCATGATCTTTCTGGAGAGTTCATCCAGCTCCGTCGGCATGGAATCAAGCTCCGTCTTGATCATTGCGCACGCTTCATCCACGAGGTCGATAGCCTTATCCGGAAGGAAACGGTCGCTGATATAACGGTTGGAAAGAGTTGCCGCCGCTACAAGCGCGGAATCAGTGATCTTTACGCCATGATAAACCTCATAACGGTCCTTCAGTCCACGAAGGATCGAGATCGTATCCTCGACCGTCGGCTCATCAACCATAACCGGCTGGAAACGACGTTCCAGAGCCGGATCCTTCTCAATATATTTCCTGTACTCATCCAGAGTCGTCGCACCGATACAGTGTAACTCACCACGGGCAAGCATCGGCTTTAACATATTGCCGGCATCCATAGATCCTTCCGTCTTTCCGGCTCCGACGATGGTGTGAAGCTCATCGATGAACAAAATGATCTGTCCCTCGCTCTTTCTCACCTCATCGAGAACGGCTTTTAAACGTTCCTCAAACTCACCACGGTATTTCGCACCCGCAACAAGGGCACCCATATCCAGTGAGAATAATTTCTTATCTTTTAAGCCCTCCGGCACATCGCCGCGGACGATACGCTGTGCAAGCCCTTCCACAACGGCGGTCTTACCAACACCGGGTTCACCGATCAGAACCGGGTTGTTTTTCGTTTTTCTGGAAAGGATCCGGATCACGTTCCGGATCTCGGCGTCACGGCCGATCACCGGATCCATCTTCTGGTCTCTTGCCTTTTCTACAAGATCGGAACCATACTTATTTAAGGTATCGTAGGTTGCCTCCGGATTATCACTGGTAACTCTCTGGTTGCCGCGGACCGTGGACAGAGCCTGTAAGAATTTATTACGGTCGATCCCATAAGTACGGAACAGTTCCTTTATTGCCCTGTTCGGTTCTTTTAACAGGCATAAGAACAAATGCTCAACGGAAACGTATTCGTCCCCCATCGCCTTTGCCTCGTCCTCGGCATCGATCAGGACTTTATTGAGATCCTGTGTGAGATAGACCTGTCCGCCTCCGGATACCTTCGGCAGCTTCTTAAGTGCTGCTTCCGCCTCATCCGCAAACTGCTCACCGGAGATTCCCATTTTCGTGATCAGCTTTAAGATCAGGCTGTCATCTAACTTTAACAGACTCACCAGGAGATGTTCCTGGTCGATCTGCTGATTTCCATATTCATAAGCCAGCTTCTCGCAGTTCTGGACTGCTTCCACTGATTTCTGTGTAAATTTGCTGATATTCATGATCGCAAGCCTCCCTTCAATGATGAAGTACTTGTTGTGTTTGTTGTCAGTAATACCGCCCAGCGAAATTTTCATCCGCCGGGCGGCTTAATCTTTCAGATACGTGGCAGCTTCGCATACGTTTCTGTATCGTTACCGCTCGGGGCTGTCAGATCACCCTTCGATGGAAATGTGCTTTGGACCTTCAACCTTCTTCTCTTCCTCTTTCGGAATCGATACACTCAGGATACCGTTTTCGAATTTCGCCTTAATCTCCTCTTCCCGGATCTCCTCGCCAAGATAGAAGGTTCTGCTCAGAGCACCTGCATAACGTTCCTTGCGGATGTATTTGCCTTTCTTATCTTCCTCATCCTTATCAAGACCTTTCTCGGCACTGACGGTCAGATAACCATCCTTCAGTTCAATCTGGATCTCATCTTTCTTAAATCCCGGAAGATCGATATCAAGCTCATACGTCTTTTCTGTCTCTCTGACATCTGTCTTCATCAGTCTGGATACGTTCTTACCATACAGCGGATCCTTCTTTTCTGTAAAGAACTTCTCATCAAACGGGAACATATTATCAAATAAACTTTCTCCAAAAATACTCGGCATATACATAAATCATTCCTCCAATCAGAATTCCTGTTTTCTTGTTTGTCATCTATCTGAAAGAACTTCAGAAGATTTTCCAATCTTGGGAACTCCTTGAGATCCTTTGATTTTTTCTCTCTTCCTTTGTTCTGCATGTAATATAACACATATTATTAGCACTGTCAAGAGTTGAGTGCTAATTTTTTTGTGAATTAATTGTGTATTTCATTGAAGCATTGTAACTTTTCAGGCTCATAGTAGAACGCATTCTATAGGTAGTCGCCAAGCATCTCTCCCACACACTTCTCGATCTCATCAATAATTTCCATACACCGGTTCTTCTTCATTCCGGCCGTAATGCCAACAGCTAATAATTCTTTTCTTCCCGGATCTTTTCCATTTCCGTCGACGGTCGTTGTGTGTTCCCCATAGTACGTATTACTATAAGTAAGATCGTATGCAGGGCTCAGTCTCCACTGATCTTTTTCTTCATCATACAAATAGGTGAAATTTTTTGAGTGGTCATCTCTGTTATGCGCAAAAACATTAAAACACATTCTTCGAAACATACTTTCCACATCCGCATAATGATCCTTCGTCAATATCTTCGTAAGTTTCATCAGACTGTGGTAATCAAGACTCGGCTGTTCAACGTCCAGTTCGAGAAGCGCTGCTGCTGTCAGCATATGGACTCGCTTTATTCCATTTTGATCAGGGACTCTGTCAAACCGCCTGGTTCCAAAATAGCCTTTACAGATTCCAGATGGGAACAACTTTGTCTCACTCATCGTAATTTCACATTTCCGGGCACAGCATGAATAATCATACTCCATTTTTCCTGCATCTTTTCCATCTACATGGGCCGGAAATTTTATGATCCACTCTTCATTTCCGATTGAAGTCATGATCTTCGGCCTTGCTCCTCCGCTCGTTCCTCCAAGCCGGTACAATTCGTCAAGTTTGTCTGTATATTCTGTGTTCAATATTTTCTGACACTCCCGCGCCAGTTCATCCAGGTCAGGATTATCCTGCTGCTCTGGAAATTTTCTTTCCGGATAATACGTCAACGCACCCATTCCCGATTTTCCAACGATTGCCAGGCGGTCTAAAACCGTTAGTTTATCCGGATCCTGTTTATGCTCACGAAGCAGACGATTTAGCAGCAATCTTCCCCAATTATCTGGAAGACTGTCCGCAAACACGCCATAAAGGCCGCCAAAATAATCCTTTGTGGGCACAAACACCTGCTTTTTTAACGGCAGCGAGAATGGGCTGATCGAAAATCCATGTTCCAGCCATTCATCGCTGTACTGAAATGCTGCTTTTCGATTTGCTGTCATGGCCAACGTCCCCACAAGTTTTTCATCATAATACACCTGCAGCGTATTATCTTGTTTCATTTATGACCTCCTTTATGTCTCTGTATGGTACCTGCGAAAAAATATTCCTAAGTTCATCTGCAATATCCAGTGCCATTGCGACCTTCGTCAGAGACAACAAGGATATCTGACCGGTAGACTCGAATCTTTTAACAGAACCATAACTCACACCGCTCATCGACGCCAGCTTCTCCTGCGAGATTGAACGCCGTTTTCTAATATTGCGGATCCTCTGCGCCAGCTTCAGATCCAGTTCTTCCGCTGTCTCCCATATAAAACCTTCCATAGTCTTTCCCACTTTCGATTCCGTTTTTCGCACATTTATTAGATAATATTTTATCTATTTTCACATGATTATATTCAAAATATATAATATATTATCTGTTATTATTTTACCATCAGTCAATATACAAATCAATAAAAATGTAACCCGACCCATTCTCACTATGACCTCTGCAATCTCCATTTGCCTGCAGACATATCAATTGCTCGTACTATCTTTTAACAGCCCAAAGTCCCATCAAAATTTTCATTAAAAAAGACCACTGTTTCCACAAATCGCTCTGTGAAAACAGCAGTCTTTTCCTGAATGGTCAATGCTCCCCATTTGTCTCATATACATACAGAGAGAATCGATCCCCATTTATGATCTGAATTCCCGCATACAATGGCTCATTCTCCTGATCGTATGCTGTACTTCTAACGAACATCAGATAGTCGCCCTTTCGGACTTCGAGTAATTTTGCTTCCTCCTGTGTTGCTCTGCAAAGCTCGATCAGTTTTTCCGAGCTTGTAACCTGCATTTCTGCTTTCTCTTTTAAATAATCAAAAAGGGAATTATCCTCAAACTGAGCTTCTAACAGGAACGCATATTTTAACGGAAAATAGTTTTTTTCAATCACGACCGGTTCTGAATCCGCGAATCTCAGACGTGATATAAAGATCACTTTACTGCCCGTCTCAATTCCAAGCCTTGCCGCAATCTTTTCATCTGCATCCACAATCTTATTTTCCAGCATATGTGCCCCCGGCACGACTCCCATCTGCTCACACATCTCGCTGAAGCTCTGAAGACGTTTGATATTTCTGGAAAATTTTGGCTTTGTTACGAAGGTTCCCTTTCCCTGTTTCCGAACAACAAGTCCTTTTTCCATGAGGGAACCGATTGCTTTTCTCACGGTGATCAGACTAACACCATACGTCTTTGCCATCTCTGATTCCGTCATGATCTTATCTCCCGGTTTATATCTTCCGCTTTTGATATCCTTTTCCACTGTATCCATAAGCTGAACATATAACGGAGTCATCGCATCCTGCTTTAACATTCATTTTCCCCCACTGTCTAAATTCTTTTCAATACTATTTTAATAACAGCTCAGACAAATAGCAAGGACAATTTTCTTTCCAGAGCAGGTTCCCCGTTCGATCCACAGATTTTTACAGGCAGTCACCAGGCTCCGGATCCTCAAACGGAACGCCGTATCCAAAAGCGCCTCTCACCATACATGTCTTTGCAGCGAATTCAGCTCCCTTTTCCATTGCTGTCTCGATTCCTTTTCCATCTAAAAGCGAGAGTAAAAAGGCAGTTGTAAATGAATCTCCGGCTCCCAATGTATCGATTGCATCAACAGCCTTCGGGATCTGTCTGTAATACTTCTTTCCGTCAAAAGCGAGGGATCCGCGTTTTCCCATGGTTGCCACTGCAATTTTACAGCCTTCCGATACAAAGCGCTTACATGCTGCCTTTGCGGTCTCCTCATCAATTTCTCCGCAGGAGAAAAATGCGTAATCAACAACAGGCGCGATCTCTTTTAAATAATATTCCTCATTCCAGTGACCGGAAAAATCATAAGAAACCGGAATTCCAGTTTCTCTTACTTTTTTTAACTGTGAATCAAAGTGACCATTATTACTGGTATGAACAAGGGAAAATTCCCTGATATAGGAAATATCCTCCGTCTTTAGATCCAACGGATGCTCATTTACGATCCCTCCGCGGTTGCTCATGATAAACTGTCTGTCACCATTTTCAAGCCGGACTTTTGCGTATCCATTCTCGCCGGCATATTGCCTGCATCTGGAATGATCGACCCCGATCTCATCAAGAACAGAAATAATGTGTTCTGCCACTCTGTCATTTCCAAAAACGCCGAGGTACGCAGACTGCGCCCCCAGCATTTTTGCATATACAGAAAAGTTCATAGCCTGACCGCCCGGATACATGATCTTTGCAGGATAATACTGATCACATACATTATCTCCGATGCCAATTACCTTTATCATTAATACTCAACCTTCCACATATATCTTCTTTCATCCATTGAATGACCTGTTTTTTCTGCCAGCTGAGATACATAATACCGCTCAATCGGGATCATGACAACCGGATTGAAGAATTCTGCAACCGAAGGATCGATTTTTCCTCCATTCAGCTTTTCAAAATCAATGATAATAAAGTTCTCAGCATATGTATTCAGGAACTTCAGGCATCTCTCATCGAGCGCTCTTGTACGTCCCTCACTCATTAACAGGATCATCGGGAGCTTCTTATCGGTTGTCTCAAACGGTCCATGGAAGTACTCACCTGTGTGCAGGCATACCGCATGTCTCCACTGCATCTCCATAAAGTGACAGCAGCACATGGAATAAGCAACTCCATAGTTCGGACCGGATGCAAGGACATAGAAGACCGGCTCATGTTCGACTTTTTCTGCCCATGCCTGTGCAGCCGGAAGACAATTTTTCTTTCCCTCTGAAACGATCTCATCAATATACTGATACGCTTCCATTGCTTTGTCATATTTATCCCAGTTTTCAAACTGATGGAGAACCTCAAAGCCGATGCGGAGCGCATTCGCCTGATTGGAGTCGCTGTAATCCTGATGATCTCCGTTTGAATATGTCACAACATACTGACCGACCTTTGCCATACCGGTCTGCATATTTCCCGTCATGGCAATCGTGATTGCTCCCGCTGCATTTGCTGTTTCGACAGCTTTTACAGTCTCCGGTGTAGCCTTAAGAGAACAGATGACTGCGATACATCTCTCATCTAATTCTTTCGGGGTCGCATGTACGAACTCATTGCTGGTATAGGTTGTCGCACTGAAATTTTTTGCTTCCGACTGGATCAGGTAGAGTCCCGGGAAAATAGCTGCCTTTGATCCACCGCAGGCAACAAAATACATATGCTTTAATCCACCTCTCTGATCCATCTTTTCCTTAATTTCCGCAATGATCTGTTTTACTTCCATCGTTGAATTCCTCCTCTGCGCATTTTTCGCATGTTATATTTTTACAATGTTTACTGATACAGAAAGCAGGCAACGCTTCTCTTTGTTCCATCGTCTCCCGTGATCTCTGTTAATTCCGGACGACTTTGTCTGCATTTCTCTGTCGCCATCGGACATCTTGTACTGAACAGACAGCCTGCCGGCGGATTTAACGGGCTCGGCAATTCTCCCTGGAGGATCACCTCATCCCGCTTCGCGTGGATATCCGGAACCGGAATCGCTGACAGCAATGCTTTTGTATACGGGTGAAGAGGTTTCCCATAGAGCTCCCTCTTTCCTGCATATTCCATGATGCGCCCCAAATACATGACCGCTACCTTGTCGCAAAGATACTCCACCACGCTCAAGTCATGAGAAATAAAAATGTACGTTAGATTTCTTTCCTTATGAAGGTCCTTTAACAGATTCAGCACCTGTGATCGAACTGACACATCCAGCGCTGATACCGGCTCATCACAAATGACAAGCTCCGGATCGTTGATCAGGGCTCTTGCGATCACGACTCTCTGTCTCTGTCCACCGGACATTTCATGCGGATATTTTTCAAGATACTTTTCACTGAGACCGACCTCCCGGAGGATCTTCCTGACCTTTTCCAGTTTTTCTTCTTTCGTATATTTTCCCGCCACATCCAGCGGTGCCATAACGGATTGAACAATTTTTTTCTTTGGATTTAAGGACGCATACGGATCCTGAAAAATAATCTGAATTTTTTCCCTCAGCGGACGCATCTGGCGTTCGTTATAATTTGTAATATCTTCTCCATGGAACAGGATCTGTCCTCCGGTTATCTCATGAAGCTTTAAAATGGACTTTCCTAACGTTGATTTTCCACAGCCCGATTCGCCTACAAGGCCTACGATTTCTCCCTGATTGATCTTCAGGTTAATGGAATCCACCGCTTTTACTGTAATTTCCTTTCCATGTACCTTTTTTACCGGAAAATATTTTTTTACATCCCGGATTTCCAATAAAGGGGCCTCCATTATTCCACCTCCCTGCTGTCCTGTATTTCGGGATCCATAGACCGGAAGCATCGTACAAAATGTCCTGCTTCTCCCTGCATTCCCGGATCTTCTTTTTTGCACTGTTCCGTTGCATATGGACATCGCGTAGAAAATCTGCAGCCGGCCGGCATCTCATCCAGTCCCGGAACCGTTCCCTCGATCGTAAACAGATGATCTTCCTGACCACTTCCAAGCTTTGGAATTGATTTCAGCAATCCCACCGTATATGGATGCATCGGATGATCAAAGATATCTTCTGCGGTTCCATATTCCACTGATTTTCCTGCATACATGACCATGACATGATCTGCCATTTCTGCCACCACACCCATATCATGTGTGATCAAAATCACCGATGTGTCTGACTCCTCCGCAAGCTTCTTTAAAATTCTGAGGATCTGGGCCTGAATCGTCACATCCAGGGCCGTTGTCGGTTCATCTGCGATCAAAAGCTTTGGCTGGCAGAGCAATGCCATTGCAATCATTACCCTCTGTCTCATGCCACCGGACATCTGATGTGGAAATTCCCTGATCCGCTGCTCCGGAGAAGGGATCCCCACTCTGGCAAGCATTTCAATACACTGTTTTAATGCTTCCTTTTTCGGTATCTCACGATGATGGGTCCTGATCATCTCTAACATCTGATCTCCGATCCTGTATACCGGATTCAGAGACGACATCGGTTCCTGAAAGATCATGGAGATCTCATTTCCCCGCACCTTTCTCATTCTGGCTTCTGATGCCTTTGACAGATCTTCCCCTTCAAACAGGATCTGGCTGTTTTCATCAATTTCGCAGACAGAAGGAGATACCAGACGCATAATCGAAGTGGCCGTGACGCTTTTTCCGCATCCTGACTCTCCAACAATCCCGATCACCTTTCCCCGGTCCAGTGAAAAAGTAACATTATCCACTGCTGTCAGCTTCTTTTTTCCTACTTTAAAGGAAACCTTCAGATTTTTAACTTCCAGCAAATGTTCATCCATCTGCTCCCCTCCTGTCATCATCCTTCTAAATTTGTGACAAACCCGTCACCGGTTTCTGATCATTCTTTTACAGACCATTTCCAGACAGCCTGGTTATTGACTCCGCCTTCAAATGCGTTATATCCCTGGAATCTCTCCGACTGAACTCCGAAAGTATATCCGTTATAGAGCATTACCAACGGCATCTCATCCCAAAGAAGCTGCTGATATTCGTTTACCAGTTCTTTTTTCTTTGCTTCGTCTGTTTCAGCAGCAATCTTATCCTGAAGCTCTGCGTATGCGGTATCTGTGATCTGGCAGTATGTCGCATTCTTATTGTCATAATATCCGGACATCCAGAGCGGATAGGACATTGCTGTTGAGCCGCAAATTCCAAGATCATAAGTGCCATCCTGAAGTCCTGAGAACATCGTTGCAAGCTCAACTGTCTGAACATCAATCGTAATTCCCGCTTCTGCAAGATTCTGCTGAATGATCGCTGCCATACTCTCTCTTGCGGAAGTTACTGCCATTTTAAGTTTTCTTGATGAATCCCATCCGGCCTCTGCAAGAAGCTCTTTCGCCTTATCTACATCTCTGGACCAGGTGAGTCCGCAATCATATTCCGATCCCGGGATCACACAGGTTGCCGGTGCAATGCCTTTTCCCTGCAGATTCTGCTCGATCAGAAGATCTTTATCGATTGCATAGCTCATTGCCTGACGGATACGCTTATCTGATACATTCTGGTTATTGATCAGGAATACGCCTACGAAGGTCGGTTCACTTGATTCTGTCACCGTAAGTCCCATATCCTTTGCCGCAAGTGCATCATCAGTCGTTGGCTGCTGATAAAATCCATCCATCTCTCCTGCTGCAATGGATGTGATCGTATTCGTGGAAGCGATCACTTTCAGAATCAGTTTGCCAAACTGCGGCGCGCCAAGCTGATAATCTGCAAAAGATCCCAGCTCCAGCTGGCTTCCGGAAAGCTCAGAGATAAAGGTGCAGGGACCGGAACCGATCGGTGCTTTCCAGAACTCATCATCTTTCATTTTTTCAGGTGCGATATCACCAAGAAGATGTTCCGGAAGTACATAGAAATACTTGTTATGAAGGATCAGCCAATCCTCGACCGGAGTAACATTCTTAAAAGAAATCTTCAATATATAGTCATCCACAGCCTCAACTCCGACGGATTTTTCAGCCGTTTCAAGACCATTATCATCGGTTCCTGCCCATGTGTTGAACTCACTTCTGAGTCCGTAATCAAATTTCGGATTTGTGATCAGCTGTGCGGTAAATACCCAGTCCTTTGCGGTTACCGGCTGACCGTCATGCCATTTTGCATTTTCATCTAAGTGAAAGATCGCAGCTTTTCCATCATCTGCAGATTCCCATGATTTGGCCGCTCTCGGTGATACCCCGGAACCGGCTTCCTCAATAAATGCAAGGCGGTCGTACAGCTTGTCGCAGACCAGATTCTGATAGATCGATCCGGATGTAGATCCGTAAGGATTAACGGTATCCCATGCAGTCGTCAAACCGTATGTAATGACCTTATCGGAATAATCTCCCGTCTTATCCGTCGCCGTTGACGCTGCTGTTGTTCCTTCCGCTGCAGATGCAGCCGCTGTTGTCTCATTTCCGGAGCTGCCTCCGCAGCCGGCGAGAAGTCCTGTTGCCATGGCTGCCGCAAGCATCCACGCTGCAATTTTTTTACCTGATCTCATAATGATCCTCCTTTAAATTTTTTGATATATACTGCCCTATTTTGTTTTTGGATCAAGGGCATCTCGTACACCTTCTCCGATAAAATTAAATCCCACAACAACGAGAATGATGCAGATTCCCGGTGGGAACCACACCCACGGACGTGCCGTCAATACAAGAAGATTCTGCGCTGCAAATATGATATTTCCCCAGGATGCCTGTGGTGTCTGGACACCCATTCCGAGAAAGCTTAACGATGATTCTGTTAAAATTGCACCTGCTACCCGGAACGAAATATTTGCCCATACCGGAGGGATTGCATTTGGCAGTACCTCCGAAAGCAGGATCTTAGGAGTACTCATCCCGATCGCTTTTGTCGCCTGAATATATTCACGTTCCCGGATCGATAACACATTTCCGTAAATCAGCTTTGCGATTGCAGTCCAGCCCAATACTCCGATCACCACCGTGACCGTAAGGATCGACGGTCCGAACACCGCAACGAGAACAAGGATCAGGACCATCGTCGGGAATGACATAAATGCATCTGCGACACGCATGATGACAGTTTCTGCAATTCCTCTGAAATAACCGGCGATCAGTCCTAACGGAATTCCGATCAAAACTGAAATGATCGTAGACATGATCCCGACAAACAGTGAGATTCTTCCTCCATATAAAAGCCTTGCAAACAGATCTCTTCCCACATCATCCGTGCCCAGAGGGTGACCGGAACATGGGGCTTTGTTAAATCCTACCGCCCGGTCAGTCGTATATGGGTCGAGCTTCATGAATATCGGGATCAGGATGACTGCCAAAACAAGAAAGCAGACAATGATAAGGCCTAAAACAGCTTTCCGGTTATGCATAAATTTCTTTACTGCCTGATTACTTAATATTTTTTTCATGCCCTGGTGCCCTCCTATTTAAATTTAATTCGCGGATCCAACGCAGCATAGATCAGATCCAGAATCAGATTTACAACGAGAACAACGACACAGATCAAAACAGCGACTCCCATGATCACCGGATAATCACGACTTGTGATCGCAGTGATCATCAGGCTTCCGATCCCCGGCCAGGCAAATATCTGTTCTGTCACAACAGCACCTCCGATCAGAAACGGGACGGAAAGGCTTAGGGTTGTAACGATCGGAATCAGTGAATTGCGAAATGCATGTTTGATCACAATGACGACATTTCTAAGTCCTTTTGATCTTGCTGTTTTTATGTACTCCTCATTCAAAACCTCAAGAACACTCGATTTTGTCTGTTTGATATAATTTCCGATTGGCTGGATTCCACACACGAACGCCGGAAGTGCCAAATGATAGAGAAGATCCTTCCAATCACCACCAGTTCCTGCCGAATACATGCCGCTCGTCGGAAACAATTTCATTTTTACAGCCAATACATAGATCAGAAGAAGACTTAAAAAGAAGTTTGGCACAGATGCTCCGATAAAAGCAACAAATGTACTGATATGATCCCATATCGAATTCGGTTTACAGGCAGAAACCACTCCAAGCGGAATTCCTATGATGATTGCACCAATAATACCGGTTCCCGTGAGCAGTAATGATGGGATGATACGCTGTCCGATCATCATGCTAACATCCTGAGAGGTACGGTATGATGTTCCAAGATTTCCATGCAGCAGGTCTGCCAGCCACAGAAAATACCGGACAAGAACCGGCTTATCAAGTCCCAGTGAAGCTTTCAACGCCTCCAGATCGCTGAGTGACATTTCTCCGGATGCAGCCAAAATTGAAAGCGGTCCTCCGGGAGCAAGATTGATCAGCAAATACACCGTAAATGTAATTCCAAGAAACACCGGTATTGCATAAAAAAGTCTTTTTATAACATATTTTATCAATCAGATTCTCTCCCTTCGGCTTATTGTTTATTTAACATATCGTTTAGAATTGCCAGATGGAGCTTTACACATGGTTCAACGGATCCGATATATCCGTACTCTTTCTCACTATGATCATTCGCTCCATGCGGTCCCATTCCATCCATAACGATCGCTTTTCCACATCTGGAAAGATGGTTCGCGTCAGAGAGTCCTCCGCGGTCTTTTTCCTCAAATGGAATCCCATGTTCTTCAGCAATTTTTCTGACCCGTTCGATATACTTTTTCGCTTCCTCTGTTTTTACAAACGGCGGAGTTTCCTTCTGCATTGTGATCGTTGTTTTTACTCCGGGAACAAACGGTTGTCCTTCTGTTATTTTATTTACATATTCTTTCAAGCGGATTCTTTCGCTGTCATCCCTGAATCTCATTTCAACACTGATTTTTGCATGATCTGCAACTACATTTCTGGCTGTACCGCCATTTGCGATCCCGACATTTACCGTCGTATCTTTTTCTCTGTCCGCCAGACTCATTAATTCCACAATGTAATGTCCCATCTCAAGAACCGCAGACGCATTTTCTACTTCAAACATAAAGCCCGCATGGGCCGCCTGACCTTGAAACTCAATATCATACGTCAGGGAACCTTTTCTCGCAAAGCAATGGCGGGTTCCATTTTTTCCAGCAGATTCCATGACAAAAATGTGATCTGCCTGACATCCGATTCGATCTGTGATCTCTTTTGAGTAGATCGACCCGATCTCTTCATCCGGATTATAGACCATTGCGATATTCAAGCATTTCTTCTCAGTTTCCGGTAAATTTGCCGCGATATGAAACATTGCAAGATCACCGTTTTTCATATCACCAACACCCGGACCGTAGTAATTTTCTCCTTCGATTCGAAATGGTCTTTTCTCTGCCGTCCCGTCCGGAAATACCGTATCCATATGACCGATATACATCGCATCATAATGTTCGGATACATGATTTGTAATAAGAAGAACCTGACGACCTCCATCGGCAGGAATTCGTTCTACGTTCCAGCCGATCTCCTGATACCAGCCAGCCAATTTATCTGCCACCCGGTTGATTCCGGCTACATTTCCAGAGCCGCTGTCAATGTTGACCAGCTCTTTCATCTGTTCCAAGTACAATTCCAGATTCATGTTTCCCCTCCCTTTCGCCTTCAAAATCTATTTCAAAATTCACATCTCTCATCTGAAATTCATTATATATCATATTATAACCATTTGTCAATATGTATCATTATATATCGTATTATAATTTAACTTTGTATATTATGTTCAATCAAAATCCACTGCTTTACATTTTTTTCCGTTTTTGCTATAATAATGCTACATCGTGTGGCGTTTCTGCGTAAATCCAGTTGCAGAAGCGCCACACTTTTTTTATCTCCGTGGGAGTTAGGTCTCCGACCGAGATAAATGCTCCGCAAGGATGCGCAGTGATTCTGATAGGAATACCAGAATCAAGCGCCAAGTCTCACGGGTGTTCGATTTAAATTGAAAGGAGGTGGGAAGTGAACGATAAAGAACAATTTTATAGACAGATCGTGTTGCAGAAATGCGTAAGTCCGGATTTAAAGGAGCTTACGCATTTCTTATTTTTTTAAGAAAAAGGAGATCATTATGGAAATTGGAAATCAGTTTTTGGGAACAGAGCGTATTGATAAGCTGATGCGTCAGTATGCAGTTCCCTGTATCATCTCATTGTTAGTAGGTGCATTATACAATATTGTTGATCAGATCTTTATTGCAAACGCCAGCTACCTCGGCTCTTACGGAAACGCAGCTAATACCGTTGTTTTTCCGCTGACGGTTGTTGCACTGGCTATTGCTGTTATGGTCGGTGACGGCTGCTGTGCCTTTGTCAGCATGGCGCTTGGACGGAATGAAACAGCCCGGGCAAAGCGCAGTGTCGGCAATGCGGTGGTTTTGATCATTGTAGGAAGTCTTATCCTGACCGCCGTATATCTGATCTTTGCAAACAGCATCATCGCCATGTTCGGCGGTACGGTCAATGAGGAAACTTACCGGCATTCACAGGAATATTTCTTCTATATTACTCTTGGGATTCCGTTTTATATGTTTGGTCAGGCTATGAATCCCATTATCCGTGCAGACGGGAACCCGAAATTTGCTATGATTTCCACACTGGCAGGCGCTTTTATCAACATCATTCTTGACCCGATTTTCATTTTCGGCCTTCAGTGGGGCATGATGGGTGCAGCCATAGCCACAGTGATCGGTCAGGTGGTAACAGCAATTCTCGCCGTCTGGTATCTGCTGCACATGCGGATCATCAAGCCGGAAGCCGGTGACTATGCACTTTCTCCCAATATATTCGGACGGATGCTCACCCTTGGTATTACCAGCTTTCTCTCTCAGATCAGCCTCGTGGCCGCAATGGCAGCGATCAACAATATGCTCCGTAAATACGGTGCATTGGACGCTGTGTTCTCACAGGAGCAGTACGCACAGATCCCCATGGCAGTCGTCGGGATCGTAATGAAATTTTTCCAGATTGTCATTTCTATCGTAGTCGGCATGGCAGCCGGCTGTATTCCGATCGTCGGCTATAACATGGGTGCAGAAAAGACCATGCGTGTGAGGGAGCTGTTTACCCGGCTGCTTATTTCCGAGGCTTTGGTAGGTGCGGTCGCGCTCATACTGGCGGAAGGATTCCCGCATCAGCTTATCGCTATTTTCGGCGCTTCTAATGAGAGCAGTTACTATACCGATTTTGCTGTTAAGGCATTCCGTACCTATCTTTGCTTGATGATCTTCGCGTGTGTCAACAAGGCATGTTTCATCTTTTTACAGGCCGTGGGCAAGGCATTGACATCTACCATGCTTTCCATGTTCCGTGAGGTAGTATTCGGAGTCGGCTTCGCATTGCTCCTTCCGGTTTTCTTCGGTCTGGACGGTGTTCTGTATTCCATGCCGGTTTCAGATATTCTGACCTTTATTATCTCAGCAGTGATTATCATAAAAACATATCATGAATTAAATGTGAAAGGAGCATAACGTATGAAAAACAGAGTGATTACGATCAGCCGTGAATTTGGCAGCGGTGGACGTACCATCGGAAAAAAAGTGGCAGAGCAGCTGGGCATCCCCTGCTATGATGCAGAGATCATTCAGGAAATGGTAAAAGAAACCGGTTTTACACCGGAGTATGTAAAGGAAGCCGGTGAATATACGCCCGGCAGCTTCCTCTCATCTGCATTTTCAAACCGCTTATTCGGCCCCACAAATGAAGATATTCTGTGGGAGCATCAATATAAGGTCATCACGGAGCTTGCACAAAAAGGCCCCTGTGTAATTGTTGGACGCTGTGCTGATTACATTTTACAGGATAAGGCCGACTGCCTGAAGGTCTTTATCCACGCGGATATGGATTTCCGTGCCCTGCGCATCGTCGAGGTTTATGGAGAACGGGAACAGTCCCCGGAGGAACGCTTGCGCAACAAGGATAAACGCCGTGCTGCATATCACCGATTCTATACCGACATGAAATGGGGGTATGCACAGAATTATCATCTGACACTCAACAGCGGTGTGCTTGGAATCGATCAGTGTGTAAACATCATCACTTCTTTATATTAGAGATATCCTTCACACTGCATTTCATTGCAGACAGGAGCAACATCTAATCTATTCCCTTTCCGGATCCGGAAAGGGAATTTTGTATCTATCCGCGCAGATAAGTGCTATAATATAATACTAAGATCATGCGGTCCGAAGTCCGACGCAGGCTTGTCTGTAGGAATACTTTTGCCCCTGGGCCCACCAAAGACATGATTCAAGTCGGAGACCTGACTCCCACCGAGACAAATTTGCTGTTACTCACCACTAAAAAATGCGGGCGTCTTCTCGACCGAGATAAAAGAATCAATAAAAAAGAAAGTGATGGATAAAAAATGCAGACGTATACTTATGTTTCCAAGGGAAAATTTGAATTAATGGAAAAACCGAAGCCGGTTCTTATAGATGAACGGGATGCCATTGTAAAGGTAACACTCGCCAGCATTTGCTCAAGTGACCTGCACATTAAACACGGAAGCGTCCCCCGCGCTGTGCCGGGTATAACCGTCGGACATGAAATGGTCGGTATTGTTGAAGATATCGGCAGCGCCGTAACGAATGTGAAACCCGGTGACAGAGTCACGGTAAACGTGGAAACCTTCTGCGGGGAATGTTTTTTCTGCAGGCATGGTTATGTAAACAACTGCACCGATCAGAATGGCGGCTGGGCTCTCGGATGCCGGATCGATGGCGGACAGGCAGAATATGTTCGCGTACCATTTGCAGATCAGGGGTTAAATAAAATCCCAGATCATGTTACAGACCGTCAGGCTTTGCTGGTCGGAGATGTTCTTGCCACCGGTTTCTGGGCAGCTCGTATTTCTGAGATCAAAGAGGAGGATACGGTATTGATCATCGGGGCCGGACCTACGGGCATCTGTACGCTGCTCTGTGTCATGCTGAAGAATCCGAAACGTATCATCGTCTGTGAAAAAGACGAAGGCCGGATCCGCTTTATCCATGAGCACTATCCGGAAATCCTTACTGTATCACCCGAAGCTTGTGCAGATTATGTTCGTGACAACAGTGACCATGGCGGAGCAGATGTCGTTCTCGAAGTCGCAGGAGCCGAATCCACGTTTCGCCTTGCATGGGAATGTGCAAGACCAAATGCGGTCGTGACGGTCGTTGCTCTTTATGACAAGGCTCAGACACTGCCGCTGCCGGATATGTACGGCAAGAACCTCACGTTCAAGACCGGCGGTGTAGACGGCTGCAATTGTGAGGAAATACTGCGGCTGATCGCAGAGGGCAGACTGAATACGGAACCACTTATCACACATACATACCCGTTAGACAGGATCGAAGAAGCATACACACTCTTTGAAAATAAGATGGACGGTGTGATCAAGGTAGCCATCGAGTGTTAATACGAGACTATGAGAAAATCTCTGTAAATTAGATTCTTCTATGATAATGAAGGGTGAGAAGCTTACAAATCAGGCTTTTCACCCTTGTTTTATATATAACAGTTACTGCTAAGCATGTCAAGAGCAGGCGGCTGGCCGCCTGTCTTAGATTATGTTTTTACTTATTCTGGAAGTTGTCCTTCGTACATGATACTCAACTCCCCATAGACCTGGCCCCAGTCCCGGATGGTAGTTGTCCATTTCTTGGTAGCTTCGAAAGTGGCCAGATATAAGGCTTTTAACAGCGCTGTATCACTTGGAAATACGCTTCTCTGACGATTCAGTTTCCGGTATGTGGAGTTCAGTGATTCTATCGCATTTGTTGTATAAATGACCTTCCGGACAGTGGTTGAAAACTTAAAAATTGGAGAAACAGCATCCCAGTTGTCCTTCCAGCGTTTCATGGAATTCGGATATTTCGGACTCCATTTTTCTGTCACACGGTCTAAAGCAACCAGAGCCTTCTGCTCATCAGCAGCCTGATAGATGGTTTTTAAATCTGTAGCGAAAGCTTTCCTGTCTTTATCCGGAACGTATTTCAGCGTATTTCTTACCTGATGCACAATACACCTCTGATATTCTGTCTTTGGAAATGCCGCCGAAATCGCTTCTTTAATGCCTGTAAGGCCGTCTGCACAGATAATCAGGATATCTTTAACCCCTCGATTTTTTAGTTCATTTAAGACAGAAAGCCAGTATTTCGCACTTTCATTGTCACCAATCGTGATGGTCAATACTTCCTTTTTGCCCTCTGTGTTAATGCCCAGAATTACATAGGCTGCAAGTTTACGAATCACTCCGTTGTCCCGCACAGAATAGTGGATAGCATCAATGTAAAGAATCGGATACACGTCGTCTAGCGGTCGATTCTGCCAGTCTTCAATCTGCGGAAGTATCTTATCTGTTACATCAGAAATAAAACTCTCAGATGTTTCAAAGCCATAGATATCTTCAATCGTTTCCGAAATTTGGCGTGTAGTCATTCCTTTGGCATACATGGAGATAATCTTCTGGTCAATGTCAGAAATATCCTTCTGACGCTTTTTGACAACCTGTGGTTCAAAGGTGGACTTTCGATCTTGTGGTACTTCGATTTCCATAGAACCATACCGACTGTTTACCTGCTTGCGTTTATAGCCGTTTCGATAATCGTCGTTGTCAGAACGCTCGGATTTCTCATATCCGAGATGGTCATCCGGCGGCGAGATGAAGAAGGGTATGTTCTCCATGATGAACTACTACCTTCCATTAAAGGGCATCGCTTCCATGCACTGCTCCGCAAATACAGATATGAACGGTGAGAACACCGCAATCTTCTTCGGTCTGTCCGGTACAGGTAAGACCACTCTGTCTACAGATCCTAAGCGTCTGCTGATCGGTGATGATGAGCACGGCTGGGATGACAACGGCGTATTCAACTTCGAGGGAGGCTGCTACGCAAAAGTTATCAACCTGGACAAAGAGTCTGAGCCAGATATCTACAATGCAATCAAGCGCAACGCTCTGTTAGAGAACGTTACCCTGGATGCTGAGGGCAAGATCGATTTCGCTGATAAGAGCGTTACTGAGAACACTCGTGTTTCTTATCCGATCAACCATATCCAGAACATTGTACGTCCATTTTCTTCTGCACCAGCAGCTAAGGACGTAATCTTCTTATCCGCAGATGCATTCGGCGTACTTCCTCCAGTATCCGTACTGACACCAGAGCAGACTCAGTACTACTTCCTGTCTGGTTTCACAGCAAAACTGGCTGGTACAGAGCGTGGTATCACAGAGTCAACTCCTACCTTCTCCGCTTGCTTCGGACAGGCATTCCCGGAGTTGCATCCAACCAAATATGCAGAAGAGTTAGTTAAGAAGATGGAGAAGAGCGGTGCGAAAGCATACCTGGTTAATACAGGATGGAACGGCGCTGGCAAACGTATCTCCATTAAAGATACCCGTGGTATCATCGATGCGATCTTAAGCGGTGCTATCTTAACTGCACCTACCAAGAAGATCCCATTCTTCAACTTCGAAGTTCCTACCGAGCTTCCAGGTGTTGATCCTGCTATCCTGGATCCAAGAGATACTTACGCAGATGCAGCTGAGTGGGAGACCAAAGCAAAAGATCTGTCTGCAAGATTCATCAAGAACTTCGCTAAATACGAAGGCAACGCAGCAGGTAAAGCACTGGTATCCGCTGGCCCACAGTTATAATTACAAACTCAATAAGCGTGATAAGAGGAGCGGTTGTTTCGACAGCCGCTCCTCTTTTTGTTGCTGCGAAGCCTCCATAAAAGAAGGCTCTGAAGCTTTTTCTGTTTTTACCTAACTTTCGTTTTCCGTTCGTCCCATGCTCCATTTTCATCTACATGGTAGCCGTAAATTGTACCAATTTACAAACCTTATTTTCCTCTTCACTCATTATCATAGTAAATCTTAATACAGATTTTGCTTTTGCTCGTTTTATTCCAAAATATGATCTTTTACATTGAGATATGCGATAAGATTCTGGATAAGTCCAAATCGTCCCTCGTTGAAAGCCATATTATGCCCTGCATCCAAAGGATTATAAAGATACTTATCATCCACAGTAAGCCTTTCCATAATGCGGTAACAGCTATTAGGATCTGCCATTGCATCATCCTGTGACTGCGCAATATATGAAGGGCATTTAATATTCTCAATAACACCGTCTGTCTTAAGGTAATCCATAAGATTGATAAGTTCTTTACAAACTCTAACTGCAATATCTTCATAATGTATATGATACCATCTTGCTATTCCAACTTTTCCACCAATATCTCTATGGAATGAAATCATATCCTCTGGATATTCAGCTGTAACAAAACCGCCTGGTACCATATCAAGAGGAGCAGATATTGAAAAAATGCCATCAATATCATCTCTCTTACTCGCAAGAGCAAGAGCAAGACAACCTCCCATTGATAAACCGCCGATATAAACCTTGTCATAATGACGTTTCATCATATCGTAGTCATAACTCGCCTTATCAATCATATCTTCAAAAGATGTCCTTAGAAGTTCCTGTGGATATGTACCATGTCCAGCAATATTTACACAATGAACGGAATACCCATAATCATTAAGCATTTTGCCTAACGGAATCATCTGTGCACAGCCGGAACTAATCCCATGAATTAGAACGATGCCAATACCATTATCACCAGGAAGGTAAAGTTGATCATTACAATGCATCATAATACAATTCCTCCAATCGTAAAATTTGAAAACCTGAATCACATCATATCTACAATCAACTAACTATTTAACTCGCTTTGCTTGCTACTTTTCTCTTCTCAAATTCTTCATTATTACCCCAGATTTTAGCAACAGTGGCCGTGAGAATCGGAACAAGAATAACCGTAACAACAACTGCTGCTGCACATTGTACAGTTGCCGATTCAACATATGGTGCAAAGTTTGGTGACACTTCAGCAATGATCTTTGGTGTTGCTACACAGTTACCAGCTGCTGTTGCGATAGCTGCTCCTGCATAACCAGGACGTTTATTGATAAATTTATCCGCAAGAATGCAAACAAAACCGGACCAAACAACACAGAAGAGACCAAGAGCGATACCACGAACTCCACCGGAAACAAGATTAGCAACACTAATACCACTACCAAGAGAAAATGCAAAAAATGGAATAAGAATCGCGCCACCAGGTTTAAGAAACTCCGCAATATCTCTATCAATGTTGCCAAGAATCATACCAACAAATACTGGAAGAATGGCTGCAACGAGACTTATGAAGGGAATATTAGCCATACCAGAAAGACCGAATGCAAACATTGTAAGGAAAGGACCATCATTGATACTTAAAATTGAGTTAGCACCTACATCCTCTGGGCTTCCATATGTTGCTGCAAGTGACATATAAAGACCACCATTTGAGTTAGTTACCGAAGAAACAATGGCAAGAGAAGAAATACCAAGTATTCCTCCAAGTCCAAAAATCTTACCTATAAGAATACCAACTACAGCGCCTGCAAGGAATTTAGCTAATGTAAGAACAATGCCACGCTTAAGAACTTCACCAGCTTGGCGAACGTTAATCTGTGAACCTACACAGAACATTGTAATAGCAATACCGGTACCAGCTGCTCCTGGTCCCCAAAGAGAAGTTGTAAGACCACCCATTTGTAATAATTTTGGACATAAAGTGTTAACAAGAATGCCAAGAAGAAGAGGGACTACCATCATTCCACCAGGAACTTTTTTTACTGTCTGCAAAATCTTCATAATTAATTTTTCCTTTCACTGAAAATTTTCTTTGGATAAATTAGTTGATATTTCCGTACATTCTTTTTCGCAAATGGCCAATCTGCCAAAAATAAAACATGCATACTTTATTGGGGGATAATTTTCTCAAAATCAGTCGTTATCTAATACTGAATTTTTCTTTTTTACCGGTAAAAACTATTTTTTAATGAATTTATAAAATTTCGAATTCTTTATAACTTATTTTTCTGTCTTGCCACTAAGTAGTATTGCATAATCAATTGCATTTACAAGGCTTAACTCATTTGATGTACCTTTTCCGGCAAGAGCAAAACCTGTTCCATGATCCACAGATGTTCTTACAATAGGAAGGCCAAGTGTAATATTTACTCCCTCAACTGCTTTCCATTTCTGAGTATCACGATCAAATACAAAGCCAAGTGTCTTTGTAGGAATATGTCCTTGATCGTGATACATGCAAACTGTCATGTCATACCATCCACCATTCATTTCAGAGAATACACTGTCAGGCGGAATTGGTCCAATTGCATTGATTCCTTTTGCCTTTGCCATTTCAATAGCCGGAATAATCTCATCAATTTCCTCTCTGCCAAAAAGTCCATGCTCACCAGCATGAGGATTAAGTCCTGCTACAGCGATCTTTGGACTTTCAATTCCCATATTCACAAGAGCATCATATCCAAGCTCGATTACTTCAAGAACTCTTTCCTTCTTTACTCTGTTGCAAGCCTCCCTTAAACTGCAGTGTGTAGATACATGAACCACTCTGAAATCATGATGAGCAAGCATCATACAATATTTTTTTGTACCCGTAAATGTCGCATAGATCTCTGTATGTCCATCATAGTGCAATCCATGATCTGAAAGACTTAAATTCATAGCCTCCTTATTAATAGCATTCGTAACTGTTGCATCAACTTCTCCAGCCATAGCCAGTTCAATCAGTTTTTTAACTGACTGAAATGCAGCATTGCCGCCTTCTTTGCTTATCTTACCAATTTCAAATGAATTCACATCCTTAATTAGCTCTAACTGATATACGTCAATTGTACCTGGATTAAATTGTGCTTCTGAAATAGATGTGACTGGATTAATTTTGATATTTGGAAGATTTACATATTTTTTTGCCTGCTCTAACATTTTTGCATCACCAATCATAATTGGCCTGCACCGATCATAGATATCACGATTGTTAAGCGCTTTTACAGTAATTTCCGGCCCATTCCCAGCAGGGTCTCCCATAGAAATCCCAATTATCGGTCTATATCCCATAATCTTTATCTCCTTTTGAATAATTATTTCTTGGTAAGAGCAGCAATATCCACAAGAAGCGACGGATCACCAAAGCCACCTGACTTTGAAATGATATGTATGTCCCTTCCTTCGTAACTAATTCTTGAAAGAACACTGCCCGGGAACACTTCGTACTTTGGTTCCATCTCGCCAATTCCCATTTCATTTAGGAGACCAGCAAGAGTATCTCCACCTGTAACAACAAGAACTCTGGTATCGCCAATCCTTAAGAGTTTTTTTGTAAGTACCGCAAGTGATTCTGGTATCCTCTGTCTCAAATCAGAAAGATTCATTCTTTCTGATTTCATATATTCTTTTGTCTCAGAGCTATCCTCCGGATCATTACTGTCTATAATAAACAGGTTATTCTGCCTATAGGCAGCTTCAATTTTATCATATGATTTCAAGCCATCTTCTGTAGACCAAAAATCCCTATTGGTTTTCTCTCTAGGAGTCAGCCCCTGTTTCGTAAAGCCATTATTTTCAGCATACTTAATCTGAGCTTTTGTCACTGCATTAACCGATCCACACACAACAAGCATGCCATCTGTTTCTATTGAAAAGCTGTCATTTATCTTTCCTTTGAGTGAAATCACATCCGGAATAATTGATGCAAGTCCAGCACATCCAGACATGATATTTAGTTTTCCCATTTTAAAAAGTGTTGATGCTCTTGCTGAAAGATCCTCATCCGTCATAGCATCAAATACAACAATACCTTTCTCGTCACCTGTAAATTTTTCTGAAAGTTTAATGGTTTTAACATCGGCTTTACTCTGAAGACCAATAATATCGGGAATATAAGAAAGTTTAACAGGTTCAAATGGATCCGCACCGAATACACTATCTTGAACTTTTATTCCATCAATATAATGGATACCTTCTTTTGTTATTCTTTTCATCTTAGGAAATGACGGAAAAAACGGCATTACTGCTTCTTCAGTAGCGTCAAGAATTGCCTGTAACTCACTACCAAGGTTTCCTCGTAGTCCTGAGTCTGTTTTCTTGAAGATATACTTCACTCCATACATTGCACCTTTTCGAGCAATTTGATATACTCGATTGTAAGCTTCTTTCGCATCCATATGTCTTGATTCTGTATCAAAAACAAGCACTTGTGTATCGTCACCAGCATTTTCTAATTCATAATTGAGATCTGTTACAACTCTTACCTTTAGTCCTGCTTTTGCAAACTGAACACCGGAATCAAGCGCCCCGGTAAAATCATCAGCTATCATAAGTAAACTAATCATTATTACCTCCTGGTATGTTTCATTTTTAAACAACACGTTTCATTCCTTATGTAATAATATTATACAATTTTTTCTTGATTTTCAACATTCTTTTGGTGGTTTTTTGTTTATATTTGAAACACGCACGAAAATAATAATTTCATAACCCTTTCAAATAATTTACATATTTTTCATTATTTAAATGTTTCATATTGAAACATTTATGTTATAATAGAATCAGTAAAAACATTCGCTTTATCATCATAATATATTACATCTTGAAAGGAGTTTGCATGAAAAAATATAAAATTCTCGCCATTGCACCATACAAAGGCATGGCTGAAATAATCCAAAACATTTCAAAAGAAGACGATGAGCTTGAACTTACAGTTAAAATAGGTGACCTTGAAGAGGGATTAAACATTGTACGTTCTCTTTCCCAGGCGAACGACTATGATTTAATATTATCCAGAGGTGGTACTGCTGAGCTCATACGCGAAAATCTTCCGATATTAGTTTCAGAAGTCCCTTTTTCCGTTTATGATCTCTTGCGGTGTATAAAAATGGCGGAAACCTACACTGGTAAAGCTGCGATTGTTGGTTTCCGTGGAATTACATCAAACGCAAGAATTCTGTGCGACCTTCTCCAAATAAAAATGGAAATAGTAACTCTTAAATCTAAGGAAGAAGCTCTTCCGAAGCTTCAAGATCTCAAGTCACATAATTATTCATTGGTTATTTGTGATATGATCAGTCACCAGACCGCTAGAAAAATAGGTTTAAACTCTATTTTTGTATCTTCTGGAATAGAAAGTATACGAGATGCCATCACTACTGCAAAGCAGCTCATAGATGAAACAAATCATCTCAGAATTTATTCATCTATATTTGAAAATATAATCGTTAGTGCAAAGGAATACATCTGTATATTTGATTCAAAGAATAGATTGTGGTTTTCATCTCATAAAAATGCATCCGGAATTGATCCAGATTTAAGGGAAGAATTTAGAACGACTATTAATACTTACATATCAGATAGCGATAAAATCTTTGTAAAACAATTTAAAAATTATATATATGACATCGAATGCAGGCACTTTAGTATTGATCAGGAAAATTTCACACTGATAAGGATTTCAAGAAAACGCCTGCTTTTTGACGAAAATGACCGTTCTATCTCCATATATACAAGCCTCGAAGACTCTTCTCCGGATTTCTTTACAGAAACAGGAAGTTCAAATTACGTGGGAGGAACAAGAGATCTTCTCAACAAATACGCTCCTCAGACAATGCCAATACTAATCACAGGCGAAGAGGGAACCGGTAAAGAAAAAGCTGCATTTATTCTGTACTCAAATGGGCCTTACAAAGATCGTCACTATTATGTAATCGACTGCGCACTTCTTAACGAAAGAAAATGGAGCAGCCTAATAAATAATGATTCCTCGCCTTTCAATGAGGTACATGTTACAATCCACCTAAAAAACATGCAGGCAATATCAAAAACAGAATTTGCTGGATTCACAGAATATCTCAGAGCATCTAATCTTACTAAACGGAATCGAATGATTTATACCATTGTCTCAAATGTAAACGCAGAAACAGACATTAAAAGCTACTTGCTGAACAAAGAATCCTGCCTTCACATCGCTCTTCTTCCTTTAAAAAACCGTGTTGAAGATCTATCTAGCATCGCAATGCTATATATCAACCAGTATAATCTCATCTTAGGAAAACAGATTATAGCTTTTGAAGCAGATGCCTTAAAACTAATTCGTAGTTATGATTGGCCAGGAAATTTTGAACAGTTTAAACGGGTAATAAAGGAATTGCTCATCCTTACGGAGACTTCTTATATTACGGCTGACTCTGTAAAAAGGATACTCCAACAGGAACAACTCATTTATAACACAGCTTCTCCAACCATTCCTAATGACTATGTACAGTATGATATTGATTTCACAAAAACACTTGGCGAAATTGAGCAGGAAATTGTTCGTAAGATACTTTTGGAAGAAAATATGAATCGTGAAAATACTGCAAAAAGACTCGGAATTAGCAGAACCACGCTTTGGCGAATGCTGAAATGATCAAGGTAGCCATCGAGTGTTAATACGGTTCCCAATCCCGGTTCCTGGACACTGTATTTAAATTGTCTTCCCGGCAACCGATTCCGTTTCTCTATAATAACACAGTCCGCTGCATCCATACGGAAACAACATTCGCTTCATATCCCTGATATATTCCTCTTCCGTATCCACATGCTCAAGGATATCCAGAGCTGTCTTCAGGTTCCGGATATCCTTTTCCATAAAATCTACATAATTTCCACGCCCCACAAGCTTCAAATGGGTGATTCCGGCCTGTCGCAGCCGATACAGTGCGCAGAGTCCACAGCCTGTCGCACCGCAGAGATAGCCATCGGGATCATACATCCGTTCCTCATCATCTTCTTTCGTTTTATCTGTGCTATGCTCATCATTCGCATCTTTCACTGTGCTCTCCGTCCGTGAGATCAGCTTCTCTGTTTCTTCACATTCTTCTTTTTTCTCTCTATTTCCTTTAACTTTTCCTATCTTATACGGGACCCGGCACAGATGCCCCATCTCGTCGCAGTGCAGGGAATTGCAGAACGCCCCCGAAAACTGACAGAGCTCGTTCAGTGCAAATGCCTCAAATTCATATACGCCCCTGCTGCCCTTTTCCCTCTCATGCCGGATCACCGACTCCATGTCTGCGAAGCTGTTCTTCCTGTGAAAGATAAGCCGACTGACATCCAAGCGGTCAAATACATCTATCATCCGGCTGTTTACCTCTGCCGTCTCCCCACTCAGATGGATCTCACAGCGGATCCCATTATTTTTCAGGTAGATCAGCAGCGCCGGATCCGCGATAATAAAGCTTGAAAATCCAAGCTTCGTACACCGGCGAATGACATCCGCGATCTCCGGGTACTGCTCCGGTGTATAATAAAGCGAATTAAATGTCAGATGTACCGGCTTCCCATATTTTCTCACCAGCGCCGCCAGAATCCTCAGCTCACTCTCCGCCCCGATCTGCACGTTGATGCCAAGAACCTCGCGGCGGTTTAGCGGCAACACCGTCCCGTATTTTTTATTCCATTCATAAGGTACGTATCCGCAGAAAAACTCATCTGCCCCGGCCTCGACGTACCGCACATATTCATCGATGGATCCAAGTCCCGCCGTGATCTTCATTGTATTTCTCCTTAAACTCAGCTTCTCAACTTCTGAAAGTTCGCACCTGCCACATTTCGTTTGATTTTTCGCGAGTACAATTCTGACTATCTGCTATTTTTAATTGCATATTAGTTACAGTAAATTTACTACGATTCTATCAATTCTTTTCTCTTTCCAACCTTCCGTATCCTCCATTCCGGAAACTGTACTCTCATCCAGCGCAAAGAGCGAATTATACCGCCCCACCATCTTCAAATGCTTTGGATACAGAAAGACTTTCTCCCTGCAATATCCCGGACACGATTCCGGCAGTTCCTGCTTTCCACGTTCTCCATTTTTACACGCAGCATACAGTGTACAATACTGGGAGGTATTCGTCTGATAAAACGGAACGTGGATGCTGTTCTTTCCTTCCGGAAATTGCTGCCTGTATCCGCAGTACTCCCACTCGTACCGCCGGATCCCGAACGTGTCCCTCAGATATGTCCGGTAAAATTCCGCATTCAGGCTGTTCTCCCGAAAATATCCTGTCTCTCCCTGCTTGTATCCCATCCGTGGATCTTTTTTCCTTTTATTTAACAGAATCCCCATACACGGCACAAGAACTTCTTTTTCTTCCTTCCATTCCTTCCGCGATCTCAAAAGCTCCAGCAGACCCCAGTCGTTTGCCGCGATCTCCAGAAATGTCTCCCGGTTTCTGCACCATTCTTCCAGCTCATCCAACAGTTTTTCCACCGGTTTCAGCATAAATTCCCGCAGATATGAAAATGTAACTGTCACAGCCAGACCTTCCGACTCTGCCTTTTTAAAGATCTCAAACAACTGCCGTTTTTCAGGAAACAGCAGATGGCAGAAGGCATTTCCCACATAAATCCGCTCTGGAACCGGCATTCGTTTTCCTAGCTCCTTAGCCCCATTCACGTTCCAGTACCAGTCCATAAAATCGCGGAATTTCATGGATAAATACCGCTCATAAAGCTCCGGACGGTCCAATTCCACAGCAACTTCGATATTCTTCCATTCCTGCTCTTTATATTCTTTGTATTCTTTATGTTCTTTGTATTCTTTATGTTCTTTGTATTCTTTGAGTTCAAAATCTCCTGCCGCGATGCAATTTTCCCTTATACCTGACTGATTTTCGATTCGCGTTTCCAGCCTCGCCCTGTCTTCTCCTTCACCGAACCACTCTTTTTTCTGTTCAATGAAATTCTCCGCAAACTGTTCATCCTTTTTTGCCGGATACCCGGTAAGCGCCATTGCAAGTTCCCCGTCCTCGCACTCCAGCTTCAGCCGCACAAATCTATCATACCAAAGGATCAATTTTCCAGCGCATTCCCGGTATTTCTCCTGCTCCACAAACACCGAATACTCATATACCGGAATCCCCGGTCCATCTTCCACACGCACTTCCATCTCAAACGAATGGATCTCAACTTCCGTATACGGATCCCCGCTTTTCTTCTCCTGACTCCCCGCCTTCAGCCCGTTGAAACCATCATAAAAACAGATCCGGAATCCCTTTACTTCGCGGATCTCATCCAATGTCCGAAAACAAAATCCTTGTTTCGCAAGCTCCGTGATCCGGATCTCCTGCCCGTCTGCAAATCCCGTCACCAGTCCGAACGGGATCATAAAAACTCCGTTTATTTCTCTCTTCCCTGACACTTTTCGTTCCCCAATTCAAATCTTTTTACAGTACCATAGCTCACGCCGCTCATAAATGCCAGCTTTTTATCTATTACCATTCTATCGTGAATTACCCACCACTTAATTTTGAAGAAATTTGAAGTGGGGGCTTCTGGGGAATCCTTGGACTCCCGTTTAAGAAGTTTGATCTTTGAGTTTCCGCCCGCTCTCAGGCGATCCTTATTCTTACAGGCGTATCCACATCGCCTCTATCATATAGAGCCCTTAGGCTCACAATGTTACATTTACGCATGATATTTAAAGCACCATTGACATCAGCGTTGATCCGCCTTCCAGAGCGGTCCTGATACAGGCCACGGCAGATCCGGCGGCCGGAAAAGACTGGTGGCACAAGTCCTGCTTCTCCATATACGGGCATTTCATCCAGATCCCAGAAGGATGCCATGGAAGTATAGCTTTCCTCCTGTTCCACGTAGCGGATCCCATTCATTTCACACAGATATTTCAGTTTCCTGCGGAGTATCCCGAACGGAATTCCCACAAAGACCTGGTTCATCTGCCTGCCAAGATCTGAGGAGCGCTGGAATGTGGTATTGTAGCCCACGATCAGGGTTCCGATATCGTTCCGGATACAGTAGGTGACCACCTGTTTCGCTGCTTTACCCATGTAGTCACGGACCTGGTTGTTTCTCTTCCTCTGCAAAACGGCCTGACGTCTGGTTGTTTTCTTTCCGTAGTGCTGCTTGTCTTTGACGCTCTGCAGGCAGGCGTTCCGCTTGTTGAACCACTGGTTGATGGATTTTAAGCGTTTCCCATCGATGAGGAAGCTTTCCCCTCTGTTGGAAACGGCCGTCATGAGATTGTCGATCCCGAAGTCGATCGCCAGTGCATGGGTTGGATTCAGATTTCTCTGAGCCGCTTCCACCTGATAGGTGTACTGGATCTCAAAGAACCTGGCGTCTGCTTTTGGGATGATACGGATCTCCTTAATGGTTTTATCTGCTAGGACCGGCGGAATGGTAATGGTGACCGGTTTATGATGCTTCTTATACGCTGCTGAGTACGGAAGGACAAACCGGTTCCCATTCAGTCTTACAAACCCGACGATCAGGGTTGCGTAGCCGTCTTTTGGAAGGTATTTGGGCAGCCTGCAGGATGAAAACGGATACTTCCCCTGCTTTGCCAGTTTCAACAGACCGAAGAAAGACTTAAAAGATCCATCCACTTCCTTAAGGATCTGCTGGGCCATGTTGGAATTCAGCAGCCGATAGTTTTCGGAAGTCTTTAAGATGGCGTAGTTTTTCTCATATGGAAGATACCGGCTATGTTCAAAGTAATGCTGCCGTACCTGGTAGATGGCCTGGTTGGTCAGGTTTTTGGCTGTGCGGCATAATTCCCGTAGAATGAGGAATTCATCTTTGGACAGATGCTTTAGCTGCTGGCATACGGTCAAATACAAAACGGTTCCTCCTTTCCTAATTGGTGCAGAACATATGTTCTGTGTTAATTATAGCACATGGTTTCACAAAAGGGAAGAGAAAGAATTGTAATTGCTTACCGTTTTACATCTGTCTGTGTATCGTTATAGTGGCATTCATCCCGCCACCTACGAGGAATGGGGGTATTCTGCCGATTTTATGATAAACCAATAACGTGCAGCTGTACCTTTTATATAAAAGAATGTGCCTTGGCACATTCTCGCACCTCGCGCAGGCGCTTGCGACAATCTGCATCTTCGCGCGAGTGCGCATTTTGGGCACGTCAGTGCCTTTTTATGTAATAGGAACTTCCTATGAATTTCCTGTTACATAAAAAAGGACCGCTGCCCCACAGATCTCTCTGCAAAGGCAACGGTCCTTTTCAGCTACAGGTTATTTTCATTGATACCATACACCGCAGGCAGCTTTCACTGTCTGCCGCGCTTCCTTAACCTTCGATCGCAATACGCTTAGAAGTTTCAACCTTCTTCTGCTCAACTGGTTTCGGAACGGACAGGCTTAAGATACCATTTTCAAATTTAGCCTTGATATCTTCCTGCTTTACATCTTCGCCAACATAGAAGGTTCTGCTCATTGCTCCGGAATAACGCTCCTGACGGATATAGTGACCTTTCTTATCTTCCTCATCCTTATCAAGACCCTTAGCAGCGCTGACGGTCAGATAACCATCTTTCAATTCTGCAGTGATCTCATCTTTCTTGAATCCCGGAAGATCGATGTCCAGTTCATAGGAACCTTCATTCTCCTTGATATCAGTTTTCATAACTCTCGAAGCATTCTTTCCATACAGCGGATTCTTCTTAGAAGTAAAGAAGCTGTCATCAAACGGGAACATATCATCAAATAAACTCTCTCCAAAAATACTCGGCATATACATAAATCATTCCTCCAATCAGAATATCTGAAATCTATTGTCTGGGAGATTCTGAAAATCTCCAGGACTTTTTGCATCCCTTTGATTTCTTTCTCTCTTCCTTTGTTCTGTATGTACTATAGCACATATGATTAGCACTGTCAAGAGTCGAGTGCTAATTTTTTGTGAATTAATTGTGAACTTTTTTTCCTGCTCAAATATTCCTTATTTTCAAAATCCGCTGGGACAGTTAGAAACTATCTGGCATCTTCTTATTTCTCTCACACTCCTCGTGCATAATCAGGATCATACATGCATTGGTTTTCTACAGTAGCACAATGTGATGTGCAATGGCAGGAAAATTTAAAGGACATAAATTAAGAACATCTTGAATTATTTTTCCAAACGCCTATAATATTGATATGTTATCCATTTTGATGACAAATCTTTACTATCAACCGTAACGCCTCTGGATAGTTTATTCTATCCTCTAACAGTTACCCCCACAATCTGACAGATATTGTTTATTCCGGATATTTGTCAGCTCACAACAAGAAAGAACAAGAAAGGCAGAAGCAAATGAGTTACAGTGTATATCTTCCTAATTACTCCATCGGTGAAAATTGTTACAAGGAACTTCCATACGTCGCAAGAAACTATGGAAAAAAGGCAGTCGTGATCGGCGGTAAAACAGCCATGGAAAAAACAAAAGATGCACTCTTGGAAGGCATCAAGGGCTCCGATCTTGAGATCACGGATTTCATCTGGTACGGCGGTGATTCCAGCTACGAGAACGGCAATGCATTGATCGCGAATCCGGCTGTCCGCAACGCAGATATCATCTTTGGTGTCGGTGGAGGAAGAGCCTGCGACACCGCAAAATATGTAGCAAACGAACTTGACAAACCACTATTTACCTTCCCGACCGTTGCCAGCAACTGCGCGGCCGTGACTGCCATCTGTGTCATCTACAATGCCAACGGCACCTTCCGGGAATATTATTATCCGAAGCTTGCGGATCATACCTTTATCAATACCGCCGTGATTGCGGATTCTCCTTACGATCTCCTCTGGGCCGGAATCGGCGACGCACTCTCCAAAGAATGTGAGGCTGTTTTTTCCAGCAAAGGTAAGCACTTAAGCCATACTCCGTTAATGGGTGTCCAGCTCAGTAAAGTCTGCACACAACCGCTCCTGGATTATGGAAAAGAGGCACTCGCATCCTTAAAAGCGCACAAAGTCAGCGATGCCCTCATGCAGGTCACTTTGGATATCATCGTCTCCACCGGTATCGTTTCCAATATGACGACTCATATTCCGGATTATTACTACAATTCCTCCCTCGCGCACTGTGTCTATAACGGCTCCACGATCACGCGTCATGGTCACGAACACCTGCACGGCGAAGTCGTATCCCTCGGTGTTCTCTGCCTGCTCACCTATGAAGGCGCGAACGCTCTCCGTGATACGATCATGAAATTCAATGCCAGTATCGGTCTTCCGGTATGCTTCGATGATATCGATATCACTGAAGATGAATTCGATCTCATGGCAGATAGAATTCTTACTTCCACCGAATGGCAGTACCGCCCGAAGGATGTGACCCGTGAGAAATTTATTGCATGCATGAAAAAACAGAATAAGATCGGACAGGAATTTAAGAAACAGACAGGCTCTTTATAAAATTTTCTTGATATATCTCCTCAATTACACCTACAGAACCTGCCCTGACAGCGTCTACGAACACATATCATCAAAAAACAGCCCGTAACTCCGGCGAAAATAATAATGCCGCTGAATTACTGGCTGTTTTTATCTCAGTCGAGAAGACTCCCACCTCTTCAAGTGGTGAGTCATAACAAATAAGTCTCAGTGGGCGTTAGTTCTCCGACCGAGATAAACGCTCCGCGAGGATGCACAGTGATTCTGTAAAGAATATGTCAGCTTGCGCTAATCAGAATTACGCGCCAAGTCTCACGGACGTTCGACTTGAACTCTGTATCTGCGAAAATGCACAAGGCATTTTAATTATCCGGAAAATTTATCACTGTAACGAATGTGCATATCCTCCCAATCCATAAACAATACATAAAATACTCTTCCGTATTGCCGACTCTCCACAATTCTTCCATGGTCAAGTACAGAAAGATAGGATCCATCAGCTTTTCGAAGCTGGAAATGAATATAGGCATTTTCATTACCGTCATCAATCTGTTTCCAAATACTTGATTCTATCTGTTGCCGCTCATCTTCCCGAATCAGATTACGAAAACTTTTCTTTGTGATCTGAAAGAGTTCATCTACGTTTTTATATCCGGCCATATGAAGAAATTCGTTGTTAGCATAAAAAAGTTCATCATCTTCTTTATCTGCTCTGTATATAATAAATGCACCCGGAAGATGTTCCGAAATGTCTTTAAGGGCAAATCCCAACTGTTTGCGAACTCCAGATTGAAGACCTTTCCTGTAAGCCATACATCCATTTTTTCCGTGAAGCTTTATTTCATAAAGAGCTGCATCTGCACAACGCAAAAGCTGGGATCGATTGGAAGCAAAGGTAGGATATTCCGCATAGCCAAGAGAAATATAAAATTGATATTCTTTACCCTTGCATGAGAATGTCTTAGGGAGCTTGGTGAATTGCTGCAGTTGTTCTTCTGCTTCTTCACAGGTGCAATTTCGTAAAAGAATACAGAATTCGTCACCACCGTTTCTTCCCAGCAATGTATCCGGTGGGAAAAAGTCTTTCATACTATCTGCCAGACTCTTTAATGCCTTGTCACCGTAGACATGTCCGTAAATATCATTAATAAACTTAAAATCATCAATATCAAGGAGTCCGGCTACAAAATGCATTTTCGGATTTTTATCCATCATTTTTTCCGCTAATTCATCAAATCCATAGCGATTGTTAATTTTAGTAAGAGAATCCGTGTGCGCCAATATTTGAAATTTATTTTTGTTTTCTTTCGATACCAGCCATACCCTGGTAAGACCTGACAAAAGCAAGGTGACTGCCATAAATATTCCACTGACTGTCGCAATTAAACAATCATTCCTCCATCCGCTTTTAGGAGTTACTTCAAATCTCCATTTTTCCCCTCCAATCGTAAATTCATAAGAAACAGGAGCAGTCATTTGACCATCTGACTGATAAACAACTTTATAATCGTCACTCCAGGGAGCGTCTTTTTTAGAAAGTCTATATTCATATCCAAAATTCGAAAGTGCTTCAATTGAGTTTGAAAAAATATCAGGAACGCGCAAGATAACAATCGTAAATCCCCAGAAATATTCTTGTCCGTTTGCATTTTTCAGGTAAATTGGATTGCGAACAGCAAATCCATAGCTGCTCTGTTTCAATTCGAATGGTCCTTGTGTAATCAGTGTATGATTGTCTCTTGCATAACAGGAAATTTTGCTGCGGTCCTTATCATGGAACAGGTCAATCTTACCTGCCTCGTTTCCCTCTGCAGGATAAATATCTGTCACAATACCATCCGGAGCAATCTGCACACTTTCAACCGAATCAGACATAAGATTTTCTGCAATCGTGTCAAAGTGATTGATCTCTCCATCTTCACTGATTAAGATCTGCTTCAGAGCATCCGTAATTTCGATCCCATTCGTAATCTCATTTTTTATCCGTTCACCATAGGTTGTTGCATTTAATTGTGCTGTTGTGCGTCTCTGTTCTTTTTCGTGGGTATCTGTTTTCCATACAAGCAAACCTGCAAGGCATATGCCCAGTAAAAAAACGCTAAGAGGCACAAGTATTTTTTTCTTCACCTCATTCACCTCGTTTTATACATCGGATTTTTTCATAATAAAGCATTATAGCACAAAAATCAGAAGTTGCTTGTTTTTTCTGAAAAAACAAACAAGTTTTGATCGCACATGATGTCTTCTGCGATGAACAGATCGGAGCCTGTACTTCGAACCGTTCGAGCCCGGCAGGGCTTGAACATAGAAAAAAGAGCCATCCATCGGATGACTCTTTTTTCTATCTCTTTGAGA
>OIWO01000653.1_pt1 | contig 36772 bp, 31 predicted proteins | sample 1587641 | NCBI WGS metagenome assembly OIWO01 (sample SAMEA3888924, study PRJEB22519) | human gut metagenome | biome: human gut; feature: human-associated habitat; material: faeces | place: Denmark | collected 2010
AGCGACGTGGCGTGAAAGAAGCAACGCAGGAAGAGGAAGGTTACACAGGGGATTTGTATTGCGTTGATTGCAATATAATGTTAGAAAAAGGTAAGACAATAGACAAATTGCCGGTCGTACCACCAGAGGTTAAACCGGATCCAGTTGTACCACCAGAGGTCAAACCAGAGCCAGATGTACCACCAGAGGGCAAACCAGACCCGGATGTACCACCTGCGGTAGAACCGACACCAGATGTGAAACCGGAGGCAAAACCGCCGGTATCTACACCGCCAATCATGTTAAATGGTGAACAATCCGTGGTTATAAAAAGCGAAACGGAAGAAATGAATGCAGAATTCCGTTCGAGTGCGCCAATTGATACATTCCTAAGAGTAGAGATGGATGGTGTCACGTTAGTACAAGATCAGGATTATACCGTTCGTTCCGGAAGTACGATTGTAAGTTTACTTCCATCTTATATTGCAAGCCTTTCTGACGGGGAACATCAGATTTCAATTGTTTCCACAGGAGGAACGGCAAGTGCGAGGTTTAGTGTGCTGACAAGTGCGAAGAAAGACGATACGAGTACAGTAGATAAAACACCAGCAGAGGATAAGAAGCTAGATGATATTAACACGGACAAAACCAAAGATTCTGGAATAAAATCGCCACAATGTGGGGAGATGAAGGGACTGAAGTTTTGGGTGTGGAAAATAGTAGAAGTGATGAAAAAGGCGTGGTAATCCACGCCTTTTTCATAAAGGCTTCGAAAATCCGTTATCTGCATATATTAAAGGACGAGAACATGAATAAGATGATTTTGATATTCCTTTGGTAAGGATAATAATAAGACACAAAAATAGCCGCCCCGACCTGTAAGTTGAGCGGCTATTCTTAGCTAAACAATTTCGGGTCAACCGTCTATCGGTGATACCCTTTTTGTATAATTAATATATCACGTATGGGTTCAAAATTTAACTCAAAAATCGTAAGCACTCCATAGTCCTCCATAGTCAGTACTTAGACATAGAATGGCATTAGATTTTTTGAGACAATAGGCTAAAGAATTTGTACCGGTTTAAAAAGTTTAGTCCAAAAAGTTTAGATTAAACTTTTTAGACAGTCAGGTGACTGAAGAGTTAATCCTGCGATGACATAATCATTACATCGCGTCGAGATATTTGAGTAGACAAGGATTTGTAACGTGGCGACACAATAAGATACCGATTTTTTTGATCAAAGATAAAATGAATACATTTGGTATACTTGGCATCACTAGGGAATTCTTCGATGAGAAGAGTGGCCTTGGTGGTGCTTTTTAGTGCCCAAATATCCATCAGACCAATACCAGATCCCCCTTCATGCAAGTACTGTGAACAGCGTGATATGCCAAGCGTGTCTAGCACAATTGGTGGAAAAGGTGTTCCGGAATCTGCGATTTGGATGGATGGTATGTTATTAGTACTAATTATAAGGCATAAGTTGATATGTTTGACAGGGGCGTTTTGTGCGGCAATGATAGCATTCTGTGTAAGATCTGCTATAACATGAGCAAGTTCTTCTTCATCTAAATAAGACGAAATATTTGCCCAAAAGTCAGGTGCTATTTCTACGGATAAGGAAATATCTTTATCTTTTGCTTGCTGAAACATCATATTTAAAACGGAATCAATGATTATATGACCTGTATAAAATTGTCCGGTCAAAGAACCAGAGAGTTCTTGTAATGTGGATTGGCGATGTTGACTGAGACAAAGCAAATCCTCATACAATAAAGAACATTGAGATGCAAGCTGTTTTGGAGAAAGAGTAGGGACTTGTTCCAATAAAGTGTATACAGAATGTGTCATTGCTGTTAGGAGTTTATTATCTTTATGTACAAGTTGAGATAGACGGTCATTATCTGCGGTAAGAGTTTGAACGTTTAACTGCAACTCTTGTAACTCCATATTTTTGAGATATGTATAGTAGGATTTACGAATGTAAATACGCCACCAGGCAATGAATGGTATGAGTGATAAGCAAACAATTAATTGAAAAATAAAAGCAAGGATAGCAAATTGGTTTGAACGGTAAAACACATAGATAATTAACGTAACGCAGCATAAGGAAATAATGACACCTATGTAAGCAGTATGCTTATTGCGTAAAAATGGCATACCGCTTTTGAAGCGACGGATACGAAGAAAGCCTTGAATGGATAGCAGGGCTAATGAGCAGGATAGGATGCTCATTAATATTACAAGAGAAGATTGTGGCAACCGAGAGAAAGGATATAATATAAGACATGCGCAGAGATTGCACAAGGTCAGGATAGAAGTGACAAATGAAAAGGATAGAAGGGAAACTGTTAGAGCAAGAGGCATCGTTCTTGCTTGATTATATGTAATACATACAAGTAAGAATAAAGAAAAAAAGCAAAATTGACCAGGGAATATAAAGGCGGTAATCAAGACACTGATAGCAAGGAAAATAGATTGTGCAATAAGCTGAATGTTAGATAATTTCAATGCCAATATATGGTTGGTGATTTGCGCACAGCAGAAAAAGATGGTTAGATATTTAATCAACTGAAGATACATAATATGGCTCCTTAAACAAACAAAAATGGTTCAAAAATCATTCGCATAACAAATATATTATTTCAAGCGAAAAACATATTCTTCACCTAAAAGGAGGTGAAGAATATGTTGGATTGGATTATCAAAATGATGGGTATTTTTGGGAGAATCTAATGGTAATGTCAAAGTTCTGCAATTTGCTTGGAAAAGTAATGTATGAATTCCATTAGAGTGGGAGCACCACGTTGTGGACTAATGTGTGCAGTATAATATTTTTGCAGATCAAGCGGATCGGCGTGTAGCCAAGTACGTTTGATTGCGCTTTGCATAGCGCGTTCTATGCTATTTGCACTCGTACGATACTTATTGCTGAGCTCTTTACCTATCAAGGCATGTGGGTTTTGACTTAGCAATAATATAGCATCGATAAGATAGTCATAACCCTTGTATTTAGGACTTACACCCAGAAGATTAAGTTGACTATGCAAATAAGTACGGATGTGATGTTCCCTATCAGCGGGAGAAAGAGTTGATAAATTGAGGTCTGATGTGGAAGACGTTTTTAACGTATTTTGCATCAGACTTATTGTTTTTAATACATAGGTTGCAGAGTAATCTTGTTCATATTTGGTCAGAATCATTGCAGCACCAAGATCTCTGGCGGTATCCAAGACAATTTTGCTAGTGTTATTTGTAGTTACTATTACTAGAGGTCGATGTACAAGTTTTAGCTGCTTTAAATCAGAAAGATATTCTAAGCCGTTGCCGCCACCCAGGTGTAATTCGAGATCAAGAATAACAACATCTGGAAGGTGATATTGGGTTAAAGAAAGAGCATCAGTGGCATTATTTGTCATAGCACATATTGTTATATTTTCAAAATCTTGGACAGATTTCTCAAATTCATTACATTCTGCCAAATCATCTTCAATCAATAATATTTTCATAATTCATCAAATCTCCCTTCTATACAAGTATATATAGATTCTCTTATTAGAAATGATAACGCAGATGCGGGTATAGAACAACAGAAAGTAACAAAAACTAACAAAAAATGACAAAATGAGTGATGGGAAGTAAGTGGAATATTTGGCTAGGTGTAATAAGATTAATATAATTATTTCAAGCCAAGGAGGAGGAGAAATGGACACATATAAAAGATATATTTGTTTTCACTATTATAAAGTAGTATTGGAAGAAGATAGAAGTGGGGAGTGGGTTAATGTTGGGGATTTTAACATAGCCGATTGGTTGGCCAATATTGAAGATAATCATTTGTTAAAACAGGAAGTGGCGCTTAGTGACTGTATGGCTTGTATTGAAAAAATTGAGCTGGAACCAAATGAGGACATATATTCTATGCGTTTCCATAAATTACGTGATACAAATATACCATCAAAATTTAAGCGTGGTCAGGATGCAGAAACGATACCATTGGAGGATGGCGAATACATAGCAGAAGAAATGAATATTCTGTATGACCGTCGGATAGGTGTATGTATGGTACAACAGAATCGAATGTCATTGGGAACGGCTAGGATTGCTGAGTGGATGGCAAAGGAGTATGGAAAACAATATAGAGTCAACTTTTTGCCAATTAGCAATTATGAGCCGACGCAAAGATTCCGCGGAAAGCAAATTAGGGCAATAGATGTTACCTTTGCAAATATGGAACAACAGAATGGGAATATTGCCTTTTCAGATTTACTGGATGGAGTGAGACCATTGCGGGCATGCACAGGTCGTTTAAGTTTATCTGTCGGACATAGCCGTTCTAAGGAGTTGGACAATGTGGCATCGATAGATTTGATTGAACAATTGAGAGGGCATACAGATATTGTTTCGGGTGCAAGAGTGAAAATACGAGATGATGATAAGGGAAGAATAGAGCTTGTGGATTTGTTTGATGAGGTATTACATGATTTTATCGAATTTGAGATAGAACCTAAGGTTGGTTTGAAGTTTGGAACGGAGAAATATCAGATGCTGCGACAATATCATGTTCGTTTGCGAGAAATAGAGCAACATTTAGGGATAGAAGTGGAGGAATGATGCAGGAATTTAAATATGCATTAGAGCGAAGTTATCCATATTGGGTTTCAGGGATAATTGTATTGGAATGTTATAAGCTCAGTTATAATTGGGCGGGCAGTTCTAATATGCCAAATGCAATTGAGGGAATCATTACGGTAGCAACACTTATTATTGGATTTATAGGAGCGATGTTACCGGTTCTCTTATCCACGCAAAAAGATTCCGAATTTGTTAAAGATGTTCTGACAAATGATAAGAAGCATTTGATGTTGAAGTATTTAAAGGCAATGTTACTGACGGGGCTGTTACTTATTGTGTTTTCTGTCATGATGAATTTTTCACAGGAAATAGAGGGTGGATTTTTAGATAAGTACGGGTTTTACGTATGGATTTTTCTGGTGTCATGTTTTGTGCTTACAACTTATAGATGTATCAGTAGAATGTTAAGATTGGTTTTCGAAGATGGTGTGAAAATACAAGGTAAAAACAAGACGATTGAGAAAACAGAAAGAGAGAAAAAGTATGAGCAGAAATGGAGAAAAACAGGGGAGGAGAGTAGTGCAAAGAAATGAAAGTAAAAAATGAAATTAGTATTCTTATTAGACGATAGGGGAAACACATAAGAATGCCATAGAGGAGTTAGGAAAGAATGATGGATGAAATTGAAAAACGACAGACAAAATTAAAAGAGCAAGAATTTGTGCAGTTTATTAAAGATGTTATTGATAGAAAGACATTGGAAAAACAACGACATGTAACATGGCATTATGTGTCAAATATGCACAGACAAGAAAAAAGATATATAGCATATGACGCGATGTGTTGGGATGGAATAGATAATGTTAGAGGTCCAGTAATACTAGAGTTGAAAGTAAAAAAATTGAGTCGGACGGCAATTGACGAAACTAGAAATCGGATGAAAAAAGATATAGAGTTTAGGTGCGCAACTATTATTTTTATCGTAAATGATTACGTGGATTTCCGGACAGAATACAATGATGTTCAAATATGGGATTTGTGGGTTATTGAACGTTGGATTCGAGATTATCCAATCGAATATATGAATGCAGTGAGGACAGAAAATGAGTTGGGAGATTCACTGTGTACAGATTGGGATGAGTATAGTAAATGGAATTGGGTCAATATAGAGCAATTATCTCAGAAACAAAAAGATACACAGGCGCTAGCTATAGTTTTGGGAGCGGGGGTATCTAAAGAACAAGGAGCTTACTCATGGGATGAGATGTTGACACAATTAAAAGATACAGTTAAGGCGCAAACAAAGGTGAAGGATATACAACATCTAGTAGATAAAGTGGGTAATACTTCTTTGACAGTAGCACAATTGTATAAAGATATGTTTAAAACAGAGAAACATTTTATTTGGAAAATTCATCAGTTGTTATACGGTCAACCGTGGAGATTGGACTCTGACTCTGAATTGGCGGCAGTAGCCAAATTGGCAAGGAAGTTTCAAAATAATAAACATTTTCGCATTTTGACATATAATTACGATGATTTTTTAGAGCGATATTTAGAGAATGAACATATTATGTATACTGTTTTGGAAGGCATAAAGGAAGAATACAGAGTTAATTCTAAAAGAAAGATTTTTTATGAGATGCAAGGGGATTTGACGGGGAATCTCCCAATTTATCATGTGCATGGATATTTGCCGGAGGCTCACAGCATGTCTTCAATGAGAGGGAGTGTTTGTTTGACGGAAGCAGACTATCATTTGTTGTATAATCAGCCATATAGTTGGCCAATAGTTAGTCAGATGTCATTTTTTAGAGAAAACATATGCTTATTTATTGGCTGTAGTCTTGCTGATCCAAATGTGAGACGATTGCTGGAAATATCAAAGGTGGATGAGAGCAAGCATTATGCAGTTTTAAATAGAGATGGATTATCAGAAAGTGATTTGGCTATTGCAACAAAGCATTTTTACCGGTTAGGAGTCAGAGTTATATGGATAGAAAAATATTCTGAAATAGCTGAGATATTAAAGAAATTATAAATGTTGTTTGTGTTTTGTAATGTGGATTTTGCAAACTGTTTTACAGTACAACATAGAGGGAGGAGACATTTACATTATTATTGGTGTAGACTGTCGAAGGCGGAATGGAGATTAGATATGATTAATTTATTTATAGATACAAATATATGGTTGGCAATGTTTCATTTGTCAAAAGATGATTTGGAAGCATTAAATCAACTGAAGGAACTTATAGGTAAAGAAATAAAGATATATATTCCAAGACAAGTGAAATATGAGTATTTAAGAAATAGGGATTCTAAAATAAAAGATGCATTTTTCAAAGGTGATGCTACGATGATGCTCGTACTGTTTGATAATACGACATCCTCGGACGAAGCAATGTTCAATTTCCTAATTTAGTAAAATGTTATGATGAGTATGATGATTTGAAAAGGAAATTTGATGAGTTAAAAAAAGAGCATTGCAAGCTTACAGAAAAAGTTACTAGGGATGTTATGGAACAGAATACACCAGCGGATATAGCAATTAGCGAGCTTTTTGATAAGACAGAAATAATTGAGTGTTCAAATGATACTGTAAATAAGGCGAAATTAAGATATGACCTAGGAAATCCACCAGGTAAAAAGAATAGTTATGGAGATGCAGTGAATTGGGAATGTTTATTAGAAAATATACCAGATGGTGAAGATTTATATTTTATAAGTGATGATAAGGATTATTGTTCTGAATTATGTAAGAATCAGTTTAATATATATTTGATGACAGAATGGAATAGTATAAAGAATTCAAACATATATTTTTACAGGTCATTACATGATTTCTTATTAAATAAATACAAGGATTATAATATTATATTAGAAAAAAATAAAGAACGCTGGATAGGTGAGTTGTATGAAAGCTCAAGTTTTCTAGAAACACACAGTATTATCTCGAAGTTAATGGATTATTCGGATTTGTCACAAAAAAATATATCAGATATATGTACAGCGGCAGTGGAAAACAACCAGATAAATTGGATTATACAGGATGATGATATAAGTACATTTTATAAAAATATTATAAGGGATTTTAAAGGCGAAGATGAAAGTGTGATGAATGTAAAGAAAATGTTAGATACTTAAGTTATGCACTTGATTTACAAACTGTAATCCTCATTCAAAGTCGTGATTTATTCCTTAACTTGTTTTGCCTTTTAACAGTATGTTAAAAATATCTAGAATGGAATGGCGACGATGTCCTTTAATGGGAAAATAGACTTGGAAACGTAACAGATAAAGAGGGGCAATGTCCCCTCTTCTTACATTACTTGACTTATTTGAGGATTGCAATTATAATAAAATTACCTAAAAGGTAATTTGGACTGGGGAGAGTGGATTGGAATTAGTTTATTCAAATGAAAAAATAAAAAAGCAATGTACTAGTGTTAAATCAGCTAAGAAATTATTTGGTGGAAGTGATGTGTTGGCAGAGAGTCTTATGGCTAGAATAAATGCTTTGGAACAGGCAGAGACGATTAAAGATATTATTGTTATGCCACCATATCATTTTCATAAATTGAGCAATAAATATGGAAGAAATCTGGATGGATACTTTGCAATTGATGTGAAGTCTAGAAAAGATTTATGGCGTATTATTTTGGAACCATTGGATGAAAACGAGCAGGCATATAGTCCATGCAATATTGATGAGATAGCGCAGCATGTACGGATAATAGGGATTATGGAGGTGAGTAAACACTATGAGTAATTATATCAAATATGATGATACAATCGCATTTCACCCAGGATATTATATCAAAGAGCTTGTTGAGGAAAGTGGGTTGACGCAAGAGGATTTTGCAAAGAGATTAGACACAACTCCAAAGAATTTGAGTCTTTTGATTCGAGGAGAACAAAACCTCTCTATTGATATAGCTATGAAATTATCTAGAATGATTGGTACAACGGTAAATTATTGGTTGAATTTACAAAGTGCATATGATGCGTTAGTTGCAGAGTATAAATCAGAAGAAGAATTAAGAGCGGAGCGAAAAATTTTTGATTATTTTGATTATCGGTTTTTTCGAGACAAATTTGGATTGCCAGATTTGCCAAGAAAAAAAGATGAACAAATAAAGACATTGAGGCGTTTCTTTGATGTGGCAACGCTGACGGTTCTTGCCCAGAAAGACATGGCGGTTAGTTTTAGAAGTTCGACAAAAGAATTGTCTGAGGCAAGTGTGGTCAAGGCAAACGCCATGGTACAGATTGCAACGAATGAAGCTCTTAAAACAGATGCTCCAAAGTTTAATAGAAAGAAATTTGAATTAGCAGCGCAATATGCGTTGTCCTTAACAACAAAGCATAATGAATTTTATTCATTAATAAAAAAGGCATTTATGGATGCGGGAGTGATTTTTGTGATTCTTCCTAATATATCTGGATCAAAAATCAATGGAGCTACAAAAAAAGTTGGCGATCATATTATGCTAATGGTAAATGATAGGAGATTAAATGCCGACACATTTTGGTTTACGCTGTTTCATGAAATCGGACATATTATCAATGGGGATTATGGAATTTCTTTTGAAAAGGAAAAGGGAGAGCAGGAAATGGCTGCAAATAGATATGCCGAAGATTGTTTGATTCCGCCAGAGGCATATCAAAAATTTGTGTCGGAAGAAAGATTTGGTTTACGAGATATTGAGAAATTCGCAAATCAAATACAAAGGGATCCGGGAATTGTGTTGGGAAGATTGCAGAATGATGGTTTCGTACGATATGATGATTGGTCGATGAGAGCATTACGACATAAATATCTGGTGAAAATAAGGGGAGAAAAGGAGAGATAATATTAGGTTTTATCTTATTGTAGTTGTAAGGTCGAGTTGGCTTTAAAATATCATGATTAATCCGGGAGGTGGATCTCATGTGCTGGGCAAGTGATGGGATTTATTTCTCGGATTATTTAGTTGAAGTTATCGGATGCTGCGCGTATCATTCCGCTTGGACTTCCCTAGTTGCCAAAATGTTACAAAATTGCTACAATAATACTAATTATGTTCGTAATTAATAAATAAGAAAGGAAGAGATAATTTATGAAACATTATGACTATCTCGTAGTAGGTGCTGGTCTGTTTGGAGCAACATTTGCATACGAAGCAAAAAAAAGAGGGAAAGAAGTACTTGTAATTGATAAGAGAGATCATATTGCGGGTAATATCTACACAAAGGAAGAGGATGGCATCAATGTGCATGTTTATGGTGCACACATTTTCCATACTTCAGACAAGGCAATCTGGGAGTACATCAATCAGTTTGCAGAATTTAATAACTACATTAATTCACCGATTGCAGTATATAAGGATGAGTTGTATAACTTGCCTTTCAATATGAATACGTTTAGTAAGATGTGGGGCATTCGTACACCACAGGAAGCAAAGGATATCATTGAAAAGCAAAAAGCAGAATATGATATTGATGAGCCAAAGAACTTAGAGGAACAGGCACTTTCTCTTGCAGGTAAGGATGTGTATGAAAAGCTTGTAAAGGGATATACGGAGAAGCAGTGGGGAAGAGATTGTACAGAGCTTCCGGCATTTATTATCAAAAGACTTCCAATGCGTTTTACGTATGATAACAATTACTTTAACGATCGTTTCCAGGGAATCCCAATGGGCGGTTATACACAGATTGTAGAGAAGATGTTAGATGGTATTGACGTGGTTACCGGAGAAGATTTCTTTGATGTAAAGAAAACTGGCAAGCTATCTGACGGAACAGAAGTAAGCTACGACCGTATTCTCTTTACCGGACAGATTGACGAATACTTTGATTCACAGTTTGGACCACTCGAATATCGTTCTGTTCGTTTTGAGACAGAAAAACTGGATATGGAGAACTACCAGGGAAATGCTGTTGTCAACTACACAGAGCGTGAAGTACCATACACACGTATTATTGAGCATAAGCATTTTGAGTTTGGTACACAGCCGACAACGATCATTTCAAGAGAATATTCGTCTGAGTGGAAGCCGGGCGTAGAACCATATTATCCGGTAAATAATGAAAAGAACGATGCACTTTATGCTAAGTATGCAGAGCTTGCCAAGAAGGAAGGTAATGTCATCTTTGGCGGACGTTTGGGTCAGTATAAATATTACGATATGGACAAGGTGCTCATGGCAGCGCTTGAGTGTGTAAAGGAAGAATTCTAACATGATGCAGATGCTACAATGTAGTTTATTTGTCATAATTGCTACAGTTATTGTGGGAACGCTAGGAACAATTGGCCTGGACAATGTAGAAAAACAAACATCTATAACAGAGGTGATACTGCGGGGACTTATCTATGTCTTCGCAGTATTTCAGCTCCTATCAATCCCGGCAATATATAGATACATGTCACTGCATGCGTTTGCATGGGTGGTTGCATGCACTCTAGTAGCAATGACTGGTGGAAAGATAATTTGGAGTGTAAAAAAGAAAAGTAAAATACGGTGTGGAATCAAACATCATTGGGACGAGAAGACCATATGGAATTTGATGGCGTTAGTGCTTATTGCTTTTCAATTATTTATGGCAGTTGCCTATGCAAATACAAATGATGACGATGCGTTTTATGTGGCGACAGCGACGACAGCTGTAGAAAGTGATAGCTTATATGCGGTGAATCCATATACGGGTGATCCTTTTGCATCATTTCCGGCGCGTTATGTGTTATCACCGTTTCCTCTATTTTATAGTGTGATTAGTTATTTTACAGGCGTTTCTGCGACAATAATGGCGCATATAGTGATGCATGTGGTGTTCATTGTATTGGCATATGGACTGTATGCGGCGATAGGAAGAGAGATTTTTGGCGATGATGCGCATAAAAATGGTGTATTTATGACAGCACTTTGCGTAGTAAATATCTGCTCGCTTGGGGCAGAGCATCTACAGGGATCCATGTTGCTTTTACGGAATTGGCAGGGAAAAGCAGTTCTGGCAACGATTGTTATACCGTTTATCATGTTACAGTTATGGCGAATGTATAAGATGGGTCAAAGTAAAACAGACTATGTTCTTTTGTTTAGCACTATGTTAGCATCGTGTTTTGTTTCATCCATGGGAATTGTGCTTGGAGTAGTTACCCTTGGAGTGTACGGTATGACGGATTTGATTTTAAAACATGATATAAAAAAGTTTATGATGACAATGTGTTGTGCATTACCTAATATTGCATATGCACTAATGTATGTGAGGATTCGATGATGTTAGAGATTATGAGATCAATTTATGCCAACTATTTGAAATTCATCGAAGATCAGGTCTATTGGTATGTATTTCTGTTTGCATTGATTATAATCATTGGATTTGGTGTGGCAAAGGAAAAGAAAAGGTTTCTGATGATTGCCATGGGGATTTTTTCAGTCGTTTATATTTGCCCGATAAGTGCCCGTCTACTGATGTATGGTATGGGGAGCGATGTGTATTGGCGTATGTTTTGGCTTGTACCGATTCCAATTGTGATCAGTGTCGCACTTGTGCTACTGGATGACAGAATGCCTGTAAATAAAGTGTTGCGTTTCTTCTGCATGATTGCTGTTTTACTTTTGATTGGTAAAATAGGAAAAGTTATGTATCAAGGAGATATATTTGCGAAACATGATAATATGTATAATTTGCCGTCAGAAGCAATCGCGGTGTGTGATGCAGTGAATGAAGACGCTGATGCAAATGGAGTGACGAATAAACGACTTGCAGCATCTGGAGATTTGGTTTGCTATGTCAGACAATATGATGCGTCTATTCGTATGCCATATGGAAGAGATGGGCTGAGAGGCACATATGAGACAGAACTGGCAAGGCAGATTTATCAGCTTATGGAAACTTCGGGCACAGATTTTACAATGCTGACAACGTTATTACAGCAGGACGGATGTAATTATTTGGCATATTATAGCAGTGAAGATGTACGCCAGATGCTTACATCATTGGGGTATCGTATTGTCGCATCAACAGAAAGTCATGATGTCTACGCAGTGCCACAGGAGAGCAATTACGATGGCTGGATTCTGATGTGTTATCCGGATGCATCAGGAAATCAAGGTGAATTCTTTACCTTAAAGAATAAAAAAACGGGAACATTTATTGTAGTTGATGGCGGCTGGGCAGAGAATACAGAACGGGTTCGACAGGTTATAGCAGATAATGGTAATGTGGTAGATGCATGGTTTATTACGCATTATCATAACGATCATGTGGATGCGTTCAATAATATCTATCACGACCCACAAGGCATAACAATCAAAAAGATATATGATTCGCCATTGGATGCGCAGGTATTTGAACAAGTGGCACAGGAATGGGATACACCGGATTCCTTTAAGACATACGTACAACAAACAAAGAATGATGAACGTGTAGAGCATTTGAAAAGGAATCAATCATTTGAAATAGATGGATTACGATTTGACATTTTTAATGCATATGATCAAGTGGTGTATGATACATGTCAAGGCGATATACCAAATGATTGTTCTTTGGTATTCAAGGTGTCTGGAACAAAAGATAGTATACTCTTTTGTGGTGATTGTCACACAGCAGAAATGGCAGACATGCTGATCTCTCGTTATGGCGAAAACTTACAGGCGGAGTATGTGCAGCCGGGACATCACGGAAATAATTCTTTTCCAACATCTTTTTATGATCTTGTCAATCCATCCGCTGTCATCTTTAATGCACCGGAGTGGCTGATGACGGGGGAGAATTACACGGCAAAAGACTTAAAGGAATATTTTGAGCAAAAAAATGTCAAAGTATATGATTATTCATCACCATGTTTGATGTTTCGATTTGAATAGGTAAAATGAGGCAGTTATTAGAGAAAATAAGACACAGTCAATTTTATAAAGAACATTTGAAGCAGTTGCCGGTAACGCAGGCGCTGCTTAAAGTGCGTGATAAAGGTAAGAATGTCGTTGGACATTTACAGGAAAAAGCAGATCCTTCCAGAAAAAGGGAGAATCTGCTTGTCTTGTTACAGAAGCATTTCTATTCATGGAATTCGTTTGACGCAGAGTGTGGCCGACAGGACCATATGGAAAGTCCTGTAGATGTCATCGTACCAATCTATAATGGATATGAGTATCTGGTAAAATTACTACCGGAATTATTACGCACAAAAATGCAGGTGACATACATTCTTATAGATGATAACAGTACGGATGGCAGAATTTTGCCATTACTGCAACAATTTGCGCAGCAACATCATTCTGTTATATTACTGCAAAATGAAAAAAATCTTGGCTTTGTAGGGACAGTTAACCGAGGTCTAGAGGCAAGCACACATCATGTGGCATTGGTGAATACCGATACGGAATTACCCGAAGAATGGCTTGAGAGATTGATGTCTCCGATACTAGAAGATAATACGGTGGCGTCAACAACGCCATTTACTAATAGTGGGACGATTTTTAGCTTCCCGGAGTTTGTGCAAAACAATGCTATTTATGAGGGCATGTGCGAAGAGGATGTGGATGCAGTGTTCTCTCATGTGAGACCAATGTATCAGAATGTTCCAACCGGTATGGGATTTTGTATGGGAATGAATCGAAAAGCACTGGACGAAATCGGCGGTTTGGATCAGAAAGCATTTGGTCGGGGATTCGGCGAGGAAAATGATTGGTGCTTGCGTGCAAAAGCCAAAGGATATCATGATGTTCAGGTGGAAAATTTGTTTGTCTATCATAAGCATGGAGGAAGTTTTGCCAGCGCTGAGAAGGAAAAGCTGATTGCTGACCACATGAATATTTTATATCAACGTTATCCAATGTATGAGTATGATGTGACAAAATATGTAAAAGAAGATCCGCAGAAGCAATTACGTCTTTTGATACAACTGTTATTGAACTGTCACAGCAAAAAAACAATTTTATATGTAATCAATGACTGGGGTGGTGGATCGGAACGTTATTTTTCTATGCAACGTGAAAAGCAGATGCAAAAAGGAAAAGGTGTGTTCTCTCTTTGTTATAGCAAACAAAAAGGGCACTATGAACTGGACTATGTTGATCAACATCTGGAGCAAAAATATTATGTAGAACGTGTGATAGATTTGGCGGCGTTGAGTAAATGGTTTTCTTTGGAGGAAATCATCATAAACCAACTGACATTATACCCACAATTAGAGCAGACACTACAAGACATAATAGAAGTCAAAAAAGCGCATCAAGCGAAGCTGACAATGCTGTTTCATGATTATTATGCCATCTGTCCTTCTTATAATTTGACACAAAAGGATGGTTCATTCTGTAAAGATGAGATAGGGACGAAATGTCAGAAATGTTATGAAGAATGGATGTTTGCAAAACAGATGGGATGTGATAGTGTCAATCAATGGCGTATGTGGTGGAAAGCATTACTAGAGCAATGTGATGAAGTCCGTTGTTTTTCACAGGATACATTAAAGCGCGTGAAGAATGTGTATAGCTGTGATTTGGCATACACATTGGTGCCTCATCAGGTGGATTATATGTGCCAGATAGAGAAGAGAACGAAGACGACAAATGCCTTAAATATTGGAATATTAGGCGGGCTTTCTGCGCATAAAGGCGGGCGTGTTGTGCAACAAATGTTGTGTGAAATTGAGAAGCAGCAGTTACCGGTGCGTATTGTCTTGATTGGATATCCGGATGGCATTAAATTGCAGCAGTCGGAGAAGCTAATCGCTACGGGGGCGTATGAAGCAACCGAATTGCCAGCACTTGTATATCAATATGACGTAGATATAGTATTTATCCCATCTATTTGGCCGGAGACTTTTTCTTATACTGCAGAAGAGGCGATGCAGATGCATCTGCCGCTGGTTTCTTTTGATTTAGGTGCTCCGGCAGAACGTATTGCATGCTATGACAGGGGAATGACAATTCCGTTGGAAAGTAATATAAAAGAGTGGTTACCTCAGGTATATAGATGGGGAATGGAACAGATAGCATCGCATAAAGTGGGCTCAAAAGAAGTGGTATATGTATCTGAGTATAAGTCGTTTTCTTCGAGATATCGTTTGCTTCACATGGCAGAGGAGATGCTTGTACAAGGTGTGGCAGCAAGAGTTTATGAAGAAGTGTATCCAAAACAAATAGATTGGAATCAGGTGGATGCTTTATGCGTGTATCGCTGTCGCTATCGTGGGCGGATTAAGCAGATGATGCAGGAGGCAAAACAATATCACATTCCGATTATTTACGACATTGATGATGCAATTTTTGATTATGAGCATATGGATTATGTGCCTGATATAGATAAAAACGTATATGGCGATTTTAAGACATATTCAGCAGAATTATTAGAGTGTATGCGACAGGCAGATCGCATCACGGTGTCAACAGATTGTCTGAAGAAAGCAGTAGAAAGATGTCTTCCGAATAAGCCGGTATTTGTAAACCGTAATGTTGCCAGCATGCAGATGCAAGGGATTTCAAGAAGCATATATGAAGCAAGAAAAAATCGTAGAGTTGATGGAAAAATCATATTAGGATATTTTTCGGGCTCCAATACACATAATGGAGATTTTGCCCTGGTAGCTGCCACTATACTGGAAATCATGAAAAAATATCCGCAAGTGTATCTAAAAATTGGTGGATGTTTGGAATTACCGCGGGAATATGATATGATGTCTGATAGAATAGTGCGCAAAGATATGGTTCCGTGGCAAAGATTACCAGAAGAAATTGCGAAAACAGATATTAATCTGATGCCATTGGAAGATACGTTTTTCCATAAATGCAAATCAGAGAATAAATGGATGGAAGCTGCATTTGTAGGCGTTCCGACAATTGCAACGTACAATGAGGAGATCGTTGGCGCTACGAGCGATGGAAAAGATATTGTACTGTGTCATAATTTAGAGGAATGGCATGACAAATTGGAAAAACTAATATGTGATGCAAATTATCGAAATAAAATAGCAGACTGTGCGCACGATACAGTATTACAGCAGAAGACAACGCAAAGTGTTCGTGGGGAATTAGTAGACTTTGTGTTAGGAATTTAAGGAGGATTTTTATTTATGAAAGGTATTATTTTAGCAGGTGGTTCAGGAACAAGATTATATCCACTCACAAAGGCAATCAGTAAGCAGATTATGCCAGTATATGATAAGCCAATGATTTATTATCCATTATCAACATTGATGTTGGCAGGAATTCGCGAGGTTTTGATTATCTCTACACCAAGAGATGTCGTTGTATTTGAAGAGTTGCTTGGGGATGGTAGTCAGTTGGGGATGGATATTCAGTATGCTATCCAGGAGCAGCCAAATGGTCTTGCAGAAGCATTTATCATTGGAGCTGATTTTATTGGTAAAGATGCAGTAGCACTTGTGCTTGGAGATAATATTTTCTATGGACAGAGTTTTTCACAGGTATTAAGACGAGCTGCAGAAAGAACAGAGAACGAACCTGGCGCAACCATTTTTGGATACTATGTTAGAGATCCAAGAGAGTATGGCGTAGTAGAATTTGATGAGAATGGAAAGGCTATTTCAATCGAAGAAAAGCCAGCAGAACCAAAGTCCAATTATGCAGTACCGGGTCTTTATTTCTATGATAACTCTGTTGTGGAGATTGCAAAGACGATTCAACCGTCAGCAAGAGGAGAATTAGAGATTACAGCGGTAAACAATGCATATCTTGACAGAGGAGATTTGCATGTAGAGACATTAGGTCGTGGCTTCGCATGGCTTGATACAGGAAACCATGACATGCTTCTTGCAGCTGCAGATTTTGTGTCTGCATTTCAGAAAAGACAGGGGCTTTACATCTCTTGTATTGAAGAAATCGCATATAAGAGAGGCTTTATTGATAAAGAACAATTGGTAGCATTAGCACAGCCTCTTTTGAAAACCGATTATGGCAAATATTTGATGGAGATTGCCGAGGGATTGTAATTTATACTTTTGAGGAGTCACGATGAGCACAACGATAGTCAGTAGTAGTAAAAAAGGAAGTTTTTTTGATATTCCAAAAGAAATCTGGTCTAGTAGAAAATTAACATGGAATTTGGCAAAAAATGATTTTAAATCAAAATTTGCAGGATCCTACTTGGGAATCATCTGGGCATTTGTTCAACCAATTGTCACCGTATTTGTATATTGGTTTGTATTTGAAAAAGCCTTAAATCAAGGTACAAGTGTCGCTAAGTCAGGAATTGCTGTGCCGTTTGTGTTGTGGCTGATTGCTGGTCTAGTGCCATGGTTTTATTTTTCAGATGCAGTTACGCAAGGGACTAGTGTATTGAATACGTATGACTATTTAGTAAAAAAGGTAGTCTTTAATATTAGTGCACTTCCAATTGTAAAAATCATATCTGGGCTATTTGTGCATCTGTTTTTTGTGGCATTTATGTTAGTGATGTTTTTTGCATACCATTTTGTCCCTACACTATATATGCTACAGGTGGTGTACTACTCTTTTGCAATGATTTGTCTGGCAATTGGTATTGTTTATATGACAAGCGCTATCATGGTTTTTTTCAAAGATTTGTTTCAAATTGTAAACATTGGACTTCAAGTATTGGTATGGGCAACTCCAATCATGTGGAATATTGATGCGATGACATCAATTTCGCCAAAGATCATTTTTATTTTAAAATTAAATCCAATGTATTACATTGTGTTAGGGTATCGTGATGCAATGATAAACAACGTGTGGTTTTGGGAAAGACCGGGATTAACCATCTATTATTGGTGTTTTACGATTTTGATGTTTATCATTGGGACAACTATTTTTAGAAAATTGAGAGTACATTTTGCAGATGTATTGTAGAGGAAAAGACAATGAGTGAGTATGCGATTCAAGTTAAGAATGTCAGCAAGTTGTATAAATTATATGATAAGTCATCTGATCGTGTGAAAGATGCCTTAGGGCTTAGTGGCAAGAAAAAATTATATAAAGAACACTATGCGCTACATGATATGAATTTTGACATCAAAAAGGGTGAGTGTGTTGGTATTATCGGAACTAATGGAGCTGGGAAATCAACAATTCTCAAGATTATTACTGGCGTTTTGAATCCAAGTGAAGGTGAAGTTATCATAGATGGACGTATTTCTGCGCTTTTGGAGTTGGGGGCTGGTTTTAATCAGGAATATACCGGGATTGAGAATGTATATCTCAATGGAACAATGATAGGATTCACGCGGGAAGAAATTGATGAGAAGATGGATGATATTCTTGCGTTTGCTGATATAGGTGATTTTGTATATCAACCGGTTAAGACATATTCTTCTGGTATGTTTGTTCGACTTGCCTTTGCTGTAGCAATTAATATTGAACCAGAAATTTTAATTGTAGATGAAGCTCTTTCCGTCGGAGATGTGTTCTTTCAGGCAAAATGTTATCGAAAGTTTGAAGAATTTAAACAGGCGGGAAAGACAATTGTATTTGTTAGCCATGATTTGGGTAGCATACAGAAATATTGTGATCGAGCCATCCTTTTGAACAAGGGACGCAAGATGGACGAAGGCACACCAAAGAAGATTATAGACTTATATAAGAAAGTGTTGGTTAACCAGGTGGATGACGATGGCAATGCGGTAGAAGGAAGTGCACATCAGATGACGGATGCCATCGAGGCAAAAGGCACAGATTGGAAATCGCATTTTCAAATCAACCCATCTATTAATGAATATGGTGAAGGTATCGCTGAAATCATAGATTTTGCCATTATGGATGAGAGTGGTACTTTGACAGCAACCATCACTAAGGGAACCAAATTCAAAATCTGCTCGAAAGTAAAATTTCATAAGGATGTAAAAGATCCGATTTTTACGTATTCTTTTAAAAACGTACAAGGTGTTACCATAACAGGAACCAATACGATGTTTGAAAAAGTTTTTGTGGAAGAAGCAAAAGCAGGAGAATGCTATGTGGCTACATTTGAACAGGAAATGACATTACAAGGTGGAGAATATTTGCTTTCTATCAGTTGTACAGGCTATCAGAGTGGAGAATTTAAAGCTTATCATAGATTGTATGATGTGCTCAATGTAACAGTGATATCTGATAAAAATACAGTTGGATTTTATGATATGAATTCGGATGTTTCTGTTGAACAAGTAAAATAAGGCGATGTGGGAGACTAAAGTCGGGATGAATGAACACGAGATATATCACAAATCACATATACGTTCCAACATATTAGAGTGCATAGATTGGATACCATGTAAAAAGGCATTGGAAATATCCGGAGAAGAAGGGGCGTTGACGGGAACCTTGGCTTCTAAGGTGGACAAGGTCACCTGTTTGGTTTCAGATGAAGAAGCATGTCGACGAAATCAAGCACAGAATGAACAATATCGAAATATAGAGTACATACAAAAGAATTTGCGTAGTGCTGTGGCAGGATTGGAAGAATCTTTTGATGTGATAGTTTCAATCGTTCCGTGTGGTCTTTCGCTAGATGATTTACTACCATATGCAGAGCAATTATTAAATGCGGGCGGGAAACTGATTTTTGCATGCGATAATCGATTGGGTTTAAAATACTTGGCGGGTTGTCCAAAGGAGCCTGAAGGGGAATATTTTGTAGGTATACAGGGAATGCCAGGGGAACGACTCTATTCGCGTAAAGAATTAGAGAAAAAAATGACGGATGTGGCGGAACAGTGGGATTATGAAATGTTTTATCCCTATCCGGATCAATATTATCCAATGACAATATATTCAGATAAATATTTACCGAAGATGGGTGAACTGAATGCGAATGGTGTTATAAGTAAACACGCGAGATTTGTTTTATTTAACGAAGAAATGGCATATGACACAATTTTAAAAGAAGGCATGTATGCAGAAATGACAAATGCATTTCTGCTTGTAATGACGCGGAGATGATATATGGATGCAAATATTATTTTTGTGAAGGTTTCAAATGAACGAAGTCGGGAATTAGCTGTTACGACGAAGATATACGAAGAAGAAAATGGGGAACGCTTTGCGGTTAAATATGCGACGTATGCAGAGGGAAAGGCACATATTTCCCATATATATGAGGCGTACCATGATTTGAAAGAGCGTTTTGTGAATACAGATATCGAGGTGCTTCCATGCGAAAAGTGGAATGGCGGATTACGTTTTCCTTATATTTCCGGTGAAACGGCAGAAGACAGAGTTAATGGTATGATAGAACGAGGGGCGTTTGAAGAGGCGCGAACATTAATTCAGCATTACTTGGAGCTGATACGTAGCGTGTATCAAGAAAAATCATTTGAACAAACTCCAGAATTTCAGAGGCTCTTTGGTGATGTGGATTTGCCAGGACAGTATCAGTGTGGCGTAATGAATAACATTGATATGGTGCTGGATAATTTTGTGTTGGAAGAAAATAAAACATATCTGTTCGATTATGAGTGGACGTTTTCCTGTCCAGTGCCATTGGAGTATATGCTCTATCGCATTTTACATTATTTTGTATATCGAAATAAAAGATGCGATGAATTGATAGCACATGGTTTTATGTCATTGGTTGAAATATCCGAAGCTGAAAAAAGAGTATTTGATACGATGGAGCACAATTTTCAAAAATATGTTACAGGAGATTGTACTCCGATCCGTGAGTTATACGGAAAAGTTGGAGCAAAGGCAATTAATGTGAAAAAGATATTAGATAAAACAAAAGCAAAAGTTTATTTCGATCGTGGTGCTGGATTTTCAGAACGCGATGTAATGAAAGTAATACCTGATGTTGATGATGACATTATAGAGGTTCATATTGATATATCTGATGAAGTGGGAGCAGTAAGATTCGATCCTATTGAAAATGAATACACATATGTGCGTTTGCTTTCTATGACAGATGAGCAAGGAAACAATTTATTGCAGTATGTAAAAAGCAATGGCGTTTTGATTTCGGGGATTTGGTACTTTCTTGACGTAACAGATCCATGGTTTATAATCAAAGATACTGTAGGAAAAGTTCATATTCGCTACCAGCTAACTATTGTAGCGGAAGAAGAACGAGAATTATATGCGCAGGAGATGAAGTATATTCGGGCGAGACGAAACAGTAAACTTCGAAAATGTGCACGTGGTGTAAAAAAATCATTGCATATTGCAAAATATATGACAAAACATGTCATGAAACATGGTATCCGAGGGATACGTACCGCATATCGAAATATGGATAAAGTAGAGTATCATCATTGGTTTTTGGCGAATCGTATTACGACAGAGGAACAAGAAATACAGCGTGATGCAGAAAAGAAATTTGCTTATAGACCGAAGATTAGTGTACTTGTGCCAGTGTATCGCACACCGATTCCTGTCTTACGTGAGATGATAGAGTCGGTATGTAATCAAACATATTCAAATTTTGAACTCTGTATTGCAGATGGCAGTATGGGTGATGATGTGTTGGAAGACACCATATTGCAATATCATAAAAAAGATGCACGTGTCGTATATCGCAAGCTTGATGAAAATAGTGGTATATCAGGAAATACAAATGCAGCACTTTCTATGGCAACAGGAGAATATGTCGGCCTATTGGATCATGATGACTTGTTGGAGCCAGATGCTTTATATGAAGTGGTAAGTCGATTGCAGCAGCAGAAGTATGATATTTTGTATACAGACGAAGACAAGGTGAACGAGGACAGTACAAAGTTTATGGATCCGAATTTTAAACCGGATTTTAGTATGGATTTGTTCTGCTCCCATAATTATATTACGCATTTTTTTGTGGTGAAAAAGTCAATTATTGATAGTGTTGGAGGATTCCGGTCAGAATATGATGGGTCACAGGATTATGATGTGATGTTCCGTTGTATCGAACAGTCAAAAGACATTTGCCACATTCCAAAGATTCTGTATCATTGGCGTATGATTACGGGGTCTACGGCAGATAATCCTGCAAGCAAGATGTATTGTTATGAAGCAGGACGAAAAGCAATAGAGAGTCATTTGCAGAGAGTTGGAATCGATGGAACTGTGACAATGACGGATATGTGGGGGATTTATCATACAGTTTATAAGGTGGTTGGAGACCCACTTGTGTCTATTGTTATTGCAAATAAAGATTTGACAGACACACTAGATCAATGTATTCGCTCTATCGAAGAAAAGAGCACATATCGTCAGTTTGAGATTATTATTGTTGAAAATAATAGCACGGAAGATGCAACTTTTGCTTATTATGAAAAGATTCAGAAAGAATATAGCAATGTTCATGTGGTTACATGGGAGGATGAATTTAACTATTCTGCCATCAATAATTATGGCGTCGCTCACGCAAAAGGTGAATATATACTGCTATTGAATAATGATACGGAGATGATAACGCCAACAGCAATAGAAGAGATGCTTGGTATCTGCTGTCGTAAAGAGGTAGGAATTGTAGGGGCAAAACTATTATATCCGGATGATACGGTGCAACATGCAGGGGTCGTAGTAGGATTTGGCGGATATGCAGGTCATGTCTTCCATGGAATACCAAGGCATGATTTGGGTTATATGATGCGACCGATGATGAATTGTAACTATAGTGCGGTGACGGCGGCTTGCCTTATGGTAAAACGAAGTGTGTTTGATGAAGTTGGCGGTTTGACGGAAATTTATAAAGTGGCATGCAATGATATTGATTTCTGCTTGAAAGTAAGAGAAAAGGGATATCTTGTAGTATATAATGCTTTTTCCGAATGGTATCATTATGAATCAAAGTCTAGAGGGTATGAAGATACACCCGAGAAAATGGAGAGATTCCAGGGAGAAGTGCGTAAATTTCAGGCTCGTTGGGGGGATTTCTTAGAACAGGGGGATCCGTATTATAATTCGAATTTCCCGATTACGGGAGAGCCGTTTACATTATAGAATTGAGGAATGAAAGATGGGACGAGAGTCTATAGCAATTGTTTCAGCACAATTTTTACCACATATAGGTGGAGTAGAAAGATATACAGATTGTGTGGCAAAAGAAATCCAAAGACGGGGATATGATGTAACAGTAGTGACGTCAGAATATCCAGAATGCTCAAACAGGGAGATGGTAGATGGAGTAGAAGTTTATAGATTACCTTCTTATCGTTTGATGGATGGGCGATATCCAATTTTGAAGCCGTCACAAGAAAAGAGACATTTACAAGAGGTATTAGCGGATAAGCATTTGTATCATATGTTAGTGAATACACGTTTTTATCCAATATCGTTGTGGGCTGTTCGGTGGGCATATAAAAATCATGTCCCATGCACGGTTGTAGAGCATGGAACAGCACACTTACAGATGGGAAAACTGTCTTTTGTTGCTGAATGGGTAGAGCATGTTTTTACAACTATCCTAAAAAGATATCATCCTACATTTATGGGAGTGTCTAGGGCAGCTTGTGAATGGTCAAAACACTTTGGATTAGATAATAGTGAAGTGGCGCATAATGCGATTGCTGTCGAAGAATTTCAGAATAAGAAATTTGTTGAAAAAGGGGATATGAGAGAAAAATATCAAATTCCAACAGATGCGTATTTTCTTGTGTATGCAGGTCGCTTGATTCCTGAGAAGGGATTAATCCAGTTAGCCAAAGCGGTAGAAGAAGTGTCTAAAGAGCATAAGATACATCTGCTACTTGCGGGAGATGGTCCATTATATGAGGAGCTATCTAGAAATTATGGTAAAACCGTGCAATGTATAGGAAGCGTTTCTAGAGAGGAAATTTTACAATTATTGCATGCTTGTGATAGTTTCTGTCTGCCATCCGATTCGGAAGGCTTACCTACTGTTGTTTTGGAGGCGGCGATGTGCCAAGCGCATGTGATAGCAACACAATATGGAGGAACAGGAGAGATTATCTCTGATGATGATTTTGGCGTATGCTTGAAGGATAATCGGGTGGAAACTGTAGAAAAAGGGATTCGAGAGGCACTTTTGGATGAGGAAAAACGCAAACAACAGGCGAAGAATTTGCATGAGCGTGTGAAAGAGGAATATAGTTGGTGCAAAACAGTTGATGCATTGTTGTGCCATTTTAATAACGAGACAAGATGAATGGAGAATACGTAGTGAATCAAGTACAAAAATTATGGAAAGAAAAGAAATATAAAGTTATAGTGCTTGGGATAGTGGCTGTTTTGATGCTTACTACTTTTGTGAAACTTGGACATGGAAATATTCTAGAATTGCGAAATACTACTGGATGCAATTATTGGCTTGTACTATATATAATTATAGGAATTTTTCTATTTGGAGGCTTTGGTTTTTATATATGCAAATTATCGAAGCGAACGATTGAGAAGATATATCTTATGATAGCAATTCTGTTTGGCATACTTTTTATGACGATTTTGCCGCCATATTCTATGGCAGATGAGATGTGTCATATTGATACAACATATTATTATTCCAGTATGTTGTTGGGACAGCAGACGGTTAATGATGATGGAGAAGTATTATATCGAGAAAACGATTTGGTGTATGACAATGACAATCATCTTCCGTCGACCAGATCACTGGAGCTAGTGATAACACATTTTTTCGAGAGAGATCATAGTAGCACATATGTTAGCGTAGGAAGAAAGCCACTAAATATTTTGCCAATCAGTTATTTGCCGCAGATTATAGGTGTTACGTTGGCTCGCATTTTTCATATGGGAAACATCATGATGTTATTTATGGGACGAGTTTTCGGAATGGCGTTTGCGATTGCTTGCTTTTATTTCGCAATTAAGCTAACCCCAGTAGGGAAGGATGTGATAGCTCTTTCGGGACTACTGCCAATGACTTTAGAACTAATTACATCTTATTCATATGACTCAACGACAATAGCATTGAGTGTTTTGTATCTGGGGGTTTTATTACATCTGATATTTGAAGTCCCAAAGATTACATGGAAACATTGGATTCAAGTTACTATTATTATTGCATGTTTGACACCTGCCAAAGTGGTTTATATGTGCCTAGCAATGACGCTTTTATGTATACCAAAAGAAAAGTTTTCCAGAAGAGCGGACAAGTATCTTGGAACTGGTGGTGTGTTGGTCTTAGGAGCCATTATCATCCTATTGACTCGGTTGGCACATATGAAAAGTATTGCCAGTGGTGGCGGCCTTGCTACCTATGGATATGAAACATATAATCTGGTGTTTTTTGAGCAACATCCAATGGAATTAGTAAAGATTATCTATCATACGATCGAGACACAAACTGCAACATGGATCATGGGAATGCTGGGACAATCATTGGGATGGATGGATATTCTGGTGCCGGTACATCTGATGATAGGATTTATTATTTTGTGCGTATTAGCATCTATCCGTACAGAGAATGAAGCGTATGTACTGAATCATGGGCAGAGATTATGGAGCACACTTGTAGTGTTGGGGATATCCGGCCTGGTTTGTATGGCTTTGCTTTTTGATATTACGCCCGTGGGACAGTATTATGTTTGGGGGGTGCAGGGCAGATACTTTTTGCCAATGCTACCACTCGTTATGATTCTGTTTAAGAATCAGCAAATTGTAAAGAAGGAAAATATGGTAAAGTATTTGATGGCGGGAGCATATGTTTTAGATTATTTTGTGATTATGTATGTTTTGGGCGTCGTGACAGGAAGATAAGATTTTGCTATAATGTGGCAGGAGGTTATATATTATGAAAGTTATGATTATTATACCGGCATATAACGAAGCCGAAAGTATAGAACGTGTCGTAGATAACCTGACTGAAAAATATCCGCAGTATGACTATGTGATTGTGAATGATGGCTCTAAAGATAATACAGCAGAGATTTGTCATAGGCGGGGATACCGAGTGATTAATTTACCAGTAAATGTAGGATTGGCTGGTGGCTTTCAGGCAGGGATGAAGTATGCTTATATCAATGGTTATGATGCAGCAGTTCAGATAGATGGGGATGGACAGCATGATCCGGTTTACATTGAAAAGTTAATTCGGGAAATGGAAGACAGACAATGTGATATTGTGATTGGTTCTCGATTTGTCGACGAGAAAAAGCCATTTACAGCGCGTATGCTTGGTAGCCGGGTGATTTCGTGGGCAATACATGTAACAACGGGACAACATATTGGAGATCCTACGTCAGGCATGCGTCTTTTTGGAAAAAGAATCTTGAAAGAATTTGCAACAACAATGAACTACGGACCAGAGCCTGATACAGTGGCATACTTGATGCGTAATGGAGTGAAGGTCTCAGAAGTACAGGTGGAGATGCAGGAACGGCAAGCAGGCGAAAGCTATTTGAATATCACACGTTCTATGTGGTATATGATTTGTATGTGTATGTCGATCTTCTTTATCCAGTGGTTCCGTGAGAAAAGGGAGGATTAAATATGTCAACAACACTTAGAGTTATTGTACTACTTATATCAATTTTAACCTTTTTATATGTGATGAAGCGAATAAATAAGGCTAAAGTACAGATTGGAGATGCTATCTTCTGGATCTTCTTTAGTATTATTTTATTGATTTTTGGATTGTTTCCAGATATTATCTATCACCTACAGGTTGTGCTGGGAATTGCAGACTCAACAAATTGCCTTTTCTTTTTGTTGATAGCAGCGTTGTTGGTGAAAGTATTTGGTTTATCTATTAAAGTTTCACAGTTGGAAAATAAACTTGTAGAATTGGTACAAACATATGGTATCGAAAATTCAGAGGATCCGAAGAAAAAAGAGTAAAAAACACACTTCCAAGTACATTTTAAAGTATTTGGAAGTGTGTTTTTGCATAAAATCAGTTTTCGTGCGATAAATAAAAAAGTTGTAATTGCTGAATGGTAGCTGAAATATCGTATCCGTGTTTTGCCACTTTATCTCGATTGTCAGGCTTTTGCTTTCCTTTTTGGCGAAGGAGTTCTTTTGCCCAGATAGTTGGAGCATCTGCTAAAGACAAAAATGCTACGCTGTCTGTTATATTTATTTCTCGAGTAATTGTGTCAGATACCACGCATGGAACACCCGCAGATTGTGCTTCTACTGTTACAATGGGGAGCCCCTCGAATAAACTAGGCATACAAAGAACATCAACTTGTTCAAGGAGTTGAGGAATATTGTTGCAATCACCTAAAAAGGTTACAAAATCTGTTAGTCCAAGAGAGTTTACTTTTTCCTTTATGGTGTCCATTAGAACACCAGAACCAGCTAAGATTAGGCGGCTAGTTGGATCTAGTTGGTATGTCTGGGCAAAGACATCAATAAGGAAGTCATGATTCTTGACAGGAACAAATCGCCCAATAGCACAAATTGTAAAGTTGTCTGGATTGCGATGGTCTTGTCCACTGTAACGGGAAAGATCAACACCATTCTTGACAATGACAGTGCTGGAAGCTTGATTTCCAAAGAGCCAGGTAGCGGCTTTCTCACTACATGCAAATCGATCAGTACAATTTGTTGCAATTTTGTTTCCGTAATAATTCTTGACAAGTTGAAAAAGTGCGCCTCCTTCATTGCGAGTGCTGTGACTATGTGCTATACGTACAGGAATATTTTGCTTTTTGGCACATTCCATAATCAATCCACTGAATTTATCCATGTGAGAATGGATGATGTGATATTCTGGATGCTCATGGAGAACTTGCATAACATGTTTACGATAAGCAAAAGGACCACATTGGGTAATGAAAGGTATCTGATACAGATGCCCTCCTAATTGTTTGATTTCATCCTTGTAAACCCCGTCATAACTATATAAAAAATCAAATTGAACCAGAGAACGGTCAATTCCTCGGTAAACATTCATAATGAATGTTTCGGCACCACCACGATCCAGACTGGCAAGGCAGTGTAATATGCGAAGAGGTTCTTTCCTTGTATTCATATGTTGTTCCTTTCTAAAAGATATTTTATAATTATTATAATGTTTTTTTTTCGTAGAGTAAACGATATAATGGAGTAGTGGTTTAGCAAATTAGCGATTAGCGAAGGAAAAGAAAATGATTAGTGTAATTATACCAGTATATAACGGAGAAGAGTACATTGCTGAGACGGTGGGGCATATACTTCATGGAAAGTATCAAGATGTAGAAGTCATAGTTGTAATTGATGGAACACACGATAAAAGTCAAGATATCTGTGAGGCGATTGCTGAGAGAGATGATAGGGTAAAAGTTTATTATAAAGAAAATGGTGGAATTGCATCCGCTAGAAACTATGGTATTGCCAGAGCACATGGAGAATATATTGGCGTATGTGATCAGGATGATGTTGTGCAGGCAGAGATGTATACGAGCATGGTGAGTGTGCTAGATGCAGAAAATGCAGATTTTGCCTTTTGTAGTACAGGCCAACTAGTGGATGGTCAGATTATTCCTTTTGAAACATTTGACGATGCGGTTTATGTCGGAAAGGACATATTAGAACAGCTATTGTATCCGGTGCTTTTTGAGGGGTATCAAGTGCCAGTTGCCCGTTCTAACGTCAATCGACCACCAAGCATATGGAAGGCATTGATACGAAAAGAGTTTTGGGAACGTTATAAATTGCATTTTCATGCATATGTTAGTTTTGAAGACGATTTGCTGATGACGGTTCAAATATTGTCTTTGGCTACCAAAGTGTGCACGGTGTCATATCGAGGTTATCTTTGGCGTATCAATATGCAGTCAGAATCACATGCAAGAAAATATATTGATGATATTGGAAAAAAGCAGGAATTATGGTGCCGGGATATTTGTCAGTATGTTGATGGTGCTGCAATCCCTCAAGATGTTAAAAGTATGATTAAGTCTGTTACAAATTGTAAGCAGTATGTTGATGCAATTTTGAATCTGTGCAGTCCTCAGAGAAAAGAGTCTTTTCATGATATTAAAATGTATTATGAAATTAATATTTACAAGCGAGATTTTGAAGAGTCTATCAAGATGGCAGAATACGCACAGGCACAATATCCTATGCAGAAATATATTTTGATGATGTTGAAAAAGAAACATACTTATGGAAGCTATTGGATGGCTCAGATATTATCTTTTATTCTTTATAAAATGTTAAAAAGTAAAGTGTTTATGAAGCTAGATAGTTTGCTCAAACACAAATAGGGCGATTATTCATCGCCCATTCTTAAATAATGTCAGTATTGTGTTAAAATCTTTATGAAATATACACCAAGTGACAAGGCAGTAAAAAATGAAGTAAAGCAGCATTCCAAGAAGAACTGACGAAAGATGTGTAGTAAGGTAAAATCCACTCATCATACATAGGATATATATGAATCTCCGCCAACGTTTATATTCATATATTTGGACAAAGTATTCTTCCACATAAAAGTACCAAAATAGCATTACGATGATAGAGGCAACAGAAATGGCAATCGTGGTATGAAAGAGTATATATGCAATGCTATTTGCTAGGGCTGATAGTAAAAGTACAATTAAACTTTTTTTGAAGAAAATAATATTTTTTCCCAGAGTTTTGTAATAATTATGCATGACAATACTTATGGCAGATGTGATAATCAAGCCAGGAAAAATAATGCGAAAGATAGGTAATGAGGATGCATAATTAGGCAAATACCATAAAATAAAGGTCTTAAGGGGAAAGAAAATGAGCAATGCAAATGAGATAAAGCATAGTACAGTTTCAATCAAATATTTATATATATGTTTTAAATGGTCTAGTGATGTACGTTTCATTGTTGGATAAAGTACAATGGCGAAGGCGGAAGTGGCAACCGTTACTAATGTTAGCATATCATAGGCAAAAGAGTATATTGCATAAGTCGTTGTATCGAACAGGAAGTTCACAAACTGGCGATCCAAAGTCAAGATAAGTGTCGATATCAAATTGGCAAATAATAAAGGAAAGCCATTTTTTATCAGTTCAACAATTTCAGGTTTCGTAGTTGTGAGAGATTGACTATTGCCAAAAACAATATCTTTATAGTTGACCAGATACCAAATTGTTAAAATGCAGTTAATGGATACAACTACTGTGATATAATATGTGTACGATATAGTGAAACCATGTAAATATAAAATGTAGAATAGTCCAATAGAAAGAATATTGGTTGTATCTTGAAGTATTTTAGGAAATGAATATTCTTTAAATCTTTGTGTAATCTGCAAAATTTGCTGGAAGTAAGTGTTGATATTTACAACAATCATGTTGATGGCAAGCATAAATAGGATAAATTTGTTGTTATTGTTGGGCATAAAGATAGCGCAAATGCAAAAAATAGCCGCAAAAAAGAGATGCACCAGCAAGTAACACCGGAAAAAACTACGGAATTTCGTGCGGTCTAACTGATCATAATCAAAACCGCCATATTTTAATACAATACCATCAGCAATGCCTAGATGAAAGATACCTACATATGTCATATATAGAGTAAATGTTTTGTAGAAGCCATATCCTTCTACCGATATGATTTTAGGAATCAATAAACCGATGAATACACCGGATAAAATGGTTGAGCAGTTGCTCATCATAACTTGGAAAATATTCTTTAAGGTTGATTGTTTTTTCATAAAATATTATTATGTCACAATAGTGACAAAACTCCTTTAAATAATGTGTTATAACATAGCATATCATAAAAATATCGTGTTATGTTATTAAAGTTATTCAAAGATTATAAAGATACAGAAAAATAATAATATGAAAATAAAGTATTTATTGTTATAATAAGGCACACAGAACATAAAAAGGGAGATCAAAATGGATAAAATAGCAGTATTAATACCTTGCTATAACGAAAGTAAGACAATTGAAAAAGTAGTGAAGGATTTTAAAGAAGCTTTGCCGGAAGCTACAATCTATGTATTTGATAACAATTCATCCGATGGTACAGATGAAATTGCGCGTAAGGCTGGCGCAATTGTAAAGTATGAATATCAGCAGGGCAAGGGGAATGTCATACGTCGTATGTTCCGTGAGATTGATGCAGAGTGTTATATTATGACAGACGGAGATGATACATATCCGGCAGAAAGTGCCAGAGAGATGGCAGACTGTGTATTACATCGTCATGCGGATATGGTCGTTGGAGATCGCCTTTCTTCCACATATTTTGAGGAAAATAAGAGACCTTTCCACAATTTCGGTAATTCGATTGTGCGCAGTTCCATCAACAGTCTGTTCCATACGAATATCAAGGATATTATGACAGGATATCGTGCATTTAGTTATCAGTTTGTCAAGACGTTCCCTGTGTTATCCCAGGGATTTGAGATTGAGACAGAGATGAGCATTCATGCAGCAGATAAGAATATGTTTGTAGAGAATGTAATCATTGAATATAGAGACAGACCGGAGGGCAGCGAGTCCAAGCTGAATACATACAGTGACGGATTTAAAGTGCTTCGTACAATAGCAAGTCTGTTTCGTACTTATAAGCCAATGGCTTTCTTTGGCGTAATTGCATTGATTTTGGCTATATTAGGTGTTGGATTTATGATTCCTGTGTTGATAGAATTTAATCAAACAGGTCTTGTTGCAAGATTTCCAACCCTTATTGTATGCGGTTTTGTGATTCTTGCTGCGATGGTATCTTTCTTTGCAGGGCTGCAGTTGCAGACAATTACAAGAAAGAACCGACAGGATTTTGAGATGGAATTACAGCATGTCCATTATGAGTATGAACACTTAGATAAGTAAATCTTGCTTTTCGAAAAGAAATGTCACAGAACAGTAGTATCAGATGAATGAAAATAGGAAGGTGTAAATCATGGGAAAAATAACAGTAACAGAGGATTGTAACGGAATCAAAGGATTGAAGGTCATTGAGCCAACAACATTTGGCGATGCTCGAGGATACTTCATGGAGACATATAACTACAATGATTTTGCAGCAGCAGGGATTGATTGCCAGTTTGTGCAGGACAACCAGTCTGCATCCAAAAAGGGTGTGCTTCGTGGATTGCATTTCCAGATTAACTATCCACAGGATAAGTTAGTACGCGTAATCAATGGCGAAGTGTTTGATGTTGCAGTGGATTTACGAGAGGGATCTGAGACCTTTGGCAAGTGGTATGGTGTGACATTGACAGCAGAGAATAAAAAGCAGTTTTTTATTCCAAAGGGATTTGCACATGGCTTTATTGTGCTTTCGGATTATGCAGAGTTCTGCTACAAGGTTACAGACTTCTATCATCCAAACGATGAGGGTGGTCTGATGTGGAATGATCCGGATATCGGTGTAGAATGGCCAATGCCGGAAGGAATGACAGCAGAAGATCTGATTCTTTCTGACAAGGATAAAGTGAATGCCAGCTATAAGGATTATGTTGCGAGTAAATAATATAAGATAGAGATTGTCTGAGCCAGCCCTTGGGGGCTGGCTTTTTTGCGCGAAAAACTAAGGCATTCGCGCGTAAAATGTTCAGAATCGACAAAGATAAGATAATGTCCTCTTGAGTGATAAATAAGGAGGGCGACGAAAATGAATATGTTTAATGTTATTGAACAGTGGCTGAAAAGTTTAGGTCATCGTTAAAAGCATGATAACCCCTTTTGTCTTTTTTTGATTTTACGTTATAATTAAGAAAAAACAAAAGGGGTCAAAGAATGAAGATTGTCTATTTACTATTAAGTAATTTTGAATATATTGGCCTGTTGCTCATGATGCTCTCACTGATTTCAGACGTAAAAATAACGAGAAACATCAGAAAATGGATAGGTGTGAGCGCTTTCATGGGAGTTGTGGTCGTGGGGAGTGCATATATCTACAATGTGAATATCATTTTCTTCCTGTTCTTGATGCTGTTGGTCGTGGTGATAGGAGTCTGCGTTGAAAACTTCAAATGGGGAATGTCAATAGATGTAGTGTTATCTGTGGTGCTGATAAGCATTTCGACACAACTATTGAAGATGATTGTTTTTGTTGCCTTGGCGTGGGGCGGCATAACCATTTCCGATGATTGGGCGAGTGTGGTGGCGCAGTTGGTGTTGCTGTTGATTGTGATAGCACTATATCGACATATACAAGCACAACATCCAGCGGAGCTGAAGAGCATTCCGATGAAATATCTTGCCATTTTTATGGTTGTATTAGCAGCGGACTGTATCAGCCTTACATATTGGGGAGAATATATCTTAGAAAATCCGCAGAACAATGATATGCGTTTGTGCCTGGCGACGTATGTTCTGATGGGAATAGGAGTTTTTGTGCAATTAGGACTCTTGATTGAACTGTATTTTTCGAGAAATGCATATCGTACGCAGCAGGCAATGGCAAAACGCTATCTGGAAGAACAGGTAGCACATTACCAATATTTGAGCGAACGTGAACAGAATACGAGAAGATTCCGCCATGATTTTAAATCGCATATGGCGATGGCAAAGCAATTATATCTGGATGGCAAACAAGAAGAGTTTGAAACGTATTTTCGCGAGATGACGGAGCGGATAGCAACGTTTGGAAATCGTGTGACCGTGAATAATGATATCGCAGATGCCATCATAAACCGCTATTATGACGAGGCAGAGCAAAATGGCATTATGATGGAAGTAGAGGGGCATTTCCCGGGAGTATGTTATATTTCGGCTTATGATTTGTGTACGGTGCTCTCGAATCTGCTTGGCAATGCAATTGATGCAGAAAAGGAAGCAGGAGGGAAGACGATATATTGTGGTGTACGTTATGATGAAACGCAGATTTTTATCGTTGTAAAAAATGATTATATCAATACAATAAAACAAACGGACAATCGGTTTTTGTCGACGAAAGGAGGCTTGCAACATCAGGGATTTGGCATTGTGAATGTAAACGAGGTGGTTCGTAAAAATAAGGGGCATGTTGTTTATGATACAAAGAATTCCCGGTTTGTTGTACGATTAAGTTTATGCAATATGGAACAGAGTTCATAAAGATTGCTGTGGTGGATGATGAACCACTCTGGCAACAAAGGACAGTAGAGATTATTGAAAAAGAGTGCGGATTGGACGCACCACATATCGATTGCTATGCGGGTGGACAGGCATTGCTTGACGCACAGATTTTTTATGATTTGTTATTTATGGATGTCGAGATGAAAGGATTAGATGGTTTTGAGACGGCACAACGTTATCAAAGACAGTATAAATACGCTAAAATTGCTATGCTGACATCGCATACGGAGTTGAGCAGGCGTGGCTACGTGATAAATGCATTTCGTTATATTGATAAGCAGTGTATGGAGCCGGAGGTAAAAGAAGCGCTTTTGACCATGCAGATTGTGAAGGAAAAAGAGCGTAGTGTCGAAGTAAATGTCGTGGGATTAGGTGTGATGCCAATTATGATCAAAGATATCATTTCGGTAAATATGAACCGACGGAACATCCTGATTCATACGCGAAAAGGCGACTATATCAGTAGCCTGACAATGCATGAGATTGAGGACATGTTAGATGGGTGTGGATTTTATCGAAGTCATCGTTCTTATTTGATTAATCTGGATGAGACACTGAATTATCAGGGGATGGATATTTTGATGAGCGATGGTTCGCGGGCTTATCTGAGTAAAGACAGGCGTGCGGAATTTAAAGATCGGTTATTATCGCACAAATATGAGATGGCAAATGGGTAAGGATCACTTACAGTCGATTGGCGCAAAAATCGACAGGTTTCACGCAAGAAATTCTAGAAAAAGGAAAATGGGTGTTATGGTTTCCTGTGAGTTATGGAGTTTTTATAAGGGGACTGGAGGAAATGGACAAAATTACGATTGCTATTGCGGAGGATCAGGAATATACAAGAGAAACATTAGCGCGCATCGTAGAATCGCAAGAGGATTTTGCGTTGGTGGGTACGGCACAAAATGGAGAAGAAGCACTTCATTTACTACGTCAACACAATCCACAGATTCTACTTTTGGATATGCTGATGCCTCTGGTAGATGGCAAGGAAGTGATGCGTCAATTGAGAACGAATGATACCATTTCACCGGGAACCAAGGTAATTGTCGTGACGGCTGCTGATAAGCGGGAATTGGCAGCGGAGATGTTTGCGATGGGGGCAATCTATTACGTCGTAAAGCCATTTGATGATCAGACAATTATTCAAAGCATTCGTACAGCGCTGGATCAGGAAATCCTTTCATATGATACCGGTCGGGAAAGTACGAAGACCGACACGGCGAAGAAGCCACTGGAACACCGTATTACAGAATTGATGCTTCTTCTGGGCGTGCCGGCGCATTTGCGTGGCTACCAGTATTTGCGGGAAGCTATCTTTATCGTAGCTACACTTCCGGATACCAGACATCAGGTCGCAAAAGTAGTTTATGAGCGAATCGCAGGGGAGCATGGTGTTACTGCAAGCACGGTGGAACGTGCTGTACGGCATGCCATAGAAACTGCATGGGACCGGGGAGATATGGATACCATGGATCAGATTTTTGGTTACACGGTACAGGCGTCTAAGGGTCGTCCGACGAATACAGAGTATATTGCTGCAGTTGCAGATTACCTCAAATTAACAGAGAGGGTATAGAGTTATTCCCTTTTCAAGTGGAGTAGAATAAGGAGAATTGGGGAAATGGATAAGATAAGAGTTGGAATAGCAGATGATAATGAGCTGTCGCGGGAGATGCTTCGTGTGATCACAGAATTAGATGACAGCTTAGAGATTGTAGGCGAGGCGGAAAATGGCATAGAAGCATGGGCACTTGTCAAAGAAGAAAAGCCGGATATCCTGCTATTAGATGTGGTGATGCCCCGTGGTGATGGATTAGAGGTGCTTGCCAAAGCAAGAGAAGAGGGAAATATAGATACCAAGTTTATTATGGTAAGTGCTGTGGGAGATGAGCGTACGGCAGCGGATGCAATGGCAAGAGGTGCAGATTATTATATCGTGAAGCCGTTTCGTGCCGAGGCTATCATACGTGAAATCAAGCGAAGCGCGGAACAAAAGAAGAGCGCAAAGACAGCGAATGTGGTGCCTTGTGTTTACAGTAATCCACAGACAGAAGAAAAAGCCGGTATTCGGCATGAGATTACGCGCCTGTTATTAGCGGTGGGTGTTCCGGCACAGCTCAATGGATATCAATATCTGCGCGAGGCAATTCTTATGACTGTTCAAGACGTGGGATATATTTCTTCTGTGACAAAGAAGCTTTACCCGATGCTTGCAGAACAGTTTAACGCAACATCGGGAAGCGTGGAACGCTCGATTCGTCATGCAATCGAGACATCCTGGTCACGCGGAAGTGTGGAAAAAATCGACGATATTTTTGGATATACCGTGGATGATTGTAAAGGAAAACCAACCAATTCCGAATTTATCGCGATGCTTGCAGACCATGTACGTATGGGGTACTG
>OIWO01000656.1_pt1 | contig 36597 bp, 29 predicted proteins | sample 1587641 | NCBI WGS metagenome assembly OIWO01 (sample SAMEA3888924, study PRJEB22519) | human gut metagenome | biome: human gut; feature: human-associated habitat; material: faeces | place: Denmark | collected 2010
GGGGAAAAAAAGACGTTACGTAGCTAACGATTTCCTTAACTTAACAGCATTACCCTCTAGGGGAAGGTGCCCCGCAGGGGCGGATAGGGTGACTATGGCATAAAAGACAGCTGGGATAAGGTTTCCCGGTCACTCTTATGAGAGCTTCAAATCCCCCGCGGCAGATGGAGCGCGAAAATGAGATGCTCGTTATTTCACAGCCCCTTTTGCAAGGCAATGCATTACCCCGAAGGGAATGCCGATCGCCTGAAAATCCCTGTGCTTACAATCCCAGCTTCACACGTCCATAGATGACGAAAGCGGTGAGGAGAACCGTCAGTGCCATGACAGCAAAGTCTTTTCCTTTCGGTGCGACGCTTTCCATGAAGGTACGCTTCGAGCCGCCGAAGCCGCGGAGCTCGAGTGAGAGTGCCATGGTCTCGCTGCGTCCGAGCGAACGGAGCATGAGCGGGCGGACGATGGACATGTAGCGTTTCACCTGCTTGAAAAAATTCCCTTTCACCGCCAGACCGCGGCAGGCCTGTGCTTCGGAAACCGCTTTGTTTTCTTCGATAAAGTCCGGGATGAAGCGAAGCCCCGCCGTGAACATGAAAGCGTATTCGTACGGCACCTTCAGCTGGCGCACCATGGAAGCGGTGAGGTCCTGCAGCTTCACTGTCCCAAGAAGGTAGGTGAAAATGATCGTCATCCCCAGCATACGCAGGGCCGCGACATTACATTCCTTCACACTCCCGCCGCCGATATACTCGATCACGCCCAGCATGACCGCAAAGATGACAAGAGCAAGGAGGGCTTTCAGATTCTTGATGAGTTCGCCGGACACGAGGAGGATCAGAAGCTCAAGGATGCAGAGGGCGGCAAGACTCGTCGGCTCGGAGAGGACGATCGCCCAGACGGCCGTCCCGAAGGTGAGAAGGATTTTGGTCAAGGGTACCAGATTTCTCATTCTATTTTTCCTCCTTTCAGTTCATAAAATGTACGGCAGAACGCATTCATATCCTTGCAGTAGGGACTGCCGGGGAGCTTGCGCCCCAGACGGACGGCCGGCGGATAGGCAAGTCCCCAGTCTTCCGGACGGTTCTCCGCAGAGAAAAGTTCCGAAGGATGACCGTCGAAAGCGATCTCATGCTCTGCGATGACGATGACGCGGGTGCAGTCTTTCGCGACGATATCCATGTCATGGGTGACAAGGATGATGGTGATGCCCTTCTCCTGCAGACTTTCCATGAGTTTCATCAGGCGCTGTTTTTCTCGTCCGTCCTGTCCGCTCGTCGGTTCATCGAGCACGAGGTATTCGGTATCCATCGCAAGTGCCGAGGCGATGGCGACTCGCTGCTGGTCGCCGCGAGACAGGATGCGCGGATACTCCTCCGCAAGGGCTTCGGTGTCGGTATCCTGCATGGCGCGCGCTACAGCTTCCTCGAGCTCCGCACCGCGTTTCCCCTGCTGATAGGGGCCGAAGGCGATCTCCTCTCGGACCGTCGGCATAAACATCTGCCGATCCGGCTGCTGGAAGACGTAGCCGATGAAGCGGCTGCGCTCAGATGGTTCTTCGCGAGTCACATCTTTCCCATGATAGAGGATCTGCCCCGAGGCTGCTTTCTCAAGTCCCGTCAGGAGGCGGGTCACAGTCGTCTTGCCGCAGCCGTTTCGCCCTGTGATGGCGACGAATTCTCCCTTGTCAAAGGAGAGGGAAATGTCTTTCAATACGTCCGGCAGCCCTTCCGCATAGCGGAAGGTCACATGAGACAGTTCAAGCATCTTTCTCTCCTCCTTTCGCAAAGGAATGAACGACCGAGGTTTCTGCATCGGCCAGATTCAGGAATGGCTTCTCGAAGGTCATCCCCACCTGCTCGAGTTCGAGCTGTGCCTTGTACATATCCGGGATGGCTTCTTCATAAATATGTTCGGTATACATGCGGCGCATCACTTCTTCCGGCGTGCCACTTACGATGATTTCACCATGATTCATGAGAACGAATTTCTTCGCATAGGGGAGCGCGGCTTCGAGATGGTGCTCTGCCACGATGACCGTGAGGCCTTCCTTCTCATTCAGCTCGCCGACCATTTCATAGAATTCGCGGATGCCTTCCGGATCGAGTGCAGATGTCGGTTCATCGAAGACCAGTACGTCCGGCTCTTCGGCAAGGACGGCTGCGACGACGAGGCGCTGGCACTGACCGCCGGAGAGAGTCGTCACCTTGCGGTCCTCAAGACCTTCGAGATGGACTTTCGCAAGCGCTTCTTTCGAGCGGCGGCGGATCTCTTCCGGTGGGAAACCATGGTTTTCAAGCGTAAATGCCATTTCTTCCCCCACCGTCAGCGTGACGATCTGCGCCTTGTAGTCAGAAAGGATGACACCGATGGAGGATGCCAGGTCTGCGATATTGTGCTGTGTCACGGCTTTGCCATCCGTGAAGACCATGCCTTGCATCGTGCCGCCGTAGTAGTGCGGGATCGCCCCCGCCATCGACATGAGGAGCGTCGTCTTCCCTGCACCGTTCGGCCCCGTCACGATGACGAAGTCTCCCTTGCGCACCGCAAGAGACACATCTTTCAATGCTGGCTCTTTGGCAAAAGGATAGGTGTAGGTCAGATGCTCTACGCTGATGACGCCTTCTTCGGACTGCCGGAGAGACAGGCCGGAGTGATCGCTGTCTACGGTATCTGACTCAGCCATGTAGTGCATGGACTTGAAGAGACGCAGCGCCGGGAAGTAGAGGAATGGCGTGATGATCCCATTGCCTACGCCGACCAGGGCCACCATCGGGAGCATTCCGTAGAGATATACCTTCATCGGGATCCCCATGACGAGCGTCAGGATGGAAACAAAGGTGAAGCCGGAGACGATCGTCGTCACGAAGCCTGCGATGGCAGGACGGAGGGAAAATTTCCCGATCCTGATCGGCGGTACGCTGTGTGCAAAGAAACCTGCCACATAGGCGCCGAAGAATTCCGAAGCAAAGTCGCCATACGGGAAAGCCGACTTACTGGTGAAGACTTCCATCAGCGCTGCGACCATGCAGATGCCGAGGCACTGCTTGTATGTCGGCTTCGTCAAAAGGATCGCTACCACATAGGTCGCGATCATCCAGTTCGGCGTGAAGCCTGCCACCGATGGCGAGACCAAGTGCAGCAGCATCCCGATCGCCAGCATCAGTGTGGAAATCGTCAACCAGCGGAAGCGCCCGCCCCGCGCCTTGACAAAGACAAGCTCCGATACATCTTTCACTTGTTCCATTTCATATCCCCCTTTACAGGATCGTATTCATCCAATAAAAAATCCTTTCATTCCTCTGCTTTCCAGCAAAGGGACGAAAGGATCACTTTCCGCGGTACCACCCTACTTGACACAAGGTCCAGCTCATCATCGGTAACGGCGATTTCCGGCAGCTCCTACCCCTTTCGGCTCAGGCTGCGCCTCCCAGGCCCATTCACATAGCTGTCGCACCGGACTTGCACTCTCCGCCGGCTCCCTGAAGCGCCATCACTATCCTACTCTTCCTGTTCCAAGGCTTTCTTTGTTGAACCTACTATAGCACGAGGACGTGGCAGTGTCAAATCGTTTTTGGGAAATGGGGAGAGTGGACTGGTGACTTGTGACTGGTAGCTAGGGATTAGCGGCTAGGGATTAGGGGTGCCAAGTGACTGGTGCCTAGTGACTTGTAACTTGAATACTACCTTCGGGCATCGCCCCGTTTCGTCATCCTGAGCGGCGAGAAACGTCGTATGTGAGATAACGAATGCCAGAACAGCTGCGACCTGAGTCCTCGATCTCGGCGAAGCCGCCACCTTCATTCCTCATTCCTCATTCCTAATTCCTCATTCATAATAGTTATCCTCTTCCGCTCGCCTTGTCCAGATCCGCTGCTTTCCGGATATCCGCTTCTATGCCATCTCTTCGCTTGAGGAGCTTCTCCAGATTCTTCCGCTTCGATCGCTCGATGTACTGATGCGCGATCGCATCCGGGAGAGTCGCGCCAAGAGAGAGCCCCAGAATGATAAGCATCGCCTCGACACCTGTTTTGAAAGCCGTCAGCAGCTCGATCAGATCGATCTGTCCGATATCAATGATGGCAAACAGGAAACGATAGAGCAGCACGCCCGGGATCAGCGGAATGATCGCCGGTATCGTGACCACAAAGACAGGGGCATGGAAGTAGCGGGAGACAGCGAAATAGAAGACGGAGAGCAGCGCAGCTCCGAGGAAGGAGGCATTCGCCATCCCCATATGGAAGGAAACCATCAGAATATTTCTCGTATCCACCGTGAGGACGGCCCCGAGGCAGGCTGCGATGATATAGCGCCTTGGCACATTGAACATGATAGAAAACCCCAATGCTGCCATAGCGGCTGCCAGTGCCTGCATGATGTACAAATGCTCCGGCGCGATCGGTACTTCTGTGAAGCTTGGGACATTCGTCAGACTGACAGCGCCTGAGATCCCAAAGGTCATCGCCAGCATGATGAGGATCGTGTGCGTAAATCGCGTCATCCCGGATGTCAAGTAGCTGTTCAGAAAGTCATCGACCCCATTGATGAGCGGTACGCCCGGGATCAAGGTGAGCGCCGATGCCACCACAGGAAGAAATGGATTCGTCGCCCCGGGAAGATACATCGTCCCATAGGCCGTGAGCGTCGCAAAGAAAGCGGAGATGGCAATAGTGACATACCCATTCACCTCAAGACGGTTGCAGCCATACTTCACCAGAGCTCCCACCATCGCCGCCAGCATGGTGAAGAGCGCATCGACAACATGACCGCCGAAAATCAAACAGAATGCCGCTGATGCCAGTCCGATGGCCAGAATGATCATCCACTCCGGATAAATGCGATTTCTAAAATTCTGCCTGATATAATTCAGGCGAAGGCGGAAATTATCATAGGATTCGTTTTTATACAGTGCTTCCCAGCTGGCCTCACTCGTCTGCAGAAGAGCCGTCATATTGATGCCATGGCGGTAGCATTTGCGGAACATCGTATATGCCTTTTCCCCATCATCGACATTGATCATGATGGTAGAGTATGTGATATGGATCTGTACATCTTCCCAGTAGATGCCAAGGCAGGCCGCCGTGCGGAGCATGTCACGCACGATACGCTTGCTCCCTGCGCCACTCTCCATCATCAGCTGCCCCGTATCCAGAATGAGCGTCATCTTGCTTCGTATGGAAAGAGAAGAATTGGATATTTTCATAGTTAGACCTCGTATATAAAAAGCTTTTCTTTAAATTCTAATGCATGTATGAAAAAAAGCAAGAGCAGAATGGTAAAAATCGGAAAACCAAGGACAAAGCGTCCAAAAAAAATGCCTTCCCGTCCATTTGACACTCCCCCTCTCATATGCTATAGTTACATACAATTACACAGTGGCAATGAAGAGAAGAGTACGCAGAGAGGGCATTCAAAGAGAGCTTCGGTTGGTGAAAAGAAGCATTGAGATATCTGCAGAAGATGGACTCCGAGCCAGGAAGGCTGAATCATGAAGCATCCCGGGGACGCCCGATACAGCGCGAGGGTATCAAGGCTTTGCCGGCGTACCTGTGAAGACCCGTGCAGTGATGCATGAGTGAAATTGGGTGGTACCACGAATCTTTCGTCCCTAGAGGGATGAAGGATTTTTTTATTGATTTTTCCGTTTTTCAGGCTTCCAAAGGAGACCCTATGCCACTATTCAACGGAACATTGTTCCAGATCGATCAAAAAGAAATGATGCGCTATGCGGGACTATCTCCGAAGGTGAAGGAATTTCCTCAAGACGCCATCGACAGCGCCATAAGGGAAGCGCTTGCCCTCGCCGAGCCGAGAGGCATCTGGCAGATCCTCCCCTACGACCCGGAAAGCGGGACGATCGGCGGAGCGCATCCGCTGACCCTCACCGGCCGCTCGATCTTGAGGCACCTTTCCCATGCCTGGTCCGTCGGCGTACTCGCTGTCACGGTGGGTGAAGAAATCGAGAAGGCATCCGATGCGCATTTTAAGAGCGGCGAGTACCTGCAGGGGCTTCTCCTCGATGCCGCCGCTACCGCTGCCGTCGAGCACCTCGCCGATCAGGTCGATGCCCTGATCCAAAGAGAAGCCGCGCGAAGCGGACAGCATACGGTCTGGCGCTTCTCCCCCGGCTACGGGGACTGGCCTGTCACGCAGCAGCCTGATTTCTGCCGCGCGATCGGTACAGAAACGATCGGTATCCATGTGACCGACCACGCCATGCTTTTCCCGAGGAAGTCCGTCTCTGCCATCATCGGTATCTCTCAATGCAGCGCCCGCCCCGCTCCGGCGAAATGCCGGGCGTGCGGACTCATGAGCTGTCCATTTCGGAATCTATAATATAGGTGACTGGTGACTGGGAGACATCAGACTCTCTCGTATCGTCATTTTTTGCGCCCCCTGAACCGCGAATCCCAATTCCTAGCCACTTCTTCCCCCCCCTACGCTATAATAATGAAACATATAATACAATAATAAAAAGGAGAACCACTATGATTTTTTTTGACGGCGGCATGGGTACCATGCTGCAGCGCTACGGTCTCTCGACAGGAGACTGCCCAGACTACTACAATATCACCCATCCGGACATTGTACAGCGCATCCATAAGGAATACGCAGACGCAGGAAGTAACTATATCACGACGAATACCTTCGGCACCTCCCCCATCAAGCTCGCAGACTATGATCTTGCGGATAAGGTGGAAGCCATCTGTGAAGCCGCTGTACGAAATGTTCGTACAGCCTGCGGAAATCGTGTAAAGATCGCCGGTGATATGGGCCCGACAGGGAAATTCATCTCTCCCTTGGGCGATCTTTCCTTCGATGAGACCTGCGAGAACTACTACCGTCTGGCAAAAGCCCTTGCCAATGCGGGAGCAGACTCGCTCATCATCGAGACCATCATCGACATTCAGGAGATGAAGGCCGCCCTCATCGCTGCCAAGACGGCCTGCGACCTTCCCGTCATCTGCCAAATGACCTACGCAGAAGACGGCCGCACCATCACCGGCACCGACCCGAAAGCCGCCGTCATCCTTCTGGATGCCATGGGCGCAGACGTCATCGGTGCGAACTGCTCCGTCGGCCCGGAAAAGCTGCTGGAAGCCGCGAAGCAGATGGTCCCATACACGAATAAGCCCATCATCATCCAGCCGAATGCTGGCATGCCGGTACTGGAAAATGGCGAGACACATTTCCCACTCACGCCGAAAGACTTCGGTAGCTGGGCACCGGAATTTGCCAAGGCCGGCGTATCCTTCCTCGGCGGCTGCTGCGGCACGACGCCGGATCATATCCGTGAAGAAGTCCTCGCACTCAGCGATGTGACGATCTCTCCGAAAGAAAAGATCCCGCCCTTCACGGCACTCACCTCGCGGACACAGACCGTCTTCATCGGCGATGACTATGCCCCCGTCAAGATCGGCGAACGCATCAATCCGACCGGCCGCAAAAAAATGAGAGAAGACCTGAAGGCGGGCAGCTTCACCTCCGTCAAGAAAGAAGCCCTCGCGGAAGTCGATGCGGGCGCTGACATCCTCGACGTGAATATGGGTGTCCCCGGGGTAGACCAGGTCGCTCTCATGGAGACAGCGATCTCCCAGCTCTCCATGCTCTGCCCCGTCCCCTTCTCCATCGACAGCACCGACCCGAAGGTCCTTGAAAAAGCCCTGAAGCTGTATCCGGGCCGCCCGCTCATCAATTCCGCCAATGCAGAGAATGAAGAACGCTTAGACGCGATGCTCCGTCTTGCCAAGACCTACGGCGCCGCTCTCCTGCTCCTTCCGATCGAGAAGGGAAATCTGCCGGAGACCGCTGAAGAACGTGTCCGCATCATTCGCTATCTCGAGGAAAAAGCCCTCGCTGCCGGACTCCGCAAAGAAGACCTTCTCCTTGACCCGCTCGTCCTCACCGTCGGATCCGGAGACAAAGGCGCGAGCGAGACCCTGCGTACCATCAAGCTCTACAAAAAAGAATTCGGCTTCCCCTGCGTCATGGGGACGAGCAATGTTTCCTTCGGCCTCCCCTGCCGACCCCGCATCAATGCGGCCTTCCTCACCATGGCACTCGCCTGCGGCATGAATGCCCCCATCGTGAATCCGCTCGATCAGGGCGTGAAGGATGCCTTCACCAATGCCAAGCTGCTCCTTGGCTTTGACAAAGGCGCCCTGCATTTCATTCAGGAAGCACAGGATGCCCCGGCCGTAGCAGATGCAGCCACGCCTGTGCAAGACCTCCCACCGCTTGCCCAGGTGAAAGTCGCCGTGAAGCAGGGGGAAAAGGAAGAAGCGGCGAGTGCGGTAAAGCGTGCCATCGAAGCCGGGCTCTCATCGGAAGAGATCATCCAGAGCGGCCTCACCGCTGCCATGACCGAGATCGGTGACGGATACGGCGCCGGGAAAGTCTTCCTCCCGCAGGTCATGATGAGCGCCGAAGCCATGCAAGCCGCCTTCAAAGTCATCAAGGAAATGCTCCCCGAAGCCGCCACGGCTGCCAAAGGTACACTGATCCTTGGCACCGTACAGGGCGACATCCACGACCTCGGCAAGAATATCGTCTCTGCCCTTCTTGAAAACAGCGGCTACCGCGTCATCGACCTTGGCAAGGACGTCGCCCCCGAAGCCTTCCTCTCCGCCATCGAAGAACACCACGCGGATCTCGTCGGCCTCTGCTCCCTCATGACCACCACCCTTCCGGAGCTCGAAAAGACCGTTTCCCTCGTCAAAGAGAAATGCCCCGCTGTCTCCATCCTGACAGGAGGCGCCGTCGTCACGAAAGACTACGCCGCCTCCATCGGCGCTGATGCCTACTGCAAAGACGGCATCGCTGCCATCAAAGAGGCCGATCGGATGATGGAGAAATAGTTGGAGGGTTCAGGTTGGCGGGTTCAAGGTTCAGGGTTAGCCCCTTGGGCGTGCCGTCCCTGGATTATGAATAAAACCCTCGCTTAAATTAGAAATGAGAAATGGTGGTGCGGCGCATTTCGTCATCCTGAGCGAAGAAAAACGTCGTATGTTAAAAAAATGGCTTATCTGAAACAGGAGAACTGAGTCGAAGGATCTAAGCGCCGCAGAGTATAAATAGTTGTGATGCCATGAGCTGACATTTCAGTCACCAGTCAACAGTCACTCGAGGCACCTGATCCCTAATCCCTAGCTGCCAATTTTCCGAAAGGAGTCCCCTATGTCCACATTAAAAGAAAAGAACCAGAATCACATCTTCACCATCACGACCGAGCTGGATCCGCCGAAGAGCGCCTCCTCCGCCATCACGGAAGAGCAGGCGCAGAAAGTCGCTCCCTACGTCGACGCAGTCAATATCGCTGACTGCCCCATGGCAAAAATGCGTATGAGCCCGATCGCCCTCTCCTGCATCATCCAGCAGAAGTACCAGGTCGAGTCCATCTTCCATCTGACCTGCCGCGACAGAAATGTCATCGGCCTCCAGGCGGAACTTCTGGGAGCAGCGGCGCTCGGCGTGCATAACATCCTCACCCTCACCGGTGATCCGCCCAAGATCGGTGACCATCCGAATGCCAAAGGAGTCTTTGAAATCGACTCCACCGGCCTTATCCAGATCGCCAGCTGCCTGAACAGCGGTCACGATATCGAAGGACATGACCTTGGCGCGGCTACAGATTTCTACATCGGTACCACAGGAAATCCCGGCACCGATGACCTTGATGCAGAGATCAAACGATTGGAGGGCAAGAAAAAAGCGGGAGCTCAGTTCATTCAGACCCAGCCGATCTATGACATCAAGCAGGCAGAAGACTTCCTCGCCTGTGCCAAAGACCTAGATCTTCCCATCCTCTTCGGCATCGTCCCGCTGAAAAGCTTCAAGATGGCAAACTATCTGAATGACAAAGTCCCGGGCATCACCATCCCGAAGAAAGTCCTTTCGCAGATGGAAACAGGCGGCCGCGAGACCGGTCTTGCGATCTCCAAAGAGATCGTCACCGCTCTGCGCGAGATCCACGCTGCCGGCGCTCATCTCATGCCGGTCAACGACATTGACGCCATCCCGTATATTGTGGGAGATTAGGGACCGGCGGAAAATCAGGATACACCGCTTGTTCTCTCATGCCATGCACGAAAAAGGGGCTGTGAAGAAATGAATCCTCATTTCTTCACAGCCCCTTTTGATTTCCCCATCAATGCTTACGCTTCTTCGTATACCACCAAATGCCGCCGTAGATGACAGCGACAGCGATGATGATGATCGTCAGGCGCAGCGAATTATCTCCGAAATTCACCACATCATGCCCTAGAATGACTTCGAGAGCCACCGAAGGGAATTTCCCGACAAGACAGCCCAGCGCGTAGTGGTAAAAGGACATATTCGAAAGAGCGCCCACAGCCGTAACAAGACCATTTGGCATATAGGGGATCGCACGCGCGATCGCCATCGCCTGCCAGGAATCATAAGAGCCGAGCTTCGTCAGCGTCTTGCTCTGCGCGATCACATGCTGCGCCATCCCGCGGAAGAGTGTACGCATCATGTAGAAGGAGATGATGACGCCCACCGTTTCTGCCAGCCAGGAAATGATCGTCCCCCAGAAGAGACCGAAGATAAGCCCATTCGCGGTCGAAATGAAGATGGAAGGAAGAAATCCGACCACATTGATCACGACATCGATGAAGAAACTCATGAAGGCCGCATACACGCCGAAGGTCTTGAGGTAAGCAATGGTACCTTTGAGATCCCCGTCCATGGAGAGCTGGTAGATCGTCGGATAGAAAGACGAATCTACGAAGTGCACGCCCACCAGTACAAGCAGCAGCACCCCAAAGAGCGCGATACGGAAACGCCGCTCCGCTCTTTCATCCCCATTTCTTTGTATCATAGCATCAGACCTCTTTTGGTTATTTGTTATTGGCTATCGGCTATACCTAAAGGACGATAAGCCAATTCTATCTATCCCCTTCCCATGAAAGGGGAAGGGACCGTCCGAGAAAAAGCCTAGAGGCCTCCCTCGCTTTACGCTTACTCCTCCCAAAGGAAGGAGCGGGAAGTTTAACGGCTCCCGTACATCGCTATATTTTATAGTACGGCGAAGCCGCCACCATCATTCCTGATTCTTCTCCGGACCCACAACTTGAAGCTTTATTTTCTTATCTCGTCCACATACCTTTCGATCGACTCTGCCATTTCCGTGCGATCGACCACATCTGTGAATCGTTTCTCTCTGCTTTCAAGCTCGCCGAGCTGTCTGGGGATCGCGATGCCCGTCTTTTCTGCGATCATACGAAGGGTATCATACGGATCATCCTTCGGCGTAAGACCGAGTGACTTTGCCACGATACCGGGGAATTTATAGGGATGCGCCGTAGAGACGATAACGGTATGGGTATGACGCGGGATCTCTCCCTTTCTCTTCATCTCATCATAGACTGCATAGGCGACAGCCGTATGCGGATCCATGAGGTAGTCATACTTGTCGTAGACATTCGTCATCGCTTCTTCCATGGCCTTTGGCGATGCCCAGCCGCCCTTCATCTCGCCAGTGACCTTTTCCATGGCCTCCTTCGAGAGGGAGTAAATGCCGGTGTCTTTCAGCGCCTGCATATCAGCAGCCACAGTTTCCTTCGAGCCGGTCATGAAGTACAGGAAGCGCTCAAAATTCGAAGAAATCAGGATATCCATCGACGGAGCTTCGGTCAGGTGGAAGTCACGGTTGATATCGTAGGTACCCGTCTTGAAGAAATCGGCAAGGACCTTGTTTTCATTGGAGGCGCAGATGAGCTCGCCGATCGGCGTACCGATCTGTTTGGCAATCCATGCCGCCAGGATGTTTCCGAAATTTCCCGTCGGAACGACGACATTGAAGGTCTCCTTCGGCCCGATGGAGTTCTGCTTCAAAAGTGAGAGCCACATCCAGACATAGTACACCACCTGCGGGAAAAGCCGTCCGATATTGATAGAGTTCGCACTGGAGAAAAGCACGCCCTTCTCTGCAGATCTCTCACGCAGCGCACTGCCGAAGACTTTCTTCAGCGTACCCTGCGCATCATCGAAATTGCCTTCGATGCCGACGACCTTCACATTATCTCCGAGCTGCTTCTGCATCTGATCCTGCTGCAGCGGGCTGACACCGTGAGACGGGTAGAAGACCATGATGTGTACCCCCGGCACGTCGCGGAAGCCTTCCAGCGCCGCTTTGCCGGTATCTCCGGAGGTCGCAGTCAGGATCAGCACCTCCCTCTCATCCTTCTGCTGCTTCTTGGCATACACCAGAAGGTACGGGAAGAGCGAGAGGGCAAGATCTTTGAATGCGCAGGTCCTTCCATGGAACATCTCTGCCATGGAGAAGGACTCCGACATCGTCTTCACCGGCACGATCTCCGGTGTCTCGAATGTCCCGGTGTACGCATCATGCGTCAGCTTCTTCATATCCTCTTCCGGGATATCGGTGAAGAAATGGGACAGCACATAAGCCGCCAGCTCTTCATAAGAAAGATGCATCAGATCATCAGCTGCCAGAAAAGGCGCTGGCAACTCCGATGGCACATAGAGCCCGCCGTCACTCGCCAGTCCTTTCACCAGCGCTTCCAGTGCGGTCACGGTCTCACTGCTTCTTGTACTTCTATATTTCATAGGACACCTCCATCGAGATAAACTTAGCTTTATTGTAACATAGACGAGAATGGGATGCTACAAATTTAGGGGTTTAGGAAGGCGTCGAACCTGACAGTCTGCTTTCCCTGTAAGAGGGAAATAGCTTAGCCTGCACGCAAATACTCGCAGCACTTTCGGATTTTTATGCACAGTGGCTTCTCCATTGCGCCCGTTCCAATAAAAAATCCCAAGACCGAAGTCTTGGGATCTTCCGCTTTTGATTAGTCAGCGCTGAAAGGAAGCAGAGCGATAGCTCTTGCTCTCTTGATAGCGAGATTGATCTTACGCTGATGTTTAGCGCATGTGCCAGTTACGCGGCGAGGAAGGATCTTACCTCTTTCGGAAACGAAACGGCGAAGTGCGGCAATGTTTTTGTAATCAATGGTGTCTACGTGATCTACGCAGCACTGGCAGACCTTTCTTCTCGGTCTTCTTACTCTATCTCTTCTGATCATGCTAGTTTATCCTCCAAAATCAATGTATCTCAGAACGGAATGTCTTCATCCTTAGAAGCCTGTCCGAACTGACCAAAACTGCTCTTCGGCTGGCCCTGCGGCTGGCTCTGACCGAATGGGGAAGCTCCGTTATTGAAGCCGCCATTGTTTCCGCCGTAGCCATTATTGCCAGTATAGCCATTATTTCCGCCGAAAGCATTGCCCGAAGGCTGCTGCTGGGAATGCGAGAATCCGCCGATCGGAAGTGCTACGAAATTCGCAGTCACTTCGCTGACCCATCTTCTCTGTCCGTCTGGTGTATCGTAGGAACGAGTAGTAAAACGGCCTTCCACGAAAACGCGGCTGCCTTTTTTCAGCTGATTTCCTACAGCTTCCGCCAGATTTCCCCAAGCCACAACGTTAATCCAGTCTGTGATCTCTCTCTGTTCACCCTGAGGCGTTGTAAAAGAACGATTCACTGCCACGGTAAAAGATGCCATAGCGCGGCCGGTCTTTGTTGCACGGACGACCGGATCTCGTGCCAGATTACCCATAACTTGAACTGAATTCATTGTGCTACCTCTTAGTCATCCTGTTTTACAATGATGTGACGGATAATTTCTTCATGAATTTTGATAACGCGGTCAAGTTCTTTGATCTCTGCCGGGTCAGCCTGGAAATCTACTACTACGTAGTAGCCTTCGCTCTGGTGTCTGACTTCGTAGGCAAGATGACGTTTGCCCCATTCATCAACTTTGTCAACGGTACCACCGATTCTGGTGATGGTGTCCTGTACCAGTTTGACAGCAGCTTTGATGACTTCATCATTAGCTGCATTCACAATGAACATAACTTCATACTTTTTCACGAAATTCGCCTCCTTTTTGGACTTATGTCCCATGCTCTCCATGGGAAGAGAAGTTGCCTGCATCAAAGCAAGCTTTTATATTATAGCCGTTTCGAAGATGAAATGCAAGGGGAAAAAATAAAATAAATGGTTCAGGGTTCGGAGTTCGGGGTTCGCTCGTGTAGCGTATCGTCCCTTGATTGAGGATTAAAGCTCTGCACGCCAGTTAGAAGTGAAAAGTGTTGGTGCGGCGCATAAAAATATGGAAGCGCCGCCATTTTAGGCGAGGGTATTCCACGTATTGTCATCCCGAGCGAAGTCGAGGGATCTTTTTCGTTCGCGGTATAACGTTGTATGTTTACAGAAGAAATGCAGGAAACTACGCATCTTTCCGCATCTCTCTTTCATAACGCCAGTACCCTATCCGCCTCGCTGCGCTCGGCACCTTCCCCTCGAGGGGAAGGCTATATTGTGGCAGCTTCGCCGCGAGTATATATGGGGCGATGCCTGAAAGTGGTATTCAAGCCACCAGTCACTAGTCACTCATCCCTGCTTTCAAACTTCAGGAGTGCGGCGCTTCGCGCCGAATGTATATTGCATCGAAACCGCCACCTTATTCCTCATTCAAACGAGGCTTTCAAACGCAATCAAGGGAGCGCACACCCCGCGGGCTACCTCTGAACCCTGAACCCTGAACCCGTCAAACCTTACTCCTCTATCCCATATACTTCCATCGCATTCCGCTTCGTCTGCTCTGCGATCTCTTCCGCCGATACACCCTTGAGGCGGGCGATCTCTTCCGCCACAAAGCGGACGTTGGACGGATCGTTTCGCTTTCCGCGGAAGGGCGGCGGGGTGAGGTAAGGACTGTCCGTTTCTATGAGAAGCCGATCCATCGGTATCTCTTTGGCGACTTCCTTGAGCTTCAGGCTCTTTGGAAAAACGACAGGCCCTGCAAAGGAGATGTAGAAGCCGAGCTTCATGAGTTCCTTCGCTGTCTCCAGACTCCCGGAAAAGCAGTGGAGGATGCCCCGCAGATTTCCTCCCTGATGTGCTTTCAGGATAGAGAGCGTATCTCCATGGGCGTCCCGGTCATGGATGAGGATGGGCAGGTCAAGCTCTTTGGCAAGCTCGATCTGGCGGACAAACCAGTATTTCTGCGTTTCCTTATCCGTGTAGAGATAGTAATAGTCCAGCCCGATCTCCCCCACCGCTTTCACCTTGTCATGCGTCCGGGCAAGCGCAGCGATGGCTGCGAGCGCCTCCTCCGTCGCATCCTTTGTCACCTGCGGATGGATGCCGACTGCTGCATATAGAGAAGGGTGGCTCTCTGCGAGAGCCACCGCTTTTTCACTGGTCACAAGGTCTTCAGAAGGGATGACCACGTAGTCCAGCGTCTCGAATATGTGATGGATGACCTCTTCCCTGTCACGGTCAAAGGCTTTGTCGTACAGGTGCGCATGGGTATCGAAGAGCCCCATCATTTCACCCGACTGCCGGCAGGCATGTCGACGAAAGGCACCTTGAGGCTTCCATCCTTCGATGCAGCAAGGATCATCCCCTGCGACTCGATCCCCATGAGCTTTGCCGGCTTCAGGTTCGACACAAAGATGACGTGCTTGCCGATGAGCTCTTCCGGCTGGTAGTATTCGGAGATCCCGCTCACGACGGTGCGCGTCTCTCCATCGCCCAGAGATACGGTCATCTTGATGAGCTTCTTGGATTTTTCCACCTTTTCCGCCGTCAGGATTTCTGCTACGCGAAGGTCTGTCTTGAAGAAATCGTCGATGGAGATCGCTTCCTTCTTTTCTTCCTTCTTCGGCTGTTTCTTCTCTACTTTCTTCGGTGCGGGTGCTCCCTCGTCCTTTTCGATCTCAATGCGCGGGAAGAGCTGCGGTCCTTTATTGATATGAGTGCCGTCAGCAATACCGCCCCAGACGAGGTCTTTGTAGGCTGCATCCTTGAAATCGGTAAGTCCCAGCTGGTTCCAGATCTTTTCAGACGCGATCGGGATGACCGGCTCTGCCATCAAAGAGACGAAACGCATGCCTTCACAGAGATGATAGAGGACAGCATCGAGAAGCGGTGCCTTGGTCTCATCCTTAGCCAGTGCCCATGGCATAGTCACATCGACATATTTATTGAGCGCACGGACAAAGGTCCATACCGCTTTCAGTGCATCATTGATCTTCCAGCCATTCATGCCTGCGCGGAATGCAGAAAGCGTCTCGGCTGCTTTGTCTTCGATCTCCTTAGAAGCAGCTGCCACCGTCTCATCAGAAGAAGCATCGCCCTTGGTCAGGACACCATTTCTGTATTTTTCCACCATGGAAAGAGAGCGGTACAGGAGATTCCCGAGATCATTCGACAGGTCGGAATTGATACGTCCGATCAGTCTGTCGCGGCTGAAATTGCCGTCCTGCCCAAGCTGGATATCATTCAGAAGGTAGTAGCGGATCGCATCAGAGCCAAATTCCTGCAGAAGCGGGATCGGATCGACAACATTGCCCTTGGACTTGGACATTTTCTCTCCGTCTACGATGAGCCAGCCGTGGCCGTAGACCATCTTCGGCAACTCGATGCCAAGGCTCATCAGCATGATCGGCCAGATGATGGTATGGAAACGGACGATCTCCTTGCCCACCAGATGCACGTCTGCCGGCCAGAACTTCTTGAATTTTTCCGGATCGTCGACGATGCCCGCCGCGGTCAGGTAGTTGACCAGTGCATCAAACCAGACATACACGACATGCTTAGGGTCAAACGGTACCTTGATGCCCCAGGAGAAGCTCGTGCGGGAGACACAAAGGTCTTCCAGCCCGCTCTTGACGAACTGGATCATTTCATTGCGGCGGGATTCCGGCTGAATGAAGCCCGGATTCTCTTCCACATATTTCATCCAGCGATCCGCATACTTGGACATTTTGAAGAAATACGCTTCTTCACTGACTCTCTGCAGCGGACGGCCGCAGTCCGGACAGGTGTGATTCTCATCCAGCTTATTTTCCGGCCAGAAGGATTCGCATGGCACGCAGTACCAGCCTTCATACTTGCCCTTGTAAATATCGCCCTTATCATAGGAGCGCTGGAAGAGCATCTGTACGACCTTTTCATGACGTTTCTGGGTGGTGCGGATGAAGTCATCATTGGAAATATTGAGCTCCTTCCACAGCTGCTGGAACATGCCTACGATCTTATCCGTGTACTCGATCGGCGTGACACCGGCTTCCTCTGCCTTCTGCTCGATCTTCTGTCCGTGCTCATCCGATCCGGTCAGGAAAAAGACATCATAGCCGTCAAGACGCTTGAAACGAGCCATGCTGTCAGCGATGGATGTGCAGTATGTATGCCCGATGTGCAGCTTCGCGCTGGGGTAGTAAATCGGCGTGGTGATATAGTATTTCGGTTTGTCGTTCATTCAGATTCCTCCTGCCTCTATTGGTCAAACGAAAGTATTTCGTTTTGTATGCATATTTAAATTATTATACCGCTTATGTAGGGAAATGGAAAGAAAATAAAAGTTGTAGGGTTCAGGGTTCAGGGTTCAGGGTTCAGGGTTCAGGGTTCAGGGTTGTGGGTTGTGGTGGCAGCTTCGCTGCAATATATATGGAGCGATGCCCGAATGTGGTATTCAAGTCACCAATCATTTGAGACTCCTAATCCCTAGCTACTAGTCACTAGTATTGCGTTTTCTAAAAAACTGGCATTTAAGTCAACTTCCGAATCAAGTTAGGAGTGAGGAGTGAGGAGTGAGGAGTGAAGGTGCGGCGCATAAAATGAGGAAGCGCCGCAGAATTTTGATAGCGCTTCGCGCCGTAGTCAACGGAAGCGCAGCCGAGAGTCTTCCTTGCAGAACGGTCAGCATGCTAATTGCGCTACTTCAATCACCACTTGTTCCTAATTCCTAATCCCTAGCCACCAGCTACTAGTCACTAGTCACTAGTCACTAGTCATCAGTCACTAGTCCCCATTTTTGAGCAAGTACTGATACACGTCTCGCCGTCCCATATGAAACTTTGCCGCGATCTTTCTCGCTGCTTCTTTCTGCGGAAGTGTCTTTGCCAGCTCCAATGCTTCTGCCTCCCAGGAAGCTTCTTCATCTTCTCCTTCTGCCATATCCTCATTCCAGCCTTCGACGAGGATGACATATTCCCCTCTAGGATCATTTTCATCCAGCTCGGCGCGAAGCTCCTTCAGCGTCCCCCGCCGGAAGGTCTCGAATTTCTTCGTGAGCTCTCTTGCCGTCACGGCCTGTCTGTCTCCGAGATATTTGATGAGCGTGTCCAGCGTTTCCTTCAAGCGATGCGGCGCTTCGTAGAAAATGAGCGTCACAGGCACACGGCTCATATCCATCAGAAGCTTCTTCTGCTTCGCGGTGATCTTCGGCAGAAATCCGATGAAAGCAAACTGCCTGGCATCGAGGCCCGATGCCACAAGTGCCGTCAGCGCGGCATTCGGCCCCGGGAGCGGCACGATGGGGAGATCTTCTGCAAGTGCCAGACGCACCAGATCTGCCCCGGGGTCAGAGATGACCGGCATCCCTGCATCACTCACCTGCGCGACCGACTGTCCATCGAGCAGCTTTTCGATGAGCTTCGGCCCTGCTTCTTTTTTATTATGTTCATGGTAGGATACGACATGACCTGTAATGCCCAGATGATCCAGCAGGATCCGCGTATGACGAGTATCCTCCGCCGCGATGATGTCCGCCTGTTTCAGGGTCTCCACCGCTCTTTCGGTGATATCCTCCAGATTTCCGATCGGTGTCGGCACCAAGTAGAGGGTGCCGGGATTGATTTCGCTCATGGAATGGCTCCTTTCTATAGAAATGGGGAAAGTTCAAGGTTCAGGGTTCCGGGTTAGCCCGTGGGACGGGGCGCCCTTTGATTGCGAATGAAAGAGGGAGCGGGTTCTATGGGTTCTATGGGTTCAGTAGGGTGGTGCGGCGCATCATCATATGGAAGCGCCGCGAAGTTTTAAAATATACGTTATTTGCAAAAGATGAGAAACCTGTGAACCTTTTGAACCTTCAGAACCCGCTTACCCTTTGAAGATTCGCATAAAGGATAGATTGTTCTTTCTGCTTTCAAACTTAGGGAAACACTGATTAAATCGTTGTCAAATTTTACTCTTGAATTTTTATGCATAGCGAGGAATAACCTGACGCGAATAGCGAGCTATTTAAGGAAGGTTATGACAAAGCTATGTATAAAAATTCTTGTATAATCTGACTCTGCGATTTAATCAGCGTTTCCTTAGCCCTCATTCATTTCCCATATATCTCCAGCACTTCATCCGTATACGATCCGTCTCGGTTATGCAGGAGGAGCGGCGGCTCTACCGTAAGCTCCGGATTTCCTCCATACTTCCACTCGATGAGGACTCGCACCGCGGTATGGCCTTTTCTGGCGTAAATGAAACGCATTCGCTTCGGCTCCATGCGATACGACCGTCCGATGGCTATGAGATCAGCCGTGCGATCGGCACGATGCACCATCGCGAGACGGCCGCCGTATTTCAAAAGATACTGCGCTGTCTTGAAGACGTCTGTGAGCGATGCATTCATCTCATAGCTCGCACTGGCGACCCCCTCTAGCCTGCTCATCTTTCCCGTCCCCATTTCGCGATAAGGTGGATTCGCCAACACCAACGAAAAAGAGCCGGAAGGAAACCTTTCATTCACCTTCCGGTAATCACACTCGACCACATGGATCTGGTTCTCTTTCCCATTCCCCGCTATATTGCGGCGCGCGAGATCTGCCATGACGGGATTCACCTCAAAGGCCGTGATATCCCTTCCGCCCAGAGCCGATACGAGGAGAGAGATGACGCCTGTCCCCGTCCCGAGGTCTGCGATCCGATCCTTCGCCTTCGGCTTCACATAGTGCGCGAGCAGTACGGAGTCCACCGAGAAGCAGAACTGATCCGGACGCTGGATGAGACGCATGCCATCCCGTACCAGATCATCAAGCCGCTCGCCATCCTTCAGTGTCCACTCAGTCATTTTCCACCTGCTCTACCACATCCCAGGAAAGCGTCTTCGTCTTCTGTCCATCGAGCTGCACCTTGACCGTATGCTTCTGTGAATTCACATACAGCACCTGTCCCATGCCTTCATCCGTGATGACCTTCATGCCGACGCGGAACTGTTTTCCCTTCTGCTGCATCGCACAGCACTTCTTCCTGCGGCTGTTATCCCCCGTGTACTGGTCATTTTCATAGCGCAGGCAGCACATAAGACGCCCGCAGACACCGGAAATCTTCGTCGGATTCAGCGACAGTCCCTGATTCTTTGCCATCTTGATCGACACCGGAGCGAAATCTCCGAGGAACGTCGCGCAGCACAGCGGCCGTCCGCACGAGCCGATCCCCGAGACCTGCTTCGCCTCATCACGCACGCCCACCTGACGAAGCTCGATGCGCGTATGGAAGACCGCAGCCAGCTCCTTCACCAGTTCCCTGAAATCGACACGCCCATCTGAGGTGAAGAAGAAAACGATCTTATTTCTATCAAATGTATACTCTGCCCGCAAGAGCTTCATCGGCACCTTGAACTTCTCGATTTTCTGAAGACAGATATCAAAAGCCGATTTCTCCCTCGCCTTATTCCGCTCCAGCTGCGCCATATCCTTGATCGTCGCCCTGCGGATGACCGGCTTCATCGGATTCTCCTCATCCTTCTCCGCCTCAGTCGGCATCGTCACTACATAGCCATACTCCAGCCCGCGCGACGTCTCCACGATGACCCCGTCATCCAAGTGAAGCTCCAGGTCATTGCCATCGAAATAATATATTTTCCCTGCCGGTTTGAACCGGACACCTACGATCTGCTCCATTTCTGGCTGCCTTTCTGTATATGTTCCAAACTGATGAGAATATAATCCCATACATTTTTACTATTGATATATCGGGAAACCGCCGTTTCTGCCGTTTGCAGCACGCCCATCGCTTTCTCGCCCCGGCCGCGGTCCCAGAAAGAAGCGAGAGAAGCCTCGCGTCCCGCGACCGACCCGCAGCGGGAAAGAGAAGCATCCCCTGTCTCTGCGATCACCATGATATCGCGCCCTACCAGGCGGATCCAGCGAAGCCGCCGCAGGAAATCCTTCCTCTCCCCCAGCTCCATAGCGGAGAGTGTCGCAAAAGGCATCGCATCATGCGTCAGAATATTCCAGAAATCCATCGCTGACTGCGGCTCTGCCTCTCCCTTTTCATCACAGACCTCCAGCGTGATCCCCGGATTTCCTTCCGAAAGCTGGAAGAGCACCTTCGCATCCATTCCCTTCGGGAAATGATACTTCTTCGGATCCGACGCCATGAGCGAAAGATATTCCCCCTCCGACAGAGGCAGGAAGGCAAACCGCTCACCACGGGAAATGATGGTCGGAAGCAGCGCATGAAGATCATGCGTGATGAGGATGAAATGGATATTTCCCTCCGGCTCCTCTAAGGTCTTCAGGAGCGAATTTGCCACCGGATCCATCATCGTCTGCGCTTCATCGATGATGCACACATGCACCGTCTCATCGAATGTTGCCATCGCGTCCAGAAACAGGCGGAACTGCTCGATCTTGAGCTCCATCCCCATCGGACGAAGATACCAGACCTGATGATCCGCAAAGGTCACGACCGGCTCCTTGCCGGAAGACTCCCGCTGCCAGAGACGGATCTCCTCCCAGAGCTTTCCTGACTTCCCCGTCAGCTCGCCCGCAAGGTCAAAAGCAGCTGTCGTCTTTCCGAGCCCCTCATCGCCATACAGGATCATCGTATGCGGAAGCCGCCTCTCCTCGAGAAGCCGCTTCCACTCCTTCTTCACTTTTTCCTGTCCATAGACATGAGGTAGGAAATCCGTCATCACTCGCTCCTTGAAAACTATCCTAAAAATTCACATTCTATTGTATCATGCGACGAGCGATGGTGCAAAAATTTCATGCGCGTGGCATCTTCGGAACCTCGAGTGACTGGTGACTTGAATACCACTTCGGGCGTCGCCACTATTTGTACTCTGCGGCGCCCTATCATCCTGCCTCAAGGGACCCACGCTCCACCTTTCCTTGCTATTCCAAGAGGTTTATGGCGGAACATGGCATGGAAACACAAGAGCCAAATCGTACAACAATTGAATCAGTGTTTCCCTAGAGCACGCAAAAAAGACAGGATGCTATCCTGTCGAATAAATCAGATCCAATGAACTCTCCGCAAGGCTGGGAGGCATAGAGGTTTCGAGGACGGCCTGGCCGTAACCATGACTTCTACTCACTTAGAGGCGAGCCTGATCTTGTCGTCTATGAGGCTCTATACACCAAACACCGAGGATGCGACTTCAGAAGTAACGGCTGACACGGACACAAGAGTTTGGTTATTACCTACAGGTAGGCACATCATATACACAAATTTATCATCAACTAACCACATAACAATAGTATTCTCCTCTGTATAAATTGGTCTTCCATACATCGCAGTAAACTCTCTCTCAAAATCAGAAGTGAATAACCAATTCCAGTTTAAATCACGTAGGTGTGCACTAAGTCCCACCAAGACTCCGTTCTGGACGTAGAGTCTATAACAAGCTATATCTGCTTCCGCTGTACCAAACTCAAACTTTGAATCTTCGCCATCAGATATGTAAGTAATGTAAACGTCACAATCTGCCTCCGGCCAATAATGGGTATACTCTATGTTTCTTGAAGTAGCAATTTCTTCAATTGGTTCTCCAAAGTAAAAATCACGCATAAAATCAGCCGCCTTTATGGGAAAGGCAGAAAACCAAAACATCAGAAAAATAACAAATCCTAATTTTACTTTTCTCATATATTCTTCTTTCCGCGTCATGCACCTTTACTGCAATGGATCCGGCCCAAAACGATTCGGTCCCGTCGTCCCCTTGAAGCAGAATGCATAAACCACTAGGGCAAAATTGACGACGGGAATCCAAATCAACAGCCAAAGCCATCCGGTTCTCCCTAAGTCATGAAGTCGCCGTATAAGCAGCAGAATCGACGGGATACCAACGATCAAGAAGCAAAAAACTTGCCATCCGAAGCCGCCTGCTGATGCCGCGCCTGAAATAAGACCCATGAGTGCAGGCAGAAGCCTACCACTTGAAGCACGAGCACGCGAAGGATATACGGTTTGCGATTCAGCCGTCCTTCCGCTTTGTAAAACATATCTGCAAAGCCATGTTCTTTTTGCTCGGCTTTACGGAGCTCCGCATTGATATCCATGGTGTTCGTGGCAGGCAAACCATTTGGTGCCATTTGCGTCGGCGGTTCTTCCTTTGGTAAAGTGCACCCGCAGTGGCTGCAATAAGTAGACGCTGCATCAACCGGTTGATTGCAATTTGGGCAAAGCATTCTAAAGCATCCTTTCTTTTTCTCTCTACCATTTCACTTCCTGAATCCAGCTGCTTATTTCCCCAGTTCCTTCAACTTGACCATGACGATATGTCTGACTTTCTCATCCACCATCTTCTGATCTATAGTTCCAGCCCTGTACGCTTTGAGCAAGCCATTGAAAACCTGCTGGGCGTGTCCATAATCTTGGCATACAAGGACTATATCCGCTCCCGCTTCAATAGCTTTCACCCCCATTTCAGAAAATGGATAATGTTTGGCCATCGCTCCCATGTCCATGTCATCCGTCAGAATCAATCCCTGATAGCCATAAGACTTCCGCAGAATATCTGTCATAATGACCTTGGATAGACAAGCCGGTACATTTTGCCCCAAGTTGGGAAATGTGACATTAGACACCATAACAAATGTCTTGTCTGCATCCATTTCATCGATCAAAGTCCTAAAAGGCTTCCCGTCCAGCTGGTCCAGTTCCTGTCGATTGAGTAACACCACATCCCCGTCCAGATGGGGATCTGTTTTGACTTTGCCAATTCCCGGAAAATGTTTTAACGAAGTCATGACACCGGTCTCTGTGTATCCTTCGATGGCAGCTTTAGCAAAAGGAATTACTTCTTCTGGCGTTTTTCCATAGGATCTCTGGTACGCACCATCTAGGTCAACGACAGGCGCAAAGTTCACATTGATCCCCATCTGCCGAAGAGATTTCCCAGTTTCCACCGCCCAGCGATGGGTGACATCCGGACTCTGCTTGCCCAATACCGCTGCTGCGGGCATATCCGGCATGTAGGTTTCCATCCGCCGGACTTGCCCGCCTTCCTGATCTACCCCGATAAAGGCCGGAACCCCGGTTGCAGCTTTGACTTGGTTTTGGATCTCTGCCGTCAGTTGCTGTACCTGTTCAGGCGTTTTCATATTACGGTCAAAAAGAATCACATTCCCATTCGGAAATTCGCTTAGCATATAACGGCTGTCCTGATCCAAAGTTGTCCCCTGAATGCCAATCATCAGGAGCTGCCCAATCTTTTGCGAGTCGCTCATTCGAGAAACCAGTTTTTCAGCTTGTGTTTCCAGTGTCAATCCATTTTTACCGTCAATGTTTTCCCCCTGGGCTACCGTTTTGAGGGGAAAGCAGAAACTGCACCCCGCCACGACCAGTCCAGCCAAAGCCAAAAGCAGGCCACCACCAATTTGTTTGTAAAGTTTGTGCATCCTTATAACCAATCTCCTAACACTTCATCTATCTTCCAACTGCCATCATAAAAAATCATAGTGCACGTTCCCCTGAAATATCTTTCTTGCTGCGAAGAGCCCACTCTGTCCACCGCTAGCAGAAGGAATGATAATTTCGCAACATTCTCAGTTTGTTCAATCACATTTACGTTCTGCGGTATACTTGCCACTGTCGTCCGATACCCGCTTGCCCATACATCGCATGAGCCGACGTAGTCTTTCATATCCGGAGACAAACAGTTATAAGCACCTCTGTAGTTTCGATTCGTAATCATTCTGTGAAACGCTAAGAAAACTTTTGTCGGTGAGGCGATCTTTGGATTTCCATAAGACCGCGGTTCTGCTGGCAAAGTGGCAGGAGATGGTGCCGGCACAGCAGGAACAGGTACTGGCTGAACATGCTGCGTCTTTGGCTTCTTCTTTTCTTCGCTCACCTTCGGTCTACTATAGCTTGGCTGAACCGTTTGCACTTTTGATTTTGGAGAAGAATGACTCTTGGTATTTCCATCGGAATTTCCCAAGAATAACAGCAAAGCAATGAAAGCAACGGCTGCTATCACAATCTTGATGAGGCATCCCTTGGACTCTCTCGAGCGCTTTTCCGCCTTCTTACGTTCGAATTCTTCGACAGACGAACAAGACCTCACTTCATTATCCACAGAAGGTGCTTTGATATAATACTGTAACGCTGACAGAAATTCAGAAATGATTTCCTGATTCCCAGACTGTCGCGCATATATCAAGCCCTCTTTTGCAACGATGTATGCATAATCCCACATATCTGCCCAAGTACAGGCTGTAGCCAACGTATAATACGCTTGAGCTAAAAAGCCCGCAGCTGCTGCCTTTTCGGATGGAGACAGTTGTTCAAGTCTCGAAGCTGCCCGATGTAAAACCGAGACCCACTGGTCTTTGTGACTCATGATTTGCGCAGAGTTGCTAGCTTCTTTTCCTTTTTTTCTATCGACAAAACGTGCCACTTGGACAAAGACGATTTCCAAGTCATCCGTCAGCGGCTTCACCTGTACTTGCTGCTTCAGTATTTCATCATCTTCCTGTAACTGCTGCAACACCTTCGGATTCTCAGCAAAAACCTGCATGGCTTTTTCCGTGACAGCAATACTGAGCTCTGTCAACTGTCTCTCATTATGATAAAAGAGTGATAGTTTCCGTAAATTGCCAGCGATGTCTTCACTTTGTGACTGTTTATCGGCCTGTCCCTGGTCTTCGAAATACAGCTGCAGCGGCTGCGCCAGATAGTCAAACCACTCGATTTCCTGAAACAGGGGCGACAGCTGCGCTACGCTGGTATAAACTTTCGCAGCCTCAATGTCCTGCTGTATTTTTTCAGAGCGGGTATCCAACTCATTTTGTACCTTCATATTGTACAAATCAATGAAAAAACGGATGCAATCGCCATACTTTTTCGGATATTTTCCAATTCCAGGCTGGATCATTTCCTTGGCAATCACATTCCCTATCTGCGCCGCCTCTTGCGTAGAACATTTGCGAAGCAAAGTATCAATGGCCGCTTTTGCCCCTTCTTCAAGTAACTGACTCAGTGCTTCTTCTATATCCGCCTGCTCGATATCAGCGGAAATCCCCGCTTTCTTTCTTGAAATGATAATATCGGTATATATATCATTCAGTGATTCCTCCTGCAAGGCTTCTTTATATTCATCATCCAGTGCTACGATCTTCTGTACCACGAGCCGGATATCCGCGCCACGGCAATTCTGCACTTCATTCATCAGCGAAAAAGCTGAATTAGAGTTTTTGAGAAACCACGGCACTTCGGCCTGCAGACGCTTCCTTGGATTAGTCAGCGTTTCCCTGGCCGCCTCATACATAGATTCATTTGGTTCATCCACCCAGCTTTTGTCATCTTTTGCGTCATTGATACGGGCGATCCCATCTTCTGGCGTTACCCCCAATAAATCAAATGCATTTTCATTGACTTCCATGTACTCGTCTCTCCTTCATGGCAAGTGCTCTGACTCTCACCGTTCATCACACCCTGTATTCAAAATCCGATTGACCGATGATTGCTTTCTTCATCTTTGGCGCAGATTTCTTTCAAAACATCTAAAAAAACGGCATCATCGATTTTCTCTTTTCCCAGACGCACCGTCCTGCGCGCTGCTTCACGTACCAGAAAAGCCACATCCGAAAGTGGGTGCCCTGTGAGTTTCTCTGCATAAACATCCATTTGAAGAGATTCTGACTGCGGAATCTTTGCAAGCAAATGGTGCAGGGCATCCCGCACCTCTTTCTTCCCGGGCATCTCCACTTCCAGAATCTGGTCAAAGCGACCTTTCCGAAGAACCGCCGGATCAATCATATCGAGATGATTGGTCATACCAATAATAAGCACCTGCTTTTCTATCGCCATTGGAATATTACGCAGAAATTCATCCACTTCTTCGATGTGATGATCACTGGCTCCTTCTCTTTTCCCCAAGTAAGCTTCAATTTCGTCAATAATTAAAATGGACGGAGCCGCCTGTATCGCTTTGGCAAACAGTTCGGAAATCAGTTTCCCTGTCTGATGAATATAGGGACTCGCCACTGTCTCGGAATTGACTTCAAAGCAGGGCAGGCGTAAAAATTCTGCCAACTTGGAAACAGCAAAAGTTTTCCCACTACCGGGAGGTCCGTAAAGCAGAATCGCCGGCAGAGTATGAATCCCCATTCTTTCATAGGCTTCCTTATGGCGAAAGAAATCAACGACCTGGTGTTCAAAGAATGCAGACAATTTTTCTCTGCCAGGCAGCCAAAACCGTTCTTCTCCTATCCTCACCGATTCCTGACAATCCACGTTTTCTTCCGTATTTTTCAAAACTTGTTTCTTCGGCAAGTCACTGCATTGGATGAGCTGCTGCAATTGCTCCGCGGAAAGCCAGGAGCAGAAATGGGATACCTTTTCCGCACAAACCGCATTGACCGGAAGTCCATCAGTCAGCCATCGCCCCAAAAGCAGTTCCGGCGACTCCTTCTCATCATCTTCCGATTCCAGAGGAAGCATCCAGTCATATTTTTCTATATAAAGCACATTGGGACACTGCCCCTCTTTGTATTTCTTTTGAAATCTGGCAAACGCGCTGCAAAAGCCTTCTGCACTTTCCCAGTCATCCGGATAAGGACCGTGCTGCGGCGTGTACAACTTGTACCCCGACTCCGTCAGATAGCAGAACCCACATGACAATGGATGTAATTGCCCACTGACAAAGGCATCGGGAATCAAATTCCCATTTTTCCACACCTCTTTGAGATCTGCTGTAATGCAGATGGCATAGCGCCCATCTTCTACCCGATAGATTGCATACTCCTGCTTTTCACATATCGGTTCTAGGACGCGAAAGCCATCGATCACTTCGTCTCCTCGTTTCAGGTGAAACGACATTCTACTCAACTCCTCATGATATTGGCCGCAGCAGACATCTCGCTCATATCCACACCCTGTTTTTGCGAAACAAACATAGTCGCAACCACTCGTTTCAATCTCTCAAAATCATCATTTCGGATGGCACTTTCGCCTTCCTGTACCAAGTGATGATACTGCTCTTTATCAGTAAAGTTGTAAGGACGAGAACGAAGATAACTGAAAAGGCCTCCAACAAAAGACTTCGAGCGGTCAAAGAGAATTCCCCAATATCCTTTGCCCCTAATAGCAGAAGCCAGTTCTTCAAACTCTGTGGTCTTTCTCCTCACAAGACGTGCCAAAGAATCAATCATACTCTGCATATCATTTCTTTCCGTATCATTGCAAAGCGGTTCGACTTCACTCTGATACCATGCACGAATGTCTGCTAAGTCTTTTTCTCGGATATTTTCCTGATTGTCTTCTTTGATTTTATTCAAAAGCACTTTAGCTTTGATTAAGTTATCCGAATTCTTCTTGACTTTTTCCGGATCAATAACCGGATCATCTGCCAATGACTGCGATTCTTCTGCCAACTCTCGAATCGTATCCAATCTGTCATCGGACACATTGTCCTCCAATTCATCTGCCTGCTGCAGAATGGACTGCCCTTCATCTTCAAGCTCATACACAGTATCTTCGCTATTCATATCTTTCTGTGCCGATTCACTGTCGTAGAAATTTTTTTCATTTTTTACGATTCCCAGTCGTTCAATGCTGACTTCCACATCCAACGAACCAGCCTCATTGATGGTATAATTGAACTCAATATCATCCCCAGGGCGGATAGCACCATAGTCCAAATCCGTTCCTTCCACTTTGATCATCCCGATAAATTTATTATCCGTCACTTTAGACGTAATATTGCCTTCCCACAGTTTCAGGCGCAGCGCACCGTTTGTATCCCCCGCTTTGATTCGTTCTGTCGCTTTATAGCGGCGCGTCCCTTTCGCAGGCAGCTTATCCCCTTCATGAACGAGCGTATCCAGGGAAGCCGCATTGCTCAGACTGTCTTCTCTGACCTCCACACTGATGGTATGAGAGGCTGTAATCGCACCGATCGTACTCAGCGTCCTCGTGATCACGATCTGACGCTCCGGCAGGGTGACCATGCGGCGCGAAGGATCATAAATATAAATTTCAAATGTATTGGCGCCTTTCTTCGCCAAAGGCAAAGTAAGCATGGCACCATTTTTCAGTTCCAGAGTACCAGAAGACCAGCCCGTATCTGCCGAGCGGAGCTCGAAGGAATACCCCGTCGTGTCTGCCTTCGCCTTGACCATGAAACGGGCCTTTTCTTTTGTAGTACGTGCTTCATACTTGAAATCAAGCCCCAGCGTTTCTGCGGTCATGACCTGATTCGATGCTTTTCTTTCATGTTCTACACTTGTCCAGTCGATGCTCTCCGCAAAAATAGATGCTCCTTCTGCGACAGCTGTCATCGGATTGATCACATCCAGCCCCAAGATCTTCATTCCCAATTCTCGGGCAACGTAGTCTCGGAGCCATTTGTAATTACAAGGACCGCCGATGAATACAACGCCTTCAAAATCAGAAATCGGGATTCCAGACTTCTTGACAGTCTCTCTGGCACATTCAATAGCTTCTAAGAGAATGCCATTCATGAGACGATTTAAATCATCTCGGCCAATTTCAATATCCAGCTCGATTTCCTCATCATTTTCATCGGTGATATCTCGTCCCAATGCACTATAAATTTCTGCTGTCTCATCGGAAGACAACGCAATTTTAGCTTCTTCCGCAAAAAAACGGACACGGCTCATCATCTTTCTGTATTTCTCATACTCCATGAAATTATCCGGAATATCGTAGTCATCATTATCCAACAGCCATGGCTTGATAATGTTATCAACAATCTTTCTGTCAATATCTGTACCACCACACATGGCAACGCCACCGTGCGCAATGACATCCACTTTCCCATTGACACAGTTGGCAATCGCTACATCCAGTGTGCCGCCACCCATATCAAAAATCATAAATGACCCGTTTCTGATTTCTGTATTGTGCATGACACTCATAATGGCAGCAACCGGTTCCTGCATGACAGCCACATGTCCGATGCCTGCCATTTCTGCCGCCTTTTTCGTTGCCTCATTCTGCATCTGATCGAATGCCGCCGGAACCGTAATAACAGTATAGCGATCTTCCGACTGCGTGATATCTTCTGGCAGACAACGGAACAGCTCCTTCAAAACCTCAGCGCTGCACTGCTCCGGTGTCCAGACTTTATCTGCAAATTCGATTTTTGTGCTCGTCCCCATAAAGCGTTTAAACTGCTTCGCCACACGATTTTCATTTCCCTCACCTACCTGCGCTTTATAAGCTTTATTTCCAACGAATTGCCGTCCTTTTTTATCAATGAAAATGCAGGATGGTGTCACATCCGTCTGCTCCTTCGTTTTCCAGACACGCGTCTTTTCCCCATCAAATGTCACAATCGCACTGTTGGTTGTTCCTAAATCAATTCCGATATAGTAAGCCATAGATGTCATCTCCTATTTTTTTATCGCCAGAACAGCTTTTCCGTTTCTGATAATTCGACTCGTCCCTTTTTCTTTGATCACCGGTTCCAACATGGTTTCTATATAAAGAGTATCTGCTTCTTCAAAATCCTCCAGATTCAACGGATCCACAGGAAGTCCGATTTCAAATTCCAAGCCTTCGTACTCAGGCACTTCCACATGAAGGAAATCGCAATAGCGCTGAATCATCTTGTCCATATGTCCATATGCCATCTGTATTTTTTTCTTCTTTGCAATTTCTAATTGCTGTCCCTTGAGTTGTTTGCTGATCGATTTTTCAAATCGAACCACTTCACATAAAAAATCTACAGTTTCCTTTTCCATATTGACCACCTCATCTTCTTTGAAACTCTGCACACAAAAAGCCCAATTATGAACATTCATAATTGGGCATCATAAAGCAAAAAGAGGTTAAGCGTTTGCCCCCCCGAATTTTTGTTTCGTCATGAAAGAAATTGTATGGCAAACACTTGCATGCGACGACCGTGTATCAGCAAAGAGAAAAATTAGCATAACGAATCCTCCTCCCACTGCAAGATAATTGAAAAGACTACATTTTTATTATAACACACTATTGTGGACAATTGTTAGCATTGATTTTCTAAAAAGAGCCAATGAATCTATCCACCGTCGTTTTAACCATTGCTGCGAGCACTGACGGTAATATAAAAAGTGCTTTCCAAAAGAGTAGAGGTTGTCATGCGCTTGCTTTCAGCCAAGTTCTTAGTCGTTGTCTTGTTCAAGAGGAAACCACGTTCCTTGTATTTCAGACCGTAGCCATCCCCAGGGAAAACACTGATTAAATCGCAGAGTCCGATTTAGCATATATTTTCGTGCAATGCTTCGGCATAAGCCGCCTTAAATAGCTGGCAACGCGTATATACCAAAAGTGCCCCTGCGCCATGAAAAAAGCACGCCGCGAATGGATTTCCATTCATGGCGCGCTTTTGTTTCTTACTTAAACTTATCGATGATCTTATCAAGCCATGAGCTCTTTCCTTTGTACTGCGCGCAGTCCTCTCCCATGAGGTGGGCGTAGTTCAGGAGGGCTTCTTTCTGCTCTTCCTTCAGGCGCTTTGGTACGGTGACTTTGACTTCCACGTACAGATTGCCCTTCCGGCTGGACTGGAGGTGCGGCATGCCTTCACCGATGATGCGGAAGCGGGTACCGCTCTGCGTACCGGCAGGGATCTTGAGCTCGACCTCTTTGTCAAGGGTCTTGACTTTGATGGTGCTGCCAAGAGCTGCGACCGGGAAGGTGATGTCTACGCTCTTGTAGAGATCATCCCCGTCACGCTCGAAGTCCGGATCGTCTTTCACGTAGATGTATACGTAGAGATCCCCCTTCGGACCGCCGCGCTTGCCTGGCTCACCCTCGCCGGAGACGCGCATGCGCACGCCGGTGTCAGCACCGGCCGGGATATTCACTTCGATGGTCTTTTTCACGCGGATCGTGCCGGTGCCGCGGCATTCGGAGCATTTATTCCGGATGATCTTGCCGCTGCCCTGACAGTGCTGGCAGGTGATGATATTCACCATCTGTCCGAAAGGACCATTCCTTACCACACGCTGCTGTCCGGTGCCGTGGCAGTCGGGGCAGGTCTCGATGGAGGAGCCTGGCTCTGCACCAGTACCGTGACAATGGGTACAGGTATCATTCTTCGGTACGGTGAATTTCTTCTTGATCCCGGTCGCTGCTTCGCGAAGGGTGATCTCCATATCATAGCGGAGGTCAGCGCCCTGCTCCGGGCCATTGCTCCGTCTGCGTCCGCCGCCGGTGAACATGTCGAAAATATCACCCATGTCGAAGCCGCCAAAGCCTCCCTGACCACCGAAACCGCCAAAGCCTCCCTGTCCGAAGCCGCCGTAGCCCGCACCGCCGCCGCTGGCAGCCTGCGTAAAGGCATCGTGTCCGAGCTGGTCATACTGTGCTCTCTTGTCCGCATCGGAGAGAACGTGGTAGGCTTCATTGACTTCCTTGAATTTTTCTTCCGCGGCTTTTGGATTGTCTTTATTCAGATCCGGATGGTACTTGCGTGCCAGCCGGCGATATGCTTTCTTGATTTCATCGTCTGTGGCGCTTTTATTGACGCCCAGCACGTCATAGTAATCTCTGCTGTCTGCCATTCTTTTCTATCCTCAAAGAAATTAGAATGCCTCAAAAGGTCCTGAAGGCTCCGCTCTCTTCCCGTTTTCTGGAAATCCGTAGAACCTTCAGAACCTTCTGAGTTTCTCTATGATGATCCCCTTGCAGGAGATCAATTATTTCTTGTCGTCGTCTACGACCTTGTAATCAGCATCGACTACATTGTCATCGGCTTTCTTGGCACCTGCCTGAGGTCCCTGCTGAGCGCCTGCCTGCTGCTGTGCCTGCGCCTGCTGTGCCTGCTGGTACAGCTTTTCGGTGAGTTCATGCAGCGGCTTGGTGAGTGCTTCCGCATCGGCTTTGATCTTTGCGGTGTCATCGCCTTTGAGGCTTTCTTTCAGGGTAGCGATGGCGTCATTGACTTCTTTGACTTTGGCAGCATCTGCTTTGTCGCCGAGTTCTTTGACCGTCTTTTCCGCCTGGTAGATCAGCGCTTCCGCATTGTTCTTGGCTTCGATGCCTTCCTTACGCTTCTTATCTTCTTCTTCATGCGCTTTTGCGTCGTCCTGCATCTTCTGGATTTCTTCATCAGAAAGGCCGGTAGAAGAGGTGATATCGATCTTCTGTTCCTTGCCGGTGCCGAGGTCTTTCGCAGAGACGTGGACGATGCCGTTCGCATCGATGTCGAAGGTGACCTGGATCTGCGGTACGCCCCGTGGAGCCGGCGGGATATCGGAAAGTTCAAAGCGGCCGAGGGTCTTGTTGTCCGCTGCCATCGGACGTTCGCCCTGCAGGACATGAATGTCTACAGACGGCTGGTTATCCGCTGCGGTGGAGAAGACCTGAGACTTGGAAGTCGGGATGGTGGTATTTCTCTTGATCATGGTCGTGAAGACACCGCCCAGGGTCTCGATACCGAGGGACAGCGGGGTGACATCGAGGAGAAGGACGTCCTTGACTTCGCCTTTGAGGACGCCAGCCTGAACAGCAGCGCCGACAGCGACGGATTCATCCGGGTTCACGCCCTTGGATGGTTCCTTGCCGAATTTATTCTTGATCAAGGTCTGTACTGCCGGGATACGGGAAGAACCGCCGACAAGAAGGACTTTATCGATATCACCGACGGAAAGGCCTGCATCCTTCATCGCAAGGTCGATCGGTTCTACGGTCGCCTGTACAAGGTCTTCGGTGATTCTATCAAATTCTGCGCGGGTCAGGGTCGCATCGAAGTGGACCGGCTGACCATTGGAATCGATGGTGATGAATGGCAGGTTGATATCCGTGCTCATGACGGAGGACAGCTCGATCTTGGCTTTTTCGCCTGCTTCCTTCAGTCTCTGGTTCGTCATCGGATCACGTTTCAGTTCGAAGCCGTTCTGTGCTTTGAATTTTTCAGCGATCCAGTCCATGACGCGGGCATCGAAATCATCACCGCCGAGATGGCCGTTGCCGTTGGAGGCTTCGACTTCGAAGACGCCATCCGCCAGATTCAGGATGGATACATCGAAAGTGCCGCCGCCGAGGTCATAGACGAGGAAGCGATGTTCTTTGCCGTCTTTGATCTTGTCGAGGCCGTAAGCCAGAGAGGATGCGGTCGGTTCATTGATGATACGAAGGACATTCAGCCCTGCGATCTTGCCGGCATCCTTGGTCGCCTGGCGCTGTGCATCGGTGAAATAAGCCGGGCAGGTGATGACTGCATCAGTGACTTTTTCGCCGAGATAAGCTTCTGCATCGACCTTCAGTTTCTGCAGGATCATCGCAGAAATTTCCTGTGGGGTATAGGATTTGTCATCAATGGTGACTTTGTAGTCGCTGCCCATGTGACGCTTGATGGAAACGATGGTGCGATGCGGGTTCGATACCGCCTGGCGTTTTGCCAGCTGGCCGACCAGACGTTCACCGGTCTTGGAGAAGCCAACAACGGATGGGGTCAGGCGAGAACCTTCCGCATTCGGAATGACGACAGGCTCGCCGCCTTCCATGACGGCAACAACAGAGTTTGTAGTCCCCAGATCGATACCAATAACTTTTGACATTTGAAATGTCCCCTTTCTTTCTATTTGTACTTACGAAATTTTATATAGAGAAATGGAATCGCAGAGCGTCCCATTGATTAGCCGTTATGCACGACCTGTACCTTCGCTACGCGGAGTACGCTGTCCTTGTACAGATACCCTTTCTGGAATACCATAGAAATAGTTTCGTCTTCTTTGTCATCTGCCGGGAGCATCATGACCGCTTCATGGAAATGCGGATCGAAGGTCTTTCCCAGTGCTTCGATCTCCTTCACGCCGAAGCCTTCCAGGATCTTGACGAATTGTTTCTGCAGAAGCTCGAAGCCCTGTACGTAAGCCGCACCGCCTTCATCTTTTTTCATGTGAGCAAGCGCCAGCTCGAAATTATCCAGCACCGGCAGGAAAGCTTTCAGTGTTTCTGCGGTATGTGTATCTGCCGCTTTCGCTTCCGCTTCTCTGGTGCGGCGGCGGAAATTATCAAAGTCTGCCTGCAGTCTGACGTACTGAGAAAGAGCCGTAGCCAGCTTGGACTCCGCTGCCTCTGCCTTGTTCTTGGCTTCTTCGGCGGTCTTCTTCGCTTCGCCGAGCTGATCCATCAAGTCATCTACGGGAGACGTTTTCTTTTCTTCTTTGGCTTCGGTTTCTTTCATCGGTTCTTCGACGTCGACTTTCTTCTTATCTTCCTTCATCCAGGAACCTCCTATGTTTTCCCTTTTAATAACAGATCCAGCCGCTGCTGCATGAAGCGCATCATACCGACGATGCGGCTGTACTGCATCCGTGTCGGTCCTAAGACGGCCACGGAGCCGATGACCCGGCCGCCGGATGTGAACTGCGCTCTGACAACGGACAGATCCGAGAGCGACTTCATCGGATTCTCTGTCCCGATATGCACAGCGATAGGCTGATCGGAAGAGGAAAGAAGCATACTTTGAAGCATGTCTCTTTCCTCTAAGAGATTCAGTATATCCTGCATCTTTTCTACATTTTTAAACTCCGGCTGCTCGATCAGCTGCGAAGCTCCGCCGGCGTAGACCTCTTTCTGCGGGCTCACAGCCTTTTGCAGTGCCTGAAAGACCGACAGATAGGGGGTCAGATCCTTCTCTACGTCTCGCTGGAAGGAGAGGATCATCTCTTCATCCGTATGGCCGATCTCCCTGCCATGCAGGAAATGATTCAGCTTATCCGCGAGGAGCTGCATCTCATCGAAGGAGGATCCTTTCGGAATATCCACCACCGCATTCGATACATCGCCCTGATCCGTCACGACAAGGAGGATCGCCCGCCTGCCATCGAGCGGAAGGAAACGGACATAATTGAATTTCTTTTGCTCCGCAGAAGCTGCGACCGACAGCGTATGCGTCAGCACCGCTACGGCTTTGGCCATATTCCGGAAGATCTCTTCCTGACGGTTCACATGATCCATCAGCATGTGGTCGATCATGTGCTCTTCTTCCGAAGAGACCGGAGCAGGCTGCATCAGCCAGTCCACATAGAAACGGTATCCTTTGATCGAAGGGATGCGCCCAGCGGAGGTATGCGGCTGCTCAAGATAGCCTTCATCCTCTAAGTCCTGCATCTCATTTCGGATCGTCGCGCTCGATACGCCCAAGTCATACTTCCGTGCGATCGTGCGCGAACCGACCGGTTCGGCCGTGTCTGCATAGTCCTGCACCACCGCCCACAGGACACGCCGTTTTCTTTCATTCAGTTCATTCACACCATGTCCGGTGCTTTCTTGATTGAGTCTACGTGCCATATGTATCACCTGAATTTATTAGCACTCATTATTCTCGAGTGCTAACTTATGATATTAGAATAGCATTCACCTATGGGAATGTCAAGGATATTTTCGATTTCTTCTGAAAAAACGGGATGAATGGTTTAAGGGTTCAGGGTTCAGGTGCGGCGCATAAAAATAAGGAAGCGCCGCGAATATATATGGACAATGCCCGAAAGTAAGTGGGTATCAGGTTTCCCGGTTGGGAGTTCCAAACATCAACCGCTGAGCCGCGAATGACAAAGATTTCTCGCTTGCGCTCGAAATGACGATACG
>OIWO01000663.1_pt1 | contig 36422 bp, 21 predicted proteins | sample 1587641 | NCBI WGS metagenome assembly OIWO01 (sample SAMEA3888924, study PRJEB22519) | human gut metagenome | biome: human gut; feature: human-associated habitat; material: faeces | place: Denmark | collected 2010
AGTCGTCGCGCTTGTCAACGCGAACACGGTACACGTGCTTGCAGACGGTTACGCACTGCTGATCTGCTTTCCAGATGATGCCGGTGCGATTGGTCTTCCCTTCGATCGAATGCAGTCCGCGTCGAGAGCTGATGAACCTCGGAGAGCCGCCGTTGTAGAGGTGGCGTTCCACCGAGATCCACGCTCTCGAAGCGAGTTTTTGACATTCGTTGATGCCGAGCAGGTGGCCGCGTCCCGAAGCCTTGCGGTGCTTGGCGACGTCGGCATGAAAGTCGTACTCGCTCAAGCGGAACCGCATGCGAAGATCACGGAAGGCTTTTGTCCTTTCACTGCCCTTCGGCATGGCTCTTGCGGCCTGCCACTCGGGCGTGGCCCGCATTTTAATTAGATGGTCAGCTCCAGAAGGGGCATCGAACACCGGAGACCATCAATGCAGAACTTGACAACTTGCAAACAAAAGAAGCACTCTCTCTTAAATCTCGCTTCTGGCCGAGAGTACCGCGGCATCTAAGTGCCAATGAGTCCAGTGAAAACTCAAACGATAAGAGGAGTGCTTCGTCATGAATACTACACAAGTTTTTGAGAAACGCAAGATTGCCGTTGCGATCGGCATCGACCTGGCCAAAGACCATTGCGACGTTGTTGCATACAATGCCGACAACAAGATCTGCTTCACCAAAGCCAACTGGGCCTACCCGCACCTTATGGAATGGCTTGCAAACGCACAGCCTGCAGTTGTCCTGATGGAGTCATGCAAAGGTTGCCATGTTCGCGCACGTGACATTGCCGATCTCGGCCATGACACCCGGCTCGTCAAAGGGGCTGATGTCAAGGCATTGCGCAATGTTTGTCAAAAGAACGACATTCGAGATGCGGACTACATTGCCAGGCTCCTCTACGTCCCCGGCACCAAATTCGTCTTCGTGAAGAATCAACGCCAACAGTCGCTGCAATTCCTTCAGAACGAGTACAAGAGCATTCAGGAGTTGCGGATCCAGGTGGGGAATCAGATCCATGCCGGTCTCGAAGAGTTCGGCTGTCCCGGACCCAAGTCGAAAAAATTCATCCAGTCTCGCATGATGGCTCACCTTGAAAAGAATGCGGAACCGATTTCTGATGAAGTGATGTCGTCTTTTCTCCGACGACGCGAGATGTGGCTCAACCTGTTCGAGCAAGAGGAGGAAGCCAAAAAGCGCATGGAGGAGATCGCCAAGACGGATGACGACGCCCAACGCATTATGACCGTACCGGGGGTTGGTGCTCAGACGGCAGTCGGAATGTTGGTGCACATCGGAGGCGACATCGGGCGGTTCAAAAACAGCGGGCAGTTTGCCGCCTCCATTGGGCTTGTTCCAAAGCAGAACAGCACCGGTGGCAACACCACGCTAAACGGCATCACAAAATGCGGCCCCAAGAGGCTGCGAGCGAATCTGGTGCAATGCGGACAGGTAATACTCATGCACGCCGATAAGCTGAAAGGGAATTTTGGCGATTGGGTTCGAAAGTTGCGAGACAGCGGCAAGAAACGAGGTGTGATTGTCTGTGCAATTGCAGCCAAGATCGCCAGAATTGTTTATCGCCTGATGAAGGACAAGGTAGATTACACACCCGTACCGAGCCGTTAAAGGTACGGATCGCGCATAGCGATCATCGGCAATATTCCGCCAAGGACTACGAAGGCAACTACTAGTGATGAATCGTGCTCAACGCAATAGAGTGATGCTGAGTGTTCTGATGTGATATCGCCTTGATGGCATTAATCACGCCATTTTTATAAAGCACCTCTATTGTCCCGAATCTCACTATGTCGGCGGAGGCTTAGGAATGAATGCCTCCTGACCGCGGATGTATTTCAGTGAAGCCCTTTCTTCAACTTCGATTATTGTTGAAAGCGGTTCTTCTGGTAGAAGTCTGAACGAAGTCACTAGCGCGTTCCGCGCTAAAGATTTGGACGGGATCGAAGACTGATGACAGCTAATTGTGCGCGAGTCGATGTAGGCTCTCGAGCGTCTCTCTAAGCGCTTTCCAGGCAGGAGAATGGGGAATTTAGCCTATTCGTGCGCCAACACGCGACGCCGGAGCTTCAGACCATCGAGTTACGTTTTCAGAATGTGGCTTCGCCACGGAATTGAATGAGGGCGCGCGTTTGGGTTTGCGCGCCCTCAGGGGGAAGCTGTACCCTAAAAGCGACACCCAACCCTTGCAAAAAGGGAGCTGACCATGTATCAGAACACGATCCCATCCACCACCCATGACGGCGTTCTGAAGGTTGCAGCCGAAGCTGAAACTCTTCCGCAGCCGACGGCGGTCTTGATCTCCGGTGATGATCGGAAGACTGATGATGAAGGATTTCGTGCTCATGGAAGTACCTTAGCACAGGGGCTGGAAAGACACACGCCTTTCATCGGGGACAACAAATAGATTGGAAGAGAGAGGTTTGCCGCGTTCCTCCATCCGAATGAATTCGGAGGCTTCCTGCGACTGTTTCTGTGAATCCGATCCCTCATGCACGGCGCTTGCGGGATTCCGTGAACCGGATTTCCGTTCTCTCTGCAGGCGGATTGTCGGGCGGGAGCCCCACGAAGGAGCTCACGGCCCGCTCGTAGCCCGCAAATGTGCTGCGCATGGCGGCCGCAAACCACTCGAAGAAGACGCGCACGCGCTTCATGTGCCAGGCATCGCGGTTCGTCACGATGTAGCACTCGACGGGCGGACGGCTCCAGCCCGGAAGGATCGGCACGAGCTTGCCTTCGGCAAGATCCTCGTAGATCTGCACGAGCGGCATGTCGGCCGCAACGCCCATGCCGGAGAGCACCGCCTCCCGGATCGCAAGCACGTCGGTCGAGCACACGGCCGTGCCGTACTCGACGGGCGCGCTCACCGCGCCTCTGCAGAGCACCTTCGTCTCGGGACGGACGGGACCCGCGTAGATGTAGCCGCGGTGCTGCCTGAGCTGCTCGGGCGTGACGGGCAACCCGTTGCGGCTGATGTAGTCGGGACTAGCGACGGGAAGATAGAGATTTCTGCCGCGACTCACGTAGACGAGGCCCGGCAAGGTCGGCTCGCCCGTGATGACGGCCACGTCGACAAAGCCCTTCGCGACGTCGGCCTCGGTGCCGCCCGTCTGGATGTCGACCGAAATCCCGGGGTGCGCTTCGGTGAACTCGCGGATGAAGGGCACGAGCTTTCTCGTCGCAAAGCCCGGTGCGGACGAGAGCCTCACGCGGCCCGTGAGCGCGCGGGAAATGCTCGAGACCTCCACGTCAAGCGCCTTGGCGGCCGCGCTGAGCGTGCCGCTTCGCGCGACGGTCACGAAGACGCGCCACGCCGAGAGGTCGTCCGTCTTGCTCATGATGAACTCCGGAAATCCTGATGATGCACATTCCGATCATAGCCGAGCGTCGTCTCTGAGTGACACAACACTTTGCGTTTGACGCAAAGTCATTTTGCGTTGTGCATGGTTGTGCGCCACCTTGCGCGGCGGCAGACTTGAGGCATCACCAACACCGGGCGGCCGCATCCGGACCGCCCAAAAGGACCTGAAAGTGAAAAAGGACGAATTCTTCTGGCTCAACGCCGTCAACCGCGCGACGGTCGTGACGGGCCTTCGCAACGGCCAGTTCGGCGAGGACCTCGCCCGCAGGGCGGCCGCCGGCATTGCGGCCGTCGAGGCCATGGGCGAGGCGGATCCCGCGCTTCGCGTCAAAAGCTACATCGCATGGGAGCCGCTTCTCATCAAGGCCGCGGGCCAGGGCGTGACCGCCATTCACGCGGGCCGCTCGAGCCAGGACATCCTCTCGACGCAGCGCACGGCGATCCTTCGCGACGAAACGCTTGAGTTTGCGGCAGGCCTCGAGGACGTGATCGGCGACCTGCTTGCGCTTGCCGAACGCCACGTCGACACGATCGTGCCGAGCTACACGAACGGCGTCGCCGCGCAGCCGACCTCCTACGCCCATCATCTCCTCGGCATCGCCGCCTCGCTCCTTCGCGTGCGCGAACGCCTCTCCGAATGCCACACCCGCTTCAACATGTGCGCGATGGGCGCCACCGTCCTCAACGGCACGGGCTGGCCCCTTGACCGCGACGCGATGGCCGCCGCGCTCGGCTTTCCGCGTCCCGTCGAGAACGCGCTCGACGCGACGAGCCTCGCGCCCGTGGACATGCCGCTCGAGGTCGCCTCGGCGCTCGCCGCCGCGGCCGTGCGCATCGGCTCGATGGTCGACGACATCATGGTCCAGTACGCACAACCGCGCCCCTGGATCATCCTGCAGGAAGGCGGCGAGAACACCTACGTCTCCTCGGCCATGCCGCAAAAGCGCAATCCCGGCCTCATGAACAACTGCCGCGAGGACTGCTCGGACGTCATCGGCGAGATGAACGCGGCCTTCCTGCGCGCGCACAACGTCGCGCCCGGCATGATCGACGGCAAGCGCGTCGAGAAGAACGCCCGCATGATGAAGACCGCCATGACGATGCTCACGCGCTTTCGCAAGGTGCTCGCGGCGCTCACGATCAATCCCGCCCGCGCCCTCGAGGAACTCAACAGCGACTGGACGGCCTCCCAGGAAATCGCCGACCGCCTGATGCGCGACCACGGTCTGCCCTTCCGCATCGGCCACCACATGGCGAGCCGCATGGTCGGCTGGGCCCGCGCCAACAACGTGCTCCCGCTCGAATTCCCCTATGCGCAGATGCGCCGCATCTACCGCGAGGAGGTCTCCGAGGAATACCCCGAAGGCCCCGCCGAGCTTCCGATGAGCGAGGAGGAATTCCGCGCCGCGCTCGACCCGAGGAGCATCGTCGCCGCCCGCCGCACCGCCGGCAGCGCCTCGCCCGCCGAGGTGAGGAAGATGCTTGAGGCCAACGCAGGCAGGCTCGCCGCCCTGCGCGCCGAACGCGAGGCCGAAGAGGCCCGCGTCGCGAAGGCCCTCGAGGACCTCGACGAAGCCTTCAGGAAGCTTCTCTGAAGCCAGAGCTGAAAACGTCCGAACAAACTGGAGAACAACATCATGCAAACACTCATGCCCTGGATCGCGGTCGCCGTGACGATCGTCGCCGGCTGGGCGCTCATCAAGCGCTACCAGACGCACATGGTCCTGCTCTTCGCGGGCCTCGTCCTGCTGCTCTGCGCCGCAGGCCTCACCGACGCGAGCTTCCTGCCCAAGGGCGTGAAGCCCTCGGGCTTCTTCCTCTTCGACATATTCAACACTCTGAAGAGCATCGCCACGAAGCAGAGCGCCGGCATCGGCTTCCTCATCATGACCGCGGGCGGCTTTGCGGCCTACATGGACCGCATCGGCGCCGCACGCGCGCTCGTCGACATCGCCGTCAAGCCGCTCAGCATGCTCAAGGCGCCGTACCTCGTGCTCGTGGGCGGCTACCTCGTTGGCCAGATCCTCGTGATGGTCATTCCGTCCGCAGCCGGCCTCGCCATGCTGCTTCTCGTCGCGCTCTTCCCGATCCTCAAGGCCGTGGGCACCTCGGCCGCATCGGCCGCGGCCGTCATCGGCACCTCCGCCGGCATGACCTTCGCGCCGACGGCGGGAACCGCCAACCTCGCCGCCAAGGTCGCGAACCTCGACCCGATCATCTACCTCGTGCAGTACCAGCTCGTCCTTGCCATTCCGACGCTCATCGTCGTGTGCATCGCGCACTACTTCGTGCAGCGCCACTATGACAGGAAGAACGACGACGTCTACTCCGAAGCCGCCGAGGTGAAGGCTTCCGACGCGCCCGCCGCTCCGAAGTGGTATGCGATCTTCCCGGTCCTGCCGATCGTCCTTCTCATCATCTTCTCGAAGCTCGTCGTCACGTCCATCAAGCTCGACACGATCTCCGCGCTCTTCATGGTCTGGGTCGGCGTCGTCATCGTCGAGATCATCCGCACGAAGTCCGTCAAGAAGGTCTTCAAGGACGCCATGGCCATGTTCCAGAGCATGGGCAAGATGTTCGCGGGCATCGTCGCCCTCATCATCTGCGCCGAGTTCTTCGCCACGGGCCTCAAGGTCTCCGGCCTCATCGACGCGCTCATCAACTCCGCCCAGGGCATCGGAGCGGGCATGGGCGTCATGACCGTCATCCTCACGGCCATCGTCTCCGCCGTCACGTTCCTCACGGGTTCGGGCGTCGGCGCCTACTCGTCCTTCGCCTCGCTCGCTCCCGACGTCGCCGCGGGCCTCGGCGGCTCCGTCGCCGCACTCGTCACGCCGATGCAGTTCGCCTCCGGCATGCTGCGCGCCATGAGCCCGGTCGCAGGCGTCATCATCGCCGTCGCAGGCGCTGCGGGCATCTCGCCCATGGCCGTCGTGCGCCGCACTTGGATCCCGATGATCGCAGGCATGTTCACCACGATCATCGCGAACATGATCTTCTTCGGATAAACAGAATCCGACCAAAAGTCCCCTGCTCCTCGGAGCGAGTCGGGCCGCCCGTTCATTCGGGCGGCCCGACTTGCATCAGCTCAGGAGAAACTTCACCTCGGCCCGCCAGGGCGCCGCGAGGCTGCGCCACCTTTCGGTCTCCACCGACGCCCAGGCCTCGGCCGCACCCGCATAGTCCTTCAGGTTGTAGGCGCAAAGCCCCGAGAGGAAGCGCCAGCGGTCCCGCTCGGCAGGCTTCGTCTCGCTTTCGGCGAGCCTCATCGCGCCCTTTCTTGCACCCGTCCAGTCCTCCTCGGCAAAGGCAAGCTCCACTGCCATGCGCTCGCGCCCGTTCCCTGCGCCGCCGTCCCCCGCCTTTCTCAAGAGCTCGAGTGCCTCGGCCCTGCGGCCGCACTTCACGAGAAGAGCCGTCTGCAGCATGCGCCGCTCCTCGGGCTTCCAGGCTTCGGGATGCTCCTCGAGGATGCGAAGCGCCTTGGTCGGCGCGTCATGCTCGATCACGAGCGAAAGAAGAAGCGGCACGAGACGCTCGTCAAGGCGTCCCGCCTTGCGGGCGCTCGAGAGAATGTCGAGCGCCTGACGTCCGTCGCCCGCCTGCTGCACGAGCGAGCCCCATCTGCTCCAGTAGGGCGTCTCGTTCCAGTCGCGCACCATCACGGGCAGGAAGGCCCGCTCGGCCTTCACGTCGCCGAGCGAGGCGCAGAGCGCGAGCACGAAGTCGCCGCGCGCCCGGGCAGGTGCGATTCCGTAGGCCTCCTTCACGCGGGCGAGCGCCTGACGGTCGCGTCCGAGCTCGTGCAGCGCATAGGCCGCCAGCGTCATCATCTCCGCCGTCTCGGCGCGTTCGGTCGCCGTGCGCGGCATGCCCTTCACTTCAATCCAGGCGTCCACGTGTCCGGGCACGGCCTCAAACCGCTCGCTCTGATAACCCAGCTTGGCGGCGAGCTTCAGAAGTCCCGGCCTCTGCTCGGGCGAAGGCTTGAGCTCGAGAAGCACGAGCGCCGCACCGTAGGCCGCCTGATGGCGACCCGACGCGATGCCCCAGCGAAGCATCAGGTAGGCGGCCATCGTGCGCTCGGAGGCGGCGCCCTTCGACCAGCGCTTCGAGAAGGACTCGACCAGCACGCCCGCTGCCCGAAGCCCCTCGGCGTCACCTTCCCTGACGGACTGCAGCTTCATGTCGACCGCACGGTACTCCTCAAAGGCGCCCGCCCTGACGGGCGAGGCCGCGAGCATGCAGGTAAAAACCGCAACGGCCGCAAGGGCAGCGACGGACTTCAGGGGCGGACTCGGAATCAGCTTCATCATTTCTCCAGCTCATAGCGGATGGTGAGGCGCTGCCACGCGGGTTCCGCGGGCGGCATGAAGGCCCAGCGGCGCACGACGCGCAGGGCGGAGGCGCGGAAGACGCCCTCGGGCTTTTCGCGCACGACGCGCACATCCTCGACGCGGCCCTCGGCGTTGATGCGCAGGTCCATGACGACGTAGCCCTCGATGCCCTGCTGCTTCGCCTTCACGGGATACTGAAGCGGCACCCTGTGCACGGGCCTTGCGAGCGCGATCGAGCTCACGGCGGGCGCTGAGGGCGCTGCGGCGGCGGGAGCGGCGGGCGACTCGAACGAAAAGTCGGGCACGGTCATGACGCGATCGACCGTGGGCCTGCCGATCTCGTACTTCGGCATCGGCAGGCCGGCCGCGGCTATTGCGGGCGACTCGAAGGCGAGCGTGACGGGCTTCGGGGGCGCCGACACCTCGGGCACGGTCTCAGCCGTGACGGGGACCTCCTCGGGCGGCGTCTCGTCGGGCGCCTCGGGCGGAGGACCCGACCAGTAGACGACGGGAAGCGTCACCGCGCGCTTCGCCTCATGCCGTCCGCCCATCGTGAGCATCAGGATGAGCGTGAGCACCGCGCCCGTCACGACGAGGGCCGCCAGGGCGGCGGCGAGGCGGTCAGGAATGCCCTGCGTTGGTTGCAACGGCCACATTGGCGACGCCTCCCAGACGGATTTGGTCGATGACTTCGATGAGCAGGCCCGAGGGCACGAGCCTGTCGGCGTTGACGACGACGCTCACGGGCCTGCCCGCGGCCGCGCCGCGCACGAGTCCCGCAACCTCCTCCTTGCCCACCTGCCTGCCGTCGAACCAGATGATGTTCGAGCGGTCCACGCTCACGACGAGGGCCTCGGGCGCCGACCTGTCGTGCGAGGCCGTCGACGGGCGCTCGACGTCGAGCGTCTGCGTCTGCGTGAAGCTCGCAGTGAGCACGAAGAAGATCAGCATGATGAAGACGATGTCCATCATCGGCGTCATGTCGATGCCCGCGTCACGCTCGCGGCCGTCCCTGTGTTCAAATCTCATGATCAAACCTCATTTCATTTTTCCTGAACCTGCATTCAGGACCTGCAGCACGAGGGCCGCATGAACCTGCGCAGCCTTGCGCGCACCTTGTCCGCAAGGCGGTCGGTCCTTCGCTCGAGGCGGTGCACGACGAAGACTCCGGGAAGCGCCGTCACGAGTCCCGCAAGGGTCGTGAGGAGCGCCGCGCTGATGCCGCCCGTGAGGCCGCCGGGGTCGGAGCCCCCTGCGGCGGAGAGCGTCTCGAAGCTCTCGATCATCCCGGTCACGGTGCCGAGAAGTCCGAGGAGCGGCAGGAGCGCCACGATCACTCTGGCCCAGGCGGCCTCGGCCGCGGCCGTGCGCCTCACGCGCACGAGGGCCGCCTGCATCATGCGGCGGCGCGACGCGGCGGTCGCGGTCGCCCACTCGAGGGCGGGCGCGGCGGTGGCGGCCGTCCAGGCCTTCTCCGCGTCCTTCAGGCGCCTCGCGCCCGTGAGAAGAATCATCCAGAGCACCGTCGAGAGGACGAGGATCGCCCAGAGGACGTGCCCGCCCCTGTCCATCAGGAGCGAGAGGTCCTCGAACCACCAGAAGCCTGCAAGTGCTTCGTTCATGGCGCCTCCCCGACTCACTCGTCCCTGCGGCAGGCGCCGCAGCAGCCCGCGGCCTCGCGCACGGCAAGGGTCGAGGCGGCTTCCTCGAGATGCGAGAAGAGCGCGTCGCGCTTCGTCTTCACGGCGCAGTGAAGAAGCAGGATCGGAATCGCGGACACAAGGCCGAGCTCCGTCGTGACGAGCGCCTCGGCGATGCCGCCCGCCAGAAGGCCGGGCTCGGCCGAGCCGTGCTCGCTCATCACCGTGAAGGTCTCGATCATGCCGCTCACAGTCCCGAGCAGACCGAGAAGCGTCGGAATGCCGGCGAGCACCGCAAGCGTCGCGACGCCGCGCTCGAACCCGGGACGCTCGGCGACGATCGCCGCATCGAGCTTCGCCTCGAGGAGCTCGTCCGTGCTCTCCTTCGCGGCCGCGAGCATGCGGCCGAGCGAATTGTCCTCGCGCGGATTCTCCATGTCCTCGAGCTGCCTGCGCACACGCCTTTCCTCAAGGGCGAGCGCCGTCCAGCGCAGGAAGCCCAGAAGAAGCGCCGCAGCAGCCACGAGTCCGATGAAGATGCCGATGACGCCTGCGGGCTTCATCCAGGCCCAGGCCGAATGACGCTCGGCGTAGCCCGCAAGCAGCCTGCCGAAGGACGGATCAAGCGCCACAACGCCCGCTGGAATGCCGGGATCGTCCGCAAGGCGACGCCAGGCGCGCTCTGAAGGCAGATATCGGAGCCACGCGCCGTCCCCCGCCTTCGCGGCAAAGGGACCGTAGAGCGTCACCGTGCCCCTCGAGGGCGCGCCCGCAGCGTCGTAGATCACGGCGTCCTCGACCGTCCTCACGCCCGCCGACCCGGCGACGGCCCCGAGGGCCCTCACCCAGTGGCGGCGCAGGCGTGCGACGCCGTCCGTCTTCGAGACGGGCGCATCGTCCATGAAGGCCTTGCTCCTGCCGATCTGGGTCTTCATCACCGATTCGGTGAGGAGTCCTTCGTGCCTTTCGATCGAGGCGAGCACGGCCTCGACCGAGGCCCTCTCCTTCTCGAGCTTCGCGCGCCTCTCGCGCACGCGCTCCTGAGCGGCCGAAACGGCTTCCTCAAGCGCTGCAACCTCGGCCTCGAGCGACTTCTTCGTTCGGGCGGCCTCGTCACGGGCCGCGCCTGCAGCGGCGGCGGACGCCCTCATGGCATCGACGGCCGCCTTCGCATCAGCCGCCTCGACCCTCGTCCCCTGAGCGACAGCTCGGTATACGTCGTCAAGCGTGGTGGCGTGCGCAGCCGTTCCGGCAAGAATGCCGGCAGCAACGACTGCGGCAAAAACGGTCCTCTTGAAAACACGGGAGATCATCACTTCGCCTCCTTCACGGCCTCGCCGAGGAGCGACTCGGCGACGAGCATCAGATCGGGCGCAGCGGCGCCCGAAGCGGTCTTCACGGCTTCGGCGAGCATGGCGGCATCCTTTTCGGAGAGCTCGCGCCAGCCGTCCGCGGTCTCGATGCGAGCTCGGCGCCCGTCCTCGGAGACCTCTGCGTGAAGAAGCCTGCCGATGCGCAGGAAGACGGCGAGCGCGCCCGAGTCGTTGACACCGCGGTCGGCGCCGACCGTGAGGCCGTAGCTCGCCTCCACCTGCCAGGCATCAAGGAGTACGTCCATCTTCTGGCCGTCGGTGAGCGTCGGATCGGCAAGCACGGCGCGCAGGTTCTCGAGCCTCGCCCGGCGTTCGCCCGAAAGAAACTTCCTGTCCGCCGCCACGACCTCGGCGAGCGAGGCCGCCATCTCGTCCATGAGGGGCCCAGTCTCCATGCGCATTCGGCGCACGGACTCACGCTCCGCCTCGATGGCGGCCTCGGAGGCCTCGAGACGCGAGAGGGATGCGGCGAGCTTGTCGCGGTAGTGCGCAAGAAGCCTTGCCTCGCGCTCCTCCATCCGCCTTGCGGCCTCGGCGTCGTCCTTTCCGTCGACGAGGCGGGCGAGCTCGGCGCCCGCCTTCTGCGCGGCAGACGTGCCCGCGGCGTCACGCTCGAGAATGTCGGGCAGGCCGGCCGCGCCTGCGGCACCCGCCATCATGAAGGCCGACGCAAGCGCGAGGGCCGTTTTCCTGAAGTTCGTCATCACTTGTCTCCGGCCGTCGCGGCGCTCCTTCGGTCCGCGGGCGTCATCATGTAGGTGCGGGGCTCGTCCCCGAAAAGCGTTGCGAGAAGTCTGTTCGTGTCCTCGAGGCCGATCGCCTCGAACCGTGCGGTCCTCCCCGCGAGATCCTCGAAGGCCGTCCTCGAGCCGTCCGTCATGGCGGCGGACTCGCACCAGTAGTAGGCGTCGCGCACGTCGCGCTCATGGCGCACGCGCCACTCGGCCTTGAGCTCCTCGAAGGCCGCCGCGTCGATGCCCGTGCGGGCGAGTGTCTTCAGAACCTCGTCGGCGCGCCTTGCCAGATCCTCGGCCCTCGCGGGCGCGGACGTGAAGTTGAGGCGGCCGATGAAGTACGGGGCGGGCTCCTTCACGAGGAGCGGATTGAGGTTCACAACGTAGACGCCCGAGGCCTTCGTCCTGAGCGACTCGCGCAGCGCGCGGTTCGCCGCATAGCCGATGAGGCTCAGCCTGTCGGCGTCGGCCTCGCTCCAGGGCATGGCGGACCGATAGTGCATCTGCACCATGGCCTTGTCGGCCGTGGCCCAGGGCCAGACCTTCACGCCCGTGCCGGACGCGGGCCTCACGCCCTGATCGCGCCAGAACTCGAAACCCTCGCCGCGCTTGGCGAGCGAGGCGAGCCAGGGTGCCGCCTCTTCATAGGTCTTCTCGACGGAGTCCCTCGTAACGATCGTCACCGTCATGCGCGACGGGTCGCCGAGGAGCTTCGCCTCAAGGGCGGAAAGCTTCTCGGTCGAGGCGAGCGCATCCACGTCGTCCCTGCCTGCGACCATCGTGCCGCCCGCCGTGAACGCATCGCGGGCGATTGCGTCCATGAAGCGGCGCTCGGCGGGTGCATGCTCGAGGTCCCTGATGCGGTCGCGCCGCATGTCGGCGAGCGCCTTTTCGTCGAACCTCGGAGCGGAGAGCCTGGCGTGCAGGATCGCCATCATGGCGGGCACGCCCTCAGGGTCGGCCTCGGCCCTGATGCCGTGGTGGAGCTGTTCGGCGTAGCTCATCACCGAGACCTTTGCGTCCCTTGCAACACGGCGGATGTCGGCGGCCGTAAGAGAGCCGATCCCGGACCTCATCGGCAGCGTGAGTGCGGCGGGCACGGCGAGAAGGCCGTGATCGACCGCGGACGTGCCGCCCGCAAGCCTCAGGTTGAGGGTCGTCCTGCCCGTGAGCGACGGATCCTCGATGATCACGAGCTTCAGGCCGTTGGCGAATTCGAATCGACGGGCGCGGCCCGAGCCCGTGGGCGACGGCAGAACCGTCGTTTCGGCCGTGACGGGACCGGCGGGCGGCGTGAGATCGAGCGACACGGTCCTCCTCACCTCGGTCCAGGGCTTTGCGGGCGAGGCGACGCCCTTCGTCCAAGCGGCGCGAAGCGAGGCCTTCGACGTCTTCTCGGAGGCGCCCGCAACGGCGCCGAGCTTGACGCGGGAGGCAAGGAGCGCTGAGGCGGAGGCCCTGACGTGGTCCGCCGTCACCTCGGCGAGGAAGGCCGAGACCATTTCGTCCTGCTGCGTCTCGTCGAGCATCGGCAGCCGGTAGACGACGGCGTCGGCGAAGTCGTCGGCGACGCTCGCGTTCGAAATGCGCACGGCGGCGAGCCTGCGGCTTCGGACCGCGTCGCGTCTTGCCCTCACGGCGGCGTCGAGCTCCTCCTTCGAGGGTCCGAAGGCGGCGAGCGTCTTCAGGGCACCCGAGGCGCGCTCAAGTGCGGCCTCAAGCGGCTCGTCCGTGCCGGGGCGCGCAAGGAGCAGAACCTGCGTCTCGGAGGGCGACAGGATCCAGCTCGACTCGGGCGCCTGAAGCGAGCCCTGTCCGCCGTTTTCTTTCATGAGCGCGAAGCGGCGGCCGAGGATGTCGAGGGTGAGGCGCTCGATCGTCTCGCGCCACGCCTCGTTCACCGTGTCGGAGGTCGACTCGAGCGTGCGCTGGAGTTGGATCTGCACGAAGCGGTCCGAGACCTCGGGGTCGAGCACGAGCGTCGTCAGGCGATCCTCGTTTGCAACGGGTTCGAAGCGGCCCCAGTCGGCGGGCGTCTCGAGCCCGCGGGCAGGTTCGGAGGCGAAATAGCGCTCGATGAGCTCGTCCGCCGTTGCCTCGTCGAAGGCGCCCACGAGAAGGAGCGTCATGTTCTGCGGCGAGTACCAGCGCTCGTAGAAGGCCTTCGCGCGCTCGACGGGCGCCGTGCGGATCACGTCGATGAGACCGATCGGATCGCGGTCGCGCGAAGCGCTTCCTTCGTAGCGAAGGGTCTGGAGCGGCCCGTTGATGCGTGCGCCCACGCCTTCCCTCAGGCGCCACTCCTCGACGATGATCTCGCGTTCACGCTCGAAGGCCTCGGGCCTGAACGTGATGTTGAAGGCCCATTCGCGCATGATGTGCAGAGCCGTGTCGAGCCCCGTGCGGGTGGCCTGGGGGACGGAGAGCCTGTAGGTGGTGCCGCCGAGAGACGTGACGGCGTTGACGTCCGCGCCGAGCATGATGCCGTCGGCCTCAAGCGCCTTGAAGGCGCTCTGGTCGGGGAAGTCACGCGTGCCGTTGAAGGCCATGTGCTCGACGTAGTGTGCAAGCCCGCGCTCCTCCTCAGTCTCCTGAAGGCTGCCCGCGCGCACGACGAGGCGCACTTCGAGGCTGCCCGTCGCATCCCTGCGCGGATAAAGGAACACCGTCATGCCGTTGGGCAGAACACGGCGCTTCATGGCGGATGCCGTCGGAAGCACGCCTTCGCTCACGGTCGCCTCGCTGCGGGCGGCTTCGGCGCCGCCCGTGCGGTCCGCGGCGGTGCAGCCCGTCATGATGAAAAGCGCCTCGCACACGGCCGCGGCCAGCAGTGCGGCGCGCAGGCCTGTCCTGATTTTGTTCATGCTCGTTCTCCGAGATCGTAGAGGCGGTCCGCAATGCGATGGACCGCGGGCTGGTGCGAGACCAGAAGGAAGGTGGTGTCGGGGAGCCGCTCCCTGAGGAGCGTCAGAAGCCTGACGGCGAGCGCGTCGTCGAGCCCCGAGGTCGTCTCGTCCATGAGGACGGCGGCGGGTCTTGCGAGCAGCAGGCGCGCGAAAAGCACGCGCTGCTGCTCGCCGCCCGAGAGCGTGTTCATCCAGCTGCGGGGCTCATCTTCGTCAAGAAGCGGGACGAGCCGCTCTAGCCCTGCGTCGCGAAGCGCGGCCTCGCAGCCGCTCCTCGAGACGGCATCAGCACCGTGCGGATAGGCAAGCAGCTCTCTGAGCGGCATCGGCGCGAGCCACGTGCGCTGCGTGAGCCAGACGGCGCCCGGCCTGTTTTCAAGACGTCCCTCAACCCAGGGCCAGAAGCCCGCGAGGGCGCGAAGGAGCGTGGTCTTGCCGATGCCGGAAGCACCCCTCACGACGGTGAGGCGGCCGGGCTCGGCCCCGAGGCGGAGGTCTTCAAGAAGCGGCTCGCCCGTCTTCGAGCGCACGAGGCCGCAGGCGGCGACGCGCTCGCCCTGCCTGACGCAGCTTCCCGGAAGGGGCGCGCTCAGGGCGGCCTCGAAGCCCGCGAGTCGGTTGACCGTGGCCGACCACTCGGCGATGTCGCGGTAAGCGTAGATGAACCAGCCGATAGCGGAGGCGACCTGCTGGAAGGCGATGCGGATCTGCATGAGGCCGCCGAGCTGGATGGCGCCCGAGAGGAACTTCGGGAGCGCGAAGAAGATGGGCACGAGCTGCGTCACCTGGCCGAAGCCCACGGTGAAGAACGCGAGGTCTCGCTCCCTGTTCATGAGCGAGCGCCAGTTGCCGACAATGCGCTCGAACGAAGCCCTGAGCCTCGCCTGCTCGGCCTCCTCGGCGCCCAGGCCCGCAATCGACTCGCCGTGGCGGCGGATGTCGAAGAGCGAGGTGCGGAAGTCGGCCTCCCGCCTCTGCTGCTCGAAGTTGAGCTTCATCAGGGGACGGCCGATCACGTGCGTGAGCCCCGTCGCGACGAGCGTGTAGCCGATGCAGGTCCAGACCATGTAGCCGGGAAGCGCCCACTCGGTGCCGAACATCGTCCACTCGAGCGTGCCCGACAGCGTCCAGAGGATGGTGACGAAGCTCACGATGGTGAGGAGCGAGCGCAGGAAGGAGATGACGAGCGTGAGCGACGATTCGATCAGGAGCCGCACGTCCTCGGCAATTCGCTGGTCGGGGTTGTCGGGCTCAAGGCCCGCGAGCTGCAGGCGGTAGTGGCGGCCGTCGACGGAGAGCCAACGGCCGAGCAGGTCCTCGGTCATCCAGCGGCGCCACTCGATCACGAGCTTCTTGCGCAGCCAGTCCGCATAGACGAGGACGAACACGAAGGCCGCGACGATCGCGATGAATTCCAGAAGAAGCGGGTAGATCGTCCCGCCGTCCATGGCCTGAATGGCATTGAAGAAGGCGCCGTTCCAGGTGTTGAGGCGCACGGAGAACCAGACGGTCGAGAGCGACAGGCCGATGACGGCCAGAAGCAGCAGGCGAGCGCCCGTGCGCCCTGTGCTCTGCATCCAGAAGGGACGCACGAGCCGCCAGAAGGTCTTGAGCTGATGCATGGGACTTGTATTGAAGTGAGGAGCGGGCCGGGCGGCGGAGTCGTCCGCCGTCCGGCCGGGTCAGGATTTGAATGAGGCCCGGCTGAGCCTCGGCTGAAGCCGGAGCGCGGATCAGTAGTCGTAGGAGAGCTGGACCCAGAACTGGCGGCCCGGGTCGTAGCTCTTGTACTGGGTGCCCTTGTAGACGAAGACGTCAGAGGCGTTGCGGTTGTTGGTCACGTTGTAGACCTCGAGCGAGACGCCCACGCCGCGGGCCCAGTCGGGCCTGTAGAGGACCTTCGTGTCCCAGGACCAGGCGGAGGCGAAGTCGACGCGGCTGTACTTGCGGATCTGCTCGGTCATCGGGCCGTACTCGCCCTCGTGCGTCCAGGCGTAGTACTCGCCGTCGTCGCGCACGGCCTGGCTACGGTCGAGCGAGAGGTGCAGGAAGTTGTACCAGGTGAGTCCCCACTGAGCCCATTCGGACGTTGCCTCGAGGTCGAACTTCACGGGAATGTTGAAGTCGGTCGAGTCGAGGTCCTCGGCGTCGATCACGCTGCCGTCGTACCAGACCTTGTCCATGTTGACGGTCTTGCCGGACTCGAGCTCGCTGTAGCCCTGGTCGATTGCTGCGTTGCTCTTCGTCTCCTGCCATGCGGCGGAGAAGCGCACCCAGTGGTTCGCCTTCGCGAACTTGAGGGGCGCGGTGTTGTTGATGCTGAAGATCACGGAATCGTGCTCGGACTCGCCGCCGTTGTAGAACTCGCGCACAAAGCGCGTGTCGTAGCCGCTGCCCTCGGTCCTCGAGCGCGAGCGCACCTCGTCGTGGCCGTTGCGGTGCACGTAGGCGGCGGATGCGGACCAGTCGCCGAGGCGCTGCGTGAGGCCGATGCTGAACTCGTCGCTGAAGGGGGTCTTCAGGCGCTCGAGGCCGTCGAAGTCGTTGGCGGCGAACCAGCCGTCGGCGGCGGGACTGTCGTCGGAGGCGTAGTCGTAGATGTTCTCCATCCCGCCGTTCTGCGCTTTGTAGAGCGCGTAGGTGAGGATGTTGCGGCCGTAGTAGCGGTTGGCGCCCACGGTGATGACGGAGCCGCCGTTGCCGAAGAGGTCCCACGAGGTCGTGAAGCGCGGCGCGATGTTGACGTCCTTCGTGAAGTCGTCGTACTCGGCGCGCAGGCCCGTGCGGATCACGAAGTCGCCCACGCCCATCCTGTGCTCGCCGAAGAGCGCCGCCTGGTTGTAGTCGGCCTCGTACGTGCCCGCCTTCCAGCGCGTCGTGTAGAAGTCGGTCTGCGAGAATTCGCCGTAGTCCGACTGCATCACGGACTGCGTGACGCCCCAGCGGTAGTAGTTGCTGCCGCGCCTGTACTCGGCGTGCGTCGAGGAGAGGTCCGCGCCCGCGCTAAACTGATGGCTGACGCTGCCGACCATGACGGGCTCGCAGTCCATCCTCGTCTTCGCGTTGATGACGGACTGCGTGCTCTCGAGGTCCCCGAGACCGCCCGAGGCGGCCGAGGTCATGCTCGTCGTCGAGGTGCTCCCCGTGTCGTCCATGCCGATCGTATAGCGGTCGAGCTGCGTCCAGTTCTTGACGTCGCTCGTGCGCTTGTCGGTCATGCGCGTGTACGCGAGGGACGAGTCGAGCACGCCCGCCTTCATGCGGTGCTTGACGCTGGCCGTCAGGTTGAGGCCGTCGTGGTGATCCTCGTAGCCGGAGTCGGCGACTGTCGTGAGGAAGCCCTTCGACTCGTAGCCCGAATAGGTGAGCGCGAGACTCGCCTCCGTCCAGGGCGTCGCGTAGAGCGTGGCCTTCGCGAAGAAGTTGTCGGCCGTGCGGCGCTGCGTCTGCGTGCCGCCCGCGACCGGCGTCTCAAGAACGCCCCAGCCGGTCCAGTTCTGGTCGTCGGGCACGATGGAGACTCGGGTGCCCGGCACCTGAATGGTCGGGATCTTCGACTCGCGGCGGGTGTAGCCCACGACGACGCCGAGATTGTCGGTAATGCCCCATTCGCCCGTGAAGCCGTAGGTCTTCTTTTCGAAGTCGGTCTGGAACTGGGCGGGCTTCGAGACGTCCGCGTCGCCCGAGCCGACGTCGAGCGCGGAATCGGTGTGGATGCGGCTCCAGCCCGACTTCGTCATGCGGCCGAACACGCTGATGTGGTTTTCGCCCGACCAGCTACGGGTCTGAGCGTCGATGACGCCGCCCGTGAAGCCGCCGAAGGAGGCGGGAATGTTGTGGTCGTAGACGGTAACGCTGTCGATGAGGCGGCTGTCGACGTAGAAGCCCTGCTCGTCCGAGCCGCCGAGGCGCGTCGTCGTCACCGAAGTCTGCTCGGCGGGATCGAGGTCGCTGTTGGTCGAGATGCCGTCGAGCGTGTAGTTGTTCTGATAGGCGACCGAGCCGTGGATCGAAATGTTCGACGGCTTGATCTCGCCCATCTGCAGAGAGCCGTCGCCGTGATTGGAGAACTGGACCGCAGGATTGCTCTTGAGGAGGTCCGTGATGTTGCCGTCCTCCGTCGGACGCCTGGCGATATCCTCGCGGGTGAGATGCGTGAACGACGTGAGGCTTTCGCCCGCACGGTCGCGCACGACGACGGATTCGCCTTCGTCTGAGGCTGGTTCGGCGGCGTCCGCCTGCGCAGGCTCCTCGACGGCGCGCGCAGCCTCTTCGGTCGAGGCCCAGGCGGGAGCCGTCGCGGCAAGCACGGCGGCGGCAATGAGAGTTCGGTGAAGCACCATGATCCGGTAGTCCGATTGAAAAAAGTCCAGAGATGTGCCCGTGCGCCCACGGGCGCGCAGTTCCCCGAATCTTATATGAGAATGGTTCTCATTCTTTCATTATTCTTTCTATCTGCGGATGCTTCTCATTTGCATTCGCCTATGGTGGACGACGATCATCACATAGTTGAGAATGACTCTCGCCTACTCGCAGTGCGAAAGAGCGTGGGCAAGTGCCGTCACCCGTCCTCGGACACGTTCGGGGTCGGACGCGCGGACCGATACCGCAAACACGTGATGTCTTTACGCAAATCCCAAGGGTTTACCCGCGGCTCATTCAGGCAGGAATCCGCGGCCGTCCGGGATCCAGAGAACGACGAAGCCCCTCGTCCGATGCAGGACAAGGGGCTTTCCGGGATTTCATTCATGCACGCCCGAAGGCGCGCGGACTGCGTCCGTCATTCGAGCACGGCGCCGCTCATGCCCGAGGTCACGAGCTTGGCGTAGCGGGCGAGGTAGCCCGTCGTGATGCGCGGGGCGCGGGGCTTCCAGGCGGCCCTGCGTCGGGCGAGCTCCTCGTTGGTGAGGTCGACGCTGATGGTGTTCGCGGGGATGTCGATCGTGAGCATGTCGCCTTCCTCGAGGAGTCCGATCGGACCGCCCACGGCGGCCTCGGGCGAGACGTGGCCAATGGCGGCGCCGCGGGTTGCCCCCGAAAAGCGGCCGTCGGTGATGAGCGCGACGCATCCGCCGAGGCCCGAGCCCATGATGGCGGAGGTCGGGTTGAGCATCTCGCGCATGCCGGGACCGCCCTTTGGACCTTCGTAGCGGATCACGACGACGTCGCCGGGATTGATGCGGCCGCCGTAGATGGCCTCGAGCGCATCCTCCTCGCAGTCGAAGACGCGGGCCGGGCCCGTGTGCATGAGCATTTCGGGCGCCACGGCCGAGCGCTTGACGACGCAGCCGTCGGGCGCCACGTTGCCCTTGAGGACAGCGATGCCGCCTTCCTTCGAGAACGGATCGGAAACGGGACGGATGACCTCGGCGTCGAGGATCTCGCGGCCCTCGATGTTCTCGCCCACGGTTTTGCCCGTAACGGTCGGCAGGTTCGTGTGGAGCAGGCCCGCGCGGGCGAGCTCGTTCATGACGGCGGGGATGCCGCCCGCCTCGTCGAGCTCCTCGATGTAGCGGTGGCCCGCAGGAGCGAGGTGGCAGAGGTTGGGCGTGCGCGCGCTGATGGCGTTGGCCTCCGTGAGGTCGAGCTCGAACCCGCACTCGTGCGCGATGGCGGGCAGGTGCAGCATCGAGTTCGTGGAGCAGCCGAGCGCCATGTCGACGGTGAGCGCGTTCTCGAACGCCTCCTTCGTCATGATGTCGCGCGGACAGACGTTGTTCCTCACGAGCTCCATCACCGCAAGGCCGGCCTCCTTGGCGAGGCGGTAGCGCGCGGACATGACGGCGGGAATCGTGCCGTTGCCGGGCAGCGCCATGCCGAGCACCTCGGTGAGGCAGTTCATGGAGTTGGCCGTGAACATGCCCGAGCAGGAGCCGCAGGTCGGACAGGACTTGTTCTCAAGCTCGAGGAAGGTCTTCGCATCGATCTGGCCCGTGCGAAAGCGGCTCACGCCCTCGGAGATGTCGGAGTAGGAGAGTTTGCGGCCGCAGGCGCGGCCCGCGAGCATCGCGCCGCCCGAGATCACGATGCTCGGGATGTTGAGGCGGGCGGCGGCCATGAGCAGGCCGGGCACGTTCTTGTCGCAGGCGGCCACCATCACGAGGCCGTCGAACGGATGCGCCGTGGCCATCGCCTCGACGCTGTCGGCGATGAGCTCGCGCGAAACGAGCGAATACTTCATGCCCTTGTGGCCCATCGCCAGACCGTCGCAGACGGCGATGGCCGGGAAGACGATGGGCACGCCGCCGCCCAGGGCGACGCCCTGCTTCACCGCGTCCGTAATCTTGTCAAGAAAGACGTGTCCCGGAACGATGTCGTTCTGCGAGGAGACGACGCCGATGAGCGGGCGCTCAATCTCCGCATCGCAGAGACCGAGAGCCTTGAGAAGCGCGCGCTGGGGAGCCGCGTTGATGCCTTTCTTGAGGGGATCAGAACGCATGTAGAAGTTTCCTGTGGTGAATTGATGAAGAGGGCCTTTGAAGTGGCCGTCCGATCATTCTATGGGAGCCTCCGGAGCGATTCCGACGCATCTACTCGAGATGTCTTAGGAGAAAAGTCCGAGGAATCTCGAGCGACGTCAAGAGGTACGCAAATATAGGCAGGAAGCCTTCCTCCCCTTCGCTTCCCGCTTGAGGGACGTGCCTTCCGGCATGCCGTCGTACAATGTTCGAAACATCCGGTCAGGACTCAAGACTTCGATTGCGGCCGCATCCGCCGCAGGAGACCCGCAACATGAACTTCTCGCCTCTGCAGCTCCGCAAGCCTGCACTCGCCGCTCTCGGCGAACGGGCCGAAAACCTCTTTCGCGACCACCACTACCGCGAGTGCACGCAGGTCATGCGCCAGTTTGCCGAGGGCGTGCTGCGCACGATCCTCAAGGACGACAGGCACACCTATTCGGAGATGATGCGCACGCCGCTCGTGCGCCAGCTCGCCGACAGCCTCACGTTCGAATACTTCCGCCGCATCCGCGATCTGGGCAACGAGGCCTCGCACTTCAGGCTCGGGACGTCCGGGACGATGCTCGAGACGGGCGAGCGCCACTACCGCGTGCGCACGGCCGACGACGCCGCCGAGTGCCTCAAGTACGGACACGGGATCGCGGTCTGGCTCATGTCGCTTCTCGACCGCGAGTTCCGCTATCCCGACTTCAGGCCGCTCACGCCGCCCAAGGCGAGGATCGCCGCGCAGGGCGCCCCCGTCGTCTTCAACCCCGACCAGCAGGCCGCGATCGAGCTCTCGCAGGGGCGCCATCTCGTGCTCGCACCGCCGGGCTGCGGCAAGACCGCCATCCTCACCGAGCGCATCGCCGTCGCGCTCAAGGACGGCGTGAACCTCTCCGACATGCTCTGCCTCACGTTCACGAACCGAGCCGCGCGCGGCATGAAGGAGCGCATCGACGAGCGCTTCACGGACCGGTGCATGGACACCCTTTACGTGGGCAACCTCCACCGCTTCTGCTCCCGCCTTCTCTTTGACAACGACGTCGTCTCCGAGATCTCGACGATCCTCGACGAGGACGACGTCCACGACGTGATCGAGGGCCTGCTCATCGAGAACATCCCCGGCGGCTGCAGAGGACGATCCCTGCCGGGCAATGCCGCCGACTACATCATGGCGCGCTCGGCAAGGCTCTTTCAGGAGGCGAACGGCTTCCCCGAGGAGACGTTTCATCGCACGCCAGAATTCGACGTCAACAAGAAGAACCAGGACGAGCTCGACGCCTTCGGACTGATCAAGGTCGACGACTTCGGCCGCTGCATCGAGCTCGACCATGCCGCGATCGACGCGGCCGCAAGGCGCTACCTCGAGTACAAGACCGCGCAGCACCTGCTCGACTTCAACGACCTGCTCCTCAAGGCCTGGGCCTGGCTCGACGCCACCCCCGAGGCCTGCGGGCGCTACGCCTGGATCCAGGTCGACGAGGTACAGGACCTCTCGCCCCTGCAGCTCGACATCGTCAAAAAGCTCTGGAACGACTCGATCGACAGGAGCGTGTGCGTCTACTTCGGCGACGAGCAGCAGGCGATCTTCTCCTTCATGGGCGCCAAGCTCGACACACTCAGGGCCCTTCACAAGACGCACGAGATCCACCGCCTCTACAGGAACTTCCGCTCGCCCGACTACCTGCTCAACATGTTCAACACCTATGCGCAGCGCGTGCTCGAGTGCGATCCCGAGTTCCTGCCCAAGGCCGAGAAGACGGTCGCAAGACCCGAAGGGGCCCTGCGCGCCATCCGCACGGCCACGCCGCAGTCGCAGCTGATGCTGCTGTGCGACCTGCTCGAAGGGCGACGCCCCGAGGAGACGACGGCCGTCATCGTGCCGAGCAACCGCGAGGCCGACGCCGTCAGCGCCGCCTTCAAGGCACAGGACATCGAGCACTTCAAGATCTCCGGCAGCGACATCTTCAGGCAGAACATCCTTAAGGCCGCCAAGGCCTACCTGAGCGTGCTCAAGGACGACTTCAGAAGCGCCCCCTGGGCCCAGCTCGTCTATCGGCTCAGCTCGAAGAAGAACCTCTCCCTCAAGAAGATCCGAGACTACCTTGCCGTCGAATTTCCCAGGCGCGGGCTTCTTGCCTCCGACCTCATGCTCTACAGCACGCATGACGAAAAGGAGCCCGTCAGCGCGCTCGAGGACTTCATGCGCGCCTACGAGGGCGAGCTCGTCGTCTTCGACACGGAGACCACGGGCCTTGACATCGGCCTCGACGAGGTGATCCAGATCGCCGCCGTCAAGCTGCGTGCGGGCGAAGTCGTCGAGCGGCTCGTGCTCTACCTTGAAACGGAGCGCGAGATTCCGAAGATGCTCGGCAACATCCCGAATCCGATGCTCGAGGAGTACGAGGCGCACCGCGCCGAGCTCGTCACGCCCGAGGCGGGCTTCAAGATCTTCCTCGACTTCGTGGGCTACGCGCCCGTCGTGGGCCACAACGTCGAATACGACGCCAACATCGTCAACGCCCAGTACGCCGTCCTCAAGGACCAGCTCAGGCGCGTGCGCGGCGATGCGGCGGGACCCGACGAGGACGTCGACCGCACCGAGCTCGTGCGCCGCTTCGACACGCTCAAGCTCTCCCATGCGCTCGAGCCCGCGATCCTCAAGGCCGCGGGCCTTGCGCGCCTTCCCTCGCACAAGCTCAAGGACCTCATCGCGGTCCTCGGACTCGAGGGCAGCAACACCCACAAGGCCGACGACGACGTCGAGGCGACCGTCAGCCTGCTGCGCTGGTTCCACGCCCAGGCCCGTCCGCTCGTCGAGCTCCAGCGGCGCTTCCTCTCCAACCCGAGCGTCGTGCGCATGTCCGACACGCTCAGGAAGATCGTGCTCCCGATGTTCCTCGAGCACAGGAACCTCATGTACCGCAGGATGCCCGCCGCCGACGAGGCGATCCTCGTCCAGGTCTTCAGGCAGTTCATCGAGGCCCTGCCCAACTACACGGACGACGAGGGCGAGATCGAGAACATCCGCAAGAAGCTCCCGCTCATCTACGAGTACCTCGACCGCGTGCTCATCAACACGACCTCACAGCCGACGCTCTACGCGCAGCTGCAGAGAAACCTCGTGCAGATCAACTCCCTCAAGGAGCCCGACCTCTGCTCGAGCGACATCGTGCGCGACCGCGTCTTCATCTCCACGGTCCACAAGGCCAAGGGGCTCGAGTTCGACAACGTCATCGTCACCAGCGTCATCGACGGCACGTACCCGTTCTTCAAGAACCACGACAAGGCCGACATCCTCGAGGACGCCCGCAAGCTCTACGTCGCCATCAGCCGAACAAAGCGCACGCTCGTCCTGACGATGCCCGCGGCGAACGCCTGGAACTACGCCCAGAGGCCCTCGCGCTTCCTCGAGAGCATCTCAACCTACTTCGAGAAGTCCTCGGCATAGCCGCCGGAAATCCTCTCGAACAGAAACGGCCCCTGCCTTCACGGGGGCCGTTTTCGTTGACGGACACGACGTCAGGCGGCTTCGGCTTCGAGGGCGCGCTCCTCGAACCTGCGCTTGATGCGCTTCATGAGGCGCACGTAGAGGTAGAGCAGCGGCACGACGGTGACGGCCCAGCTGATCGGATAGACGATCATCAGGGTCACGTAGTCGGGGCTTGCCGCGAAGACGGTCCAGACCCAGATGAGGCGCACGGAGCACACGCAGATGAGGGTCGCCATGGCGGGCGGCATCGAGTAGCCGTAGCCTCGCATGGCGCTCGAGGAGACCTCCATGAGCACGCTGATGGGCTCGAAGCTCGCCACCCAGAAGATGCGCGCCATCGCGAGCTCGACGACGGCCGGCACGTCCGTGAAGAGTCCGAGCATCGTGCGTCCGAAGACGAGCACGAGCGCCACCATCAGGACGGTGGCGACCATGTTGAGGCCCGTGGCGACGTAGGTCGCGCGCTTGCAGCGCTCGAGGTTCTTCGCGCCGTAGTTCTGGCTCACGAAGGTCGTGGCGGCCAGACCGAAGGCGTTGATGAAGCAGTAGATGTTGATCTCGATCGTGAAGGCCGCGACCGAACCCGCCATGGCGTCCGCGCCGAGACTGTTGATGGCGGACTGGATGACGAGGTTCGAGATCGAGAAGACCGCGCCCTGAAGGCCCGCGGGCCAGCCGATCCTCACCATCGGGCGCAGCGCCGTCATGTCGATCCGGAACACCTCGCGCGGCTCAATGTGAAGCGGGCCCTCGGCCGTTATGAGGCTGAAGAAGAGGAGCGAGGCGGCGAGCGCGTTGGCGAGGACGGTCGCGAGCGCAACACCCGCCGTTCCCATGCCGAAGGCGAGCACGAAGAAGAGATTGCCCGCAATGTTGACGAGGGTCGCCGCCACCAGCGCCCAGAGCGGCGTCTGCGTGTCGCCCTGGCTTCGCATCACAGCGGCGAGGAAGTTGTAGATCGCAATGAAGGGCATGCCGAGAAGATAGACGCGCAGATAGGTGAGCGCATCGTCTCTCACGGCCTCGGGCACCGACAGCCAGTCCATGGCGGGCCCCGCGAAGCACTCGCCGACGATCGCCGCGCCTATGCCGAAGATCACCGCCGTGGCGAGCGCCGTGTGCACGGCTCTGTTCGCCCGCTCGGGCTCCTTCATGCCGAGCAGCCTCGCCACCACGACGTTGGCGCCGAGCGCAAGACCCATGCAGAACGCAATGATGAGGCCGATGACGGGCACGTTGTTGCCCACGCCCGCCATCGACTCGTTCGAGACGAAGCGCCCGAGCACCGCAACGTCGGCAGCGTTGAAGAGCTGCTGGAGCATGCCTGTGAAGGCGAGGGGCAGGGCGAAGACGATCACGAAGACGATCATCTTGTCCCAGATCGATCCGTTGAGCATGTCGATCTTCTTGTTCTTGCGGCGCATATCCTTGCGTTGTCCTTTGGCTGGCTGTTGTTCTGCCGTCGAGTCCGGCACTTTCGTTCTTCCGTTCATTCTACCGCCCCCTCCCGCCCTTCCAAGAGTCCCGAAACGAGCGCGGAGCAGTCTTTTGAGCGACCTCACCCGCGCTTGGCGCGTCGGCCCTTCGCGGCGAGGCGATAGCGTTGCCTCGGGTTCTGGCGCGCCTCGGTGGGCTCGATGACGCCCGCCTCCACAAGACGCTTCACGCGCTTGGCGGCCGTCTGGCGGGAGACGCCCGCAAGGAGCGTGATCTCCTTGACCGAAAGACTGCCCGCCTCCGCGAGCCTCTCCCTGAGAATCGTCTCGAAGTCGGCCTGATCCGCACCCGCCAAAGGCGCTGCGGACTCGTCCGGAGCCTCCGCCCTCACCTCTTCTCTTATGTCGGCTTTTTCCTCCTCGGCCGCCTTTGCGAAGATGACCGTGAAGGCGGCGGGCGTGGTTTCGACGCGCACGGCGAGGCCGTCGGCCCCGCAGCCGAGGATCGCGGCAAACCCGAAGCCCGTGCTTTCGGCGGCGAGGCCGCCTGCGAGCGGCGTGAGGGAAAGCATGCGCGCGAGCCTTTCGTTTCGGCTCGCCCTGAGGCCCGCGTCCGAGGCGAGCGCCTCGGGCGCCATGCCGAAGAGTCCGCCCGGGCTCCTGATGTCGACGGCGTCCTCGAAGACGCGCACCCGCACGGGCATGCCTCGTCCTTCAGGCGAATAATCCCTGTGCTCAAGGGCGTTGACGAGCGCGGCGCGAAGGGCTCGGGCGAAGGCCCCATCCGTCGTTTCCGCGGCGGGCGCCCACGACGCCATGACGATCCTCTCCGCCTCCGCGGCCATTTCGGCGGCGGGGCCGGGCACGGGCTTCATGAAGAGCACTCTGCGGCCCTCGTCCGCGCCGTCGCCCCTCGGTCCCTCGAGGACCGACACCTCGAGCACGAGCCTCGGAAAATGCTTCTGCGGGAAGATCGAGCCGGCGACAAGGCCGCCGAGCGTCGGGCAGATCCTGCCGTCGACGCGGGTGAGGACGCCGAGCTGCATCAGGGCCGTCTCGTCGGAGAGTCTCGCGAAGACGTTCGGATGACGCTCCCTCGCAAAGCCGAGCATCGCGGCGATCCGCTCGGCCTCGAGCTCGTCGGGATTCGCGTGCTCGACGGGCTCAATGTCAAAGAGCGGCGGACAGCGCTCCTCCATCATGCGGTAGCGCTCATAGGCGGTCAGAGGCCTGGTGCCCTCGTCAGTTCTCAGAAAGGCGCCCGCACGGCCCGCGCCCTGCACGCGGGCGGGCCTGCGCCTGCGGTCGACCTCATGCACGCGCAGCCAGGCGACGGGCCGTCCGTCAACGGACGCAATCCCCGCCTCCGCGCGCACCTCAGGCTCCACCGCCCCGAGCGCCCCGCGAAGGGCCTCGACCGCCGCCTCGGCATCGAACCCCACCGCAGACCGCCATCCGTCCTCAGGATCGGGGCCGATCAGAATCCATCCGCCCGCCGTGTTCGCAAGGGCCGAAACCGTCACTGCAAGACTCTCGTCGGGCGCCTTGAGCACCTCGACGCTCCTGCGCAGATTCGCGCCCCTCATGAGACGCGCCAGCACGCCGCCCGCGTCCTCATTCCCGACTTCAGACATGCCGTCCTCCCGACTTGACAAATCAACTGTAAACCCTTCCGCCGGGGTGCACTCCGTCCGCTCCCGCAGCCCCGTCGCGCAACCGGAAATGGCCCCGCGACAGCTCAAACTGTAAACATGCGGTACCGGAACTGTCAACCCCGCCCGCTGACAGTAACGCATACTTTAAACTACAGATCAGACATATTTTACCTTTACACTTGCCGACTCTCTTCCTCCGGCCGGCTCACGGAAAAGCATCCCGGTCATTTCCACTCATGACTGTAAACCACGCCAAACCACCTTTCCACCCTTTACAGTTGCAATCCCTCCGTCACTCGATAATGCATCGTCATGCAACAACTGGAGCTTCAGCTCGACGGGTTCCGATGCGCTTGTCTTCAGAGCCTGCGAGCCCGCCGTCTCGCCCCGAAGGACGGGCTGAACGCTGGTCGAAGATACTTTGCGAGCTGATTTTCATCGAGCGGCCTCGGCGCATTTTGAGGCCCTCTTTGGCGCGAAGACCGTACGTCCCCTTGAAGTGGCCTTCAAAATGCACCATGCCGCAACGGACGTTCTGATCCTCGAACCGATCCTTCGGGTATGGGCTGCACGAGGTTCCATCATCCCGGATACCTCAGGCGCGCCCGCGTACTCGGAGCCGCGGACGTCGTCGAGCGCTTCATCGTGAAGCAGTCCTGAAAACAATTCGGGCGCCCGCAGCATCTGCCGCAGGCGCCCGAATTGTTCTTGCCCGTCCCTCGACGGCGCCCTTTCCGGGCTTAGCCGCAGACCCAGAGGGCCGTGCGGTAGACGACGAAGGAGAAGGCGTAAGCGAGGAGCGTGTAGGCCACCCACAGGACGGCCGGCGCCTTCCAGGTGCCCATCTCGCGCTTGATGGCGGCGAGCGTCGCGAAGCACGACGGGCTGAAAACGAAGAAGGCGAGGAAGGAGAGGCCCATCGGGATCGTCCAGCTGTGCTGCAGGATCGGCACGAGGGCGTCCTCCGCGTCGCTCGCGGTCGCGTAGAGCGTGCCGAGCACCGAGACGGCCACCTCGCGCGCGCCCATGGCGGGAACGAGCGAGATGCACATCTGCCAGTTGAAGCCGATCGGCGCAAAGAGGGGCTCCAACGCGCGGCCGAGCATGCCCGCGAAGCTGTAGTTGATCGCGGGATCGGTCGCGCCGGCGGGCGCGCCGGCGGGCGCGCCCGGAAAGGTCGTCAGCACCCAGAGGAAGACCGTGAGCGCCAGAATGATCGTGCCCACCTTCTGCAGATAGATGCAGGCGCGCTGCCAGAGGCCGTGCGCGAGCGCGTCGATGCGCGGCAGGTGGTAGCTCGGCAGCTCGAGCATCAGCGTGCGGTTCTCGCCCTTGCCCGTCGTGTGCTTGAGGATCCAAGCGACGACGAGCGCGCCCACCATGCCGAGACAGTAGAGCGCGAAGAGCACGAGGCCCTGCAGGCCCACGCCCCAGACGGAGACGTCGGGCACGAAGGCCGCGATCATCACGGCGTAGACGGGCAGCCTCGCGCCGCAGGTGAGCAGCGGCGCAATGGCGATCGTCGCCCAGCGGTCGCGCTGGTTGCCGACGATGCGAGCCGCCATGATGGCGGGCACCGCGCAGGCGTAGCCCGAGAGAAGCGGCAGGAAGGAGCGGCCCGAAAGGCCCACCGAGCCCATCGTGCGGTCAAGCAGGAACGCCGCTCGCGGCAGGTAGCCCGACTCCTCCATCAGCAGGATGAAGAAGAAGAGGATCAGGATCTGCGGCAGGAACACCACCACGCCGCCCACGCCGCCGATGACGGCGTCGACGAGCAGGTCCTTCACGAACCCGTCGGGCAGGTGCTCGGCGCACAGCTCTCCGAGCATGTTGAAGCCCTCCTCGATCCACTCCATCGGATAGGCGGACCAGGCGAACACCGCCTGGAAGACGAAGAAGAGGATGATCATCAGGATCGTCACGCCGAGCCAAGGATTGAGCACGACGCGGTCGATGCGGTCGGAGAATTCGTCGGGGAAGATCTTGTCAAGCCCGAGCTTGCGCAGGATCCTGTTGAGGCGCGCAAGGTCGTCCTCCTCGGTCGCCTCGGGCACCCAAGACGACCAGGCGGATGGGTCGGAGAGAAGCTCGGTGAGCCTGTCGATGCCCTGCTTGCGCACGGCGATCGTCTCGACCACGGGCACGCCGAGCTCGCGCGAGAGGTCCTCGGCCTTGAGCTCGATCCCGCGGCGGCGCGCGAGGTCCATCATGTTGACCGCCACCACGGCGGGGAGCTTCAGGCGCTGCGCGGCCATGACGAGCTTGAGGCCGCGCCTCAGGTTCGTCGCGTCAAGCACGCAGACGACGAGGTCGGGCCTGCGCTCGCCGCGCGCGACGCCCTTGAGGACGTCGACCGTCACCTTCTCGTCGGGCGAGCGCGGATGAAAGGAATAGGTGCCCGGAAGGTCGAGCACGCGGATCTTCTCGGGCGCGCCGATGAGTTGGCCCTCGACGCGCTCGACGGTCACGCCCGCATAGTTGGCGACCTTCTGCTTCGAACCCGTCAGAATGTTGAAGAGCGACGTCTTGCCGGCGTTCGGATTGCCGAGCATCGCGATGAGCGGCCCGGACGGATAGATGTCAACGGTGGAGACGGCCATCAGTCGCGCCTCCTCACCTCGATGCAGCGGGCCTCGACCAACCTCAGCGCAAACGTCGAGACGCCGATGCGGACCGCGATCGGATCGCCGCCCAGAGCGGCCTTCTGCAACACCACGCACGGTTCGCCCGCGGTGAAGCCGATTTCCTCAAGCCAGATCTCCCAGTCTTCGGGAGCGCCTTCGGCATGGACGCCGACCACCTCGAGCTCGTCTCCGATGGCGGCCTTGTCCAGAGTGAATGTGTCGGACATTTTTATATATGGGGGGGGGGCTGATCCTTCGTGCCTCGGGCCGCCTCAGGGGTTCGGAAGCCCGGGTCCAGCCCCGTGGGTGAGGGCTGAGAAGGAAAATGATTCTCTTTTAGGTGACTCGCATTTTACCCGTTTGCGCAGCCGTCGGCTCGATTCCCTGAAAAAATTCCTCGCCCGCTTGGACCGCCTCCGCCTCCCGAAGAGGCGCGCTGTCACCCAAAAATGACAGTTTTCCCTTACGACGAATACTCCTAAGGGGGTATTTGCACCCATTTCACCCTAGTCAATCTGATGTATAACCCTTGAAAATCAATGGGTTAGAATGAAAGAATCCCCTGTCATTCAATGCGGTTCGCGCCTGACGCCGAACCCGCCTCACCAACGGAGTTCCCCCCTGATGACCGAGATGACCGCTCCCGCGCGCGTTCGCGAGATTCCCTATAACTACACGTCGCTCTCGGACCGCGAGATTGTGATCCGTCTCCTGGGCGAAAAGGCCTGGGACACGATTGAGTCTCTTCGCGGCTCTCGCCGCACCGGCCGTTCCGCCCGCATGCTCTTCGAAGTGCTCGGCGACATCTGGGCGGTCGAGCGCAATCCCTATCTGGTCGACGACCTGATCGTGCACCCGAAGCGCCGCAAACTGCTCGTGCGCGAGATGAGCCGCCGCCTCGAGGCCGTTCGCCAGCGCGCCGAGGGCAATGCCGACGTGCTTCGCCTCGTCTCCGAGGCGAGCGCCGCCGTGTGCCGCTTCGACAACAGCTTCCCGAAGCTCATCGAGCGCCGTGCCGAAGTGAAGCGCCGTCTGTCCGCGATCACCGATCCGGACAACATCCGCTTCGACGGCTTTGCGCGCGTCACGCACGTCACCGACGCCACCGACTGGCGCATCGAGTATCCGTTCGTCGTCCTCACGCCCGACCGCGAGGAGGAGATCGCGCCCCTCGTGCGCGCGCTCTTCGAGCTCAAGCTCACCATCATTCCGCGCTCGGGCGGCACGGGCTACACGGGCGGCGCCGTTCCGCTGCACCCCGACACGGCCGTGATCAACATGGAGAAGTTCGACCGCCACAGCGGTCCCGTCATGCGCCGCCTGCCGGGCGTCGAGGGCGAGCATCCCGTGATTGAATGCGGCGCGGGCTGCGTCACCCGCCGCATCGAGGAGGCCGCGGCCGCCGCAGGCCTCGTCTTCGCGGTCGACCCCGCCTCGGCCGACGCCTGCTGCATCGGCGGCAACGTCGCCATCAACGCGGGCGGCAAGAAAGCCGCCCTCTGGGGCACGACGATCGACAACCTCGCCTGGTGGAAGATGGTCGACGTCAACGGCCGCATGATCCGCGTCGAGCGCGTCAACCACAACTTCGGCCGCATCCACGAGGTCGAGACCGCCGAGTTCGACATCCACGAGCTCTCCGACGAGGGCGCGGTCGTCAGGACAGAGCGCCTCTCGATTCCGGGCCGCACCTTCCGCAAGGCGGGCCTCGGCAAGGACGTCACCAACAAGCTTCTCAACGGCCTGCCCGCCATACAGAAGGAAGGCACGGACGGCATCATCGTGAGCGCCGCCTTCGTGCTGCACCGGATGCCCGACTTCGGCCGCACGGTCTGCCTCGAGTTCTACGGCACCGTGGCCGAATCCACACCCGCCATCGTCGAGGTGCGCGACTTCGTGCGCGGCCATCCGACGGTCGAGCTTGCGGGTCTCGAGCACATCGACTGGCGCTACGTGCGCGCCGTCGGCTACCGTGCCAAGCTCGAGGGCCGCGGCATGCCCAAGATGGTGCTTCTCGCCGACATCGTCTCCGACAACGAAGCCGACCTCGACGCCGTGGCCGAACGCTGCTGTGAAATGGCGCGCGCCCGCGGCGGCGCGGGCTTCATCGCCCGCACGTCCGCCGATCGCAAGGCCTACTGGAAGGAGCGCTCCCGCACGGCAGCCATCGCCAAGCACACCAACGCCTTCAAGCTCAACGAGGACGTCGTCATTCCGCTCGAGCGTCTCGGCGAATACTCCGACGAGATCGAGCGCATCAACATCGAGTTCTCCTTCAAGAACAAGATCCGCATCGCGGGCGCCTTCATCGAGCGCCTCGCCGACACCGCGCTCGACGAGCGTCCCGGCATCACCTTCGCGCGCGACCTCGCGGCCCGCGTCAGGACCCGCTGGGAGGAAATGCGCGCCGCCATGGACGGCGACGCCGCGCCCTATCTCGCCGAAGGCGTCGAGCCCCGCGAGGGCGAGACCGTGTTTCTCGCCATGCGCGACGGGCGCCTTCGCATCTCCGTCAAGCGCGAGATTCTCGAGATCCTCGCCGAGGCGCTGCCCGCCGACGTGATGGCCGAGCTTCACGCGCTCCACAAGAAGCACGTGAGGAGCCGCCTCTTCGTCGCGCTCCACATGCACGCGGGCGACGGCAACGTCCACACGAACATCCCCGTCAACTCCGACGACTACGGCATGATGCAGGACGCCGAGCACACGCTCGGGCGCATCATGAGCTACGCCGTGAAGCTCGGCGGCGTCATCACGGGCGAGCACGGCATCGGCCTCACGAAGTTCGAGTTCGTCACCGACGAGGAGCTTCGTTCCTTCCGCGAATGGAAGAACAGGATCGACCCCGAGGGCCGCTTCAACAAGGGCAAGCTCATGCCAGGCGGCGGCCTCGAGCGCGCCTACACGCCCTCGTTCGAGCTCTTCCGCGCGGAGTCCCTCATTCTCGAAAATTCGGGCCTCGGCGCCATCTCGCAGTCCGTCAAGAGCTGCCTGCGCTGCGGCAAGTGCAAGCCCGTCTGCACGACGCACGTCCCGCGCGCCAACATGCTCTACTCGCCGCGCAACAAGATCCTCGCGCTCGGGCTGATGACGGAGGCCTTCCTCTATGAATCGCAGACCCGCCGCGGCCTTTCGCTCAAGCACTTCAACGAGCTCGTCGATCTGGCCGACCACTGCACGATCTGCCACCGCTGCGTCAAGCCCTGCCCCGTCAAGATCGACTTCGGCAAAGTGACCACCGCCGTCAAGGCCTTCCTCAACCGCTCGGGCCACAGGGATCTCAATCCCGCCGCGCTCGCGGGCGGCGCGCTCGTCGACGCCGTCAACCCGATCGCCGTGCGTGCGCTCCACGCAGGCGCCGTTCGCGCGGGCTTCTCGCTGCAGCGCCTCGGCAACGAGCTCGCCGAGAAGTACCTCGCCGCGGACCTTGCGCGCATTCGTGAAAAGCCCGCCAACACCACGGGCCGTCCGAGCCTCAAGGGCCAGGTGATCCATCTCGTCTCGACGCCGCTTCCGGGCCGCATGCCCAGACAGACCATGCGCGCCGCGCTCGGCATCGAGGACGAGGTCACGATCCCGATTCTTCGGCGTCCCGACATGCCCGCCGACACCGAGGCCGTCTTCTACTTCCCGGGCTGCGGCTCCGAACGCCTCTTCGGCGACGTGGGCCTCGCCGTCGAGGCGATGCTCATGCACGCGGGCGTCCAGACCGTGCTCCCGCCGGGCTACCGCTGCTGCGGCCACCCGCAGCTCGCCTACGGCGAGACCGCCAAGGCCGAGAAGATGATGACGGAGAACCGCGTGCTCTTCCACCGCATGGCCAACACGCTCAACTACCTCGACATCAAGACCGTCGTCGTGAGCTGCGGCACCTGCATCAAGGCGCTCGACGAGTATGAGTTCGACCGCATCTTCCCGGGCTGCCGCATCATCGACATCCACGAGTTCCTGCTCGAGCGCGGCATCACCATGCCCGTGCACGCCGACACGTACCTCTACCACGATCCGTGCCACACGCCGCTCAGGCTCAACCCGCCGCTCGAAACGGTCAAGAAGCTCACCGGCGCCAACGTCGTGCAGTCCGAGCGCTGCTGTGGCGAGTCGGGCCTCTTCGCCGTCAAGCGCCCCGACATCGCCTCCCAGGTGCGTCACCGCAAGTTCGAGGAGATCGAGAAGGCCAGGGCCAAGGCCGGCATCAAGGGCCACGTCAAGATGCTCACCACGTGCCCCGGCTGCCTGCAGGGCCTCTCCCGCTATGAGGAGCGCGCCGACATGGACGCCGAGTACATCGTCGTCGAGATGGCCCGCCAGATCCTGGGCGCCAACTGGCGCGACCAGTTCATCCGCACCGTGAAGAACGGCGGCATCGAGAAGGTTCTCGTCTAGGAACGCCTTCTCTCCGGGCCGCCCCTTTCCCTGCCCCGCAGTTCGCAGCCGCGTCCGACGGCTTCGCGCCCCGGCGTCCAAACACGCCGCCTCATGGTTTTTCCTCTCGCGCGTGCGTTTCGAAATGCAAGCGTATTCTTCAGAACAGGCTCGGGGCGCGCGCCCTGACTTATCCTTCGGCTAAGAGAAACAACACAAAGAAGGAACCCACACATGCTCAACGACTAGCAGAAGGCCGTCGTCAAGGCAACTGCTCCCATCCTCGCCACCAACGGCGAGGCGCTGCTCGCTCACTTCTACTCGCGCCTCCTCACCCACAATCCTGAGTTCCAGCAGCTCTTCAACATGACGCACCAACGCACGGGCTCCCAGCCGCGTGCGCTCGCACATGCGGTCCACGCATACGCGACCCACATCGACGATCCGTCCGTGCTTGCGGGCGCCCTAAGGCATACCGCCATGCGGCACTGCTCGGTGGGCGTTCGCGCCGAGCACTATCCGATCATCGGCCGTCATCTGATTGCCGCCATCCGCGAGGTGCTCGGCGAGATTGCGACGCCCTCCGTCATCGACGCCTGGTCCGCCGACTACAACCAGCTGGCCGCCATGATGATCGCGTTGGAGCAGGACCGCTACTCGAGCGCCGCCCAGGCGCCGGGCGGCTGGAGCTGCTGGCGCGGCTTCGTGCTCACCGACAGGCACGAGGAGACGGCCGACGCCGTGAGCCTCACGCTGGGCCCCGCCAACAACGGCTCCGTCGTTCAGGTCCGCCCCGGCGAATACGTCTCAGTGCGCGTCTACATCCCCGGAGAAAACCTCGTCCAGCCCCGCCAGTACACGGTGACGGCGACCAATGAGAACTCGATCCGCATCACCGTCCGCCGCATTTCCGCAAGAGACAGCCTCCCTGCAGGCATGGTCTCGAACGTCCTCTGCGACCTCGCGGCCGGCGCCCTCGTCGACCTCTCCGCGCCGACGGGAGGCTTCCGCCTGCCCGAGGGCGACGACCCGCTCGTCTTCATCACGGCGGGCATCGGCGTGACGCCCGCGGCCGCCATGCTCCGCAGCGTGGACGAGATCGAGTCGCGCATCAGCGGCCATGAAGGCCGCCATCTCATCCTGCGCACCACGGCCGACCATGGCCGTCCGTCTGCGGAGGACTTCGCGGCGCTTGTCACCGACAACGCCGACTACCTTCTCTGCGGTCCCGCAGGCTTCATGAAGGCCGCCGCCGAGGCCCTCAGGGCCGCAGGCGTCCTGTCCGCCCGCATCCGCACCGAGAAGTTCGGCACGGGCGAGCCGAAGCTCTGACGGACAGTCAGCCAATTCGCGTGAATCCTCTCCGCCCAATTATTAATTGGACGGGGCTTCCCTGCCTTTTACCGGCAAGGACTGCCTGGGCACAGATAGCGAGCAAGCTCAGAAATCTGCGTTCACATGGAACGCAGCTCCGCGCAAACCCGAATTAGGGTGTCCAAGGTGCGTGTGACCCTCTTGGCACATCCCGGAACTTTTGCCGAGGTGCGCCGCCATTTCGTCACCGAAATGGACTTCTCGTACTCCCTCAGGAAGTACCGAGCTCCTATGTTGTACGAAGCAGACAGGTCGCACGAATAGCGCTTGCCTGTCTGAAACGTACACATGCTGTAGTTGTTCGTGTCTCTTGTAACGACACCGGTGCCGTCAAAGGCAAGCTTCGACGTGTTCCAAGCACAGACGCGACGAATGCGGATTCCGCACCGGTGCGCCTTGTGCTCCACCATCTTCTGGACAGACTTGGCTCGCCAGTGATGGAGTCGCTGACGTTTCGAGCCGCGTTTACGGCCCGCGAGATCAAGGTGTTCCATGACAATGACGTCGACCTTGAATTCGTTCGCAACTCCTGCGATGAAGTTGGCCGTCTTGACGGCAATGTCCTGGTTGACACCATTCGCTCTCGCCCAAAGCCTCGGCGTGCGTTTTGCACCGTTGCTTTGAGCTTTCCTGATGCGCCGCAAGGCACGTTCCAAAGAGTCTTGCT
>OIWO01000664.1_pt1 | contig 36406 bp, 28 predicted proteins | sample 1587641 | NCBI WGS metagenome assembly OIWO01 (sample SAMEA3888924, study PRJEB22519) | human gut metagenome | biome: human gut; feature: human-associated habitat; material: faeces | place: Denmark | collected 2010
GCACTGCGTCTGATTTCTATCCACTATGGACAAGCACAGCGCTTACTTTTTAAGGAGGGGAGCATGGACAGTAGCGTAACGCCGACTTCGCCATCAGAGATGGCTATTCTCGTCGCCGGCCTGCTGATAATGCTGTTTGGGGTTTACAAAGTGTACCGCGAGCGGGGCCGTCCCGGCCTGCTGATCCTCTGGGGCGGCCTCGTGGACTTGGGGCTCGCGCTCATGGGGCTCGGCCTCGGGCCGTCCGGCGACGTGGGCAGCATCATGATCGTCATCTATCATGCCATCGCCCGCCTCGCGGCATGGATAGGGCTGTCCGGGCTCGTCGCCAACCCGTATTCCTGCGTCGCCAACGACATCCGCGGCGCGCTGCACCGCAACCCCGTGGGGGCCGTGCTGCTGGCGTTCGCGCTTGAGGCCTCGCTCGGCATCTCCCCGGCCATGACGCCGGAAGGCCAGCATCTGGTCCTGCACGCCATGGCCATGCACAGCATCGACGTCCCCCTCGGCGGCCCGGTCCTCGCCATCATCATGGCGCTGGGCTATACCGTGCTGCTGTGTTTTACGCTGTTCAAGACCGGCAGCCTGTCCAAAGCCGTATTCAACGCACATTGACCCGGAAGGAGGGAATTTACCAATGGCTTATGTACCCGTACCCAAAGACCTGACGAAAGTCAAAACCAAGGTCGCGTTCAACTTAACCAAGAGGCAGCTTGTCTGCTTCGGCTGCGGGGCGCTCATCGGCGTGCCGCTTTTCTTTTTGCTCCGGGGTCCTGCTGGCAACAGCGTGGCGGCCATGTGCATGATGCTCGTCATGCTGCCCTTCTTCATGCTGGCGATGTATGAAAAACACGGCCAGCCCCTGGAAAAGATCATCGGCAACATTCTCAAGGTGGCCGTCATCCGGCCCAAGCAGCGCCCCTACCGCACCAACAACTTCTATGCCGTGTTGGAGCGGCAGGCAAATCTCGACAAGGAGGTGTATGACATTGTTCGCGGCAAAGACAAAGCGGCAGGCCGAACCGGCAGAGCCGCAGACCAGACCCCGGCGTAAGCTGTCCCGCGCCGAACGCAAACAGATCGAGGCAGCGATTGCCCGCGCCAACCGCACGGGCAAAAAGGAACAGTCCGCCCAGGACAGCATTCCCTATGAACGGATGTGGCCGGACGGCATCTGCAAGGTGGCGGATGGCCGCTACACGAAAACCATCCAGTTCCAGGACATCAACTACCAGCTGAGCCAGAACGAGGACAAGACCGCCATCTTTGAAGGCTGGTGCGATTTCCTCAACTATTTTGACAGCTCCATCCGCTTCCAGCTGTCCTTTTTGAACCTGGCGGCGTCCCAGGAGACCTTCGCCAACAGTATCACCATCCCGGCCCAGGGGAATGATTTTGACCCCATCCGGGTGGAGTACACGCAGATGCTGCAAAATCAGCTGGCGCGGGGCAACAACGGCCTCATCAAGACCAAGTACCTGACCTTTTCCATCGAGGCCGACAGCATCCGCTCCGCCAAGCCCCGTCTGGAGCGCATCGAGACCGATGTGCTGAACAACTTTAAGCGGCTGGGCGTGGCCGCCGAGGTCCTGGACGGCAAAGCCCGGCTGGCCCAGCTCCACGCCATCTTCCACATGGACGAGCAGGCGCCGTTCCAGTTCGAGTGGGACTGGCTGGCCCCCAGCGGCCTTTCCACCAAAGACTTTATCGCCCCGTCCGGCTTCGAGTTCCGTACCGGCAAGCAGTTCCGCATGGGCAGAAAGTACGGGGCTGTCAGCTTCGTGCAGATTCTGGCCCCGGAACTGAATGACCGTATGCTGGCGGATTTTCTCGATATGGAAAGTTCCCTCATCGTGAACCTGCACATCCAGTCGGTGGACCAGGTGAAGGCCATCAAGACGGTGAAGCGCAAGATCACCGACCTGGACCGCAGCAAGATCGAGGAACAGAAAAAGGCCGTCCGCGCCGGGTATGACATGGACATCATCCCGTCCGACCTTGCTACCTACGGGGCCGAGGCCAAGAAGCTGTTGCAGGACCTGCAAAGCCGCAACGAGCGGATGTTCCTGGTGACGTTCCTGGTGCTGAACACCGCCGACAATCCCCGCCAGCTGGGCAACAACATCTTCCAGGCCAGCTCCATCGCGCAAAAGTACAACTGCCAGCTGACCCGGCTGGACTTCCAGCAGGAGGAAGGCTTGATGTCCTCTCTGCCGCTGGGGCTGAACCAGGTGGAAATTCAGCGGGGGCTGACTACCAGCTCCACCGCCATCTTCGTGCCGTTCACGACCCAGGAGCTTTTTCAGAACGGCAAGGAGGCGCTGTACTACGGCATCAACGCCCTGTCCAACAACCTCATCATGGTGGACCGCAAACTGCTGAAAAACCCCAACGGCCTGATTCTGGGTACGCCGGGCAGCGGCAAATCCTTCAGCGCCAAGCGCGAGATCGCCAACTGCTTCCTGCTGACTTCGGATGATGTCATCATCTGCGACCCGGAGGCCGAGTACGCGCCGCTGGTGGAGCGGCTACACGGGCAGGTCATCAAAATCTCGCCCACCTCCACCAACTATATCAACCCGATGGACTTGAACCTGGACTATTCGGACGATGAAAGCCCGCTGTCCCTGAAATCCGACTTTATCCTGTCGCTGTGCGAGCTGATCGTGGGCGGCAAGGACGGGTTGCAGCCGGTACAGAAAACCATCATCGACCGCTGTGTGCGGCTGGTGTATCAGGACTACCTCAACGATCCGCGCCCGGAGAATATGCCCATTCTGGAGGATTTGTACGACCTGCTGCGGGCGCAGGATGAGAAAGAGGCGCAGTACATCGCAACGGCGCTGGAAATCTACGTCACCGGCTCCCTCAACGTGTTCAACCACCGCAGCAATGTGGACATCAACAACCGCATCGTCTGCTACGACATCAAGGAGCTGGGCAAGCAGCTGAAAAAAATCGGTATGCTGGTGGTCCAGGACCAGGTGTGGAACCGTGTCACCATCAACCGGGCCGCCCACAAGTCCACCCGCTACTACATCGACGAGATGCATCTGCTCTTGAAAGAGGAACAGACCGCCGCCTACACGGTGGAGATTTGGAAGCGGTTCCGCAAGTGGGGCGGCATTCCCACGGGCATCACACAGAACGTGAAGGACCTGCTTTCTTCCCGCGAGGTGGAGAACATCTTTGAAAACTCCGACTTCGTGTATATGCTCAACCAGGCGGGCGGTGACCGGCAGATTTTAGCCCGGCAGCTGGGTATTTCCCCGCACCAGCTGTCCTATGTGACCCACTCCGGCGAGGGTGAGGGGCTGCTGTTCTACGGCTCCACCATCTTGCCCTTTGTGGACCACTTCCCCAAGAATACCGAGCTGTATCGCATTATGACTACCAAACCCCAGGAAATGAAGGAGGCTGATGGACGATGAAACCCGAAATTCTGCATAACGACCACATGATGTTTCTGGACCGGGCGCTGGAAACCCAGCGCACCGCGCTCCTGACGGCGATGGCGGACGCTGTTTCCGAGTGCCGCACGGCGGCGGACCAGGCCGCTGAACTGACCGAGACCGGCGAGACTGGACTGCTGCGGCTGGTGGAGATTTTGTGCGCCGCCAAGGTCCAGCGCGGGCAGGCCGGTGAGACTGTGCTGGAGGGCACCGAGGTCCAGATTTTGGCCGACGTGGTGGCCCAGCTCTACGCCTGCCTGACCGAGTGCAGCTTCGTGGGGCCGCTGGGGCTGGCGGCCTATGCGGAGCTTTCCAACATGGCGGCCTCCCTCATGCTGGGAGAATGGTTTGATTAAGGAACCGCGCCTGCGCTTCACCGAGGAAGAACGGGCCGACCCGGCGCTGGAAAAGCCCATCCGCAAGGCGGAGAAGGCCGCCGCCAAAGCGGACAAGGCGCAGGCAAAAATCCCGAAAAAGCAGGTTAAACGGGCCGAGGTGGACCCCAAGACCGGCAAGGTCACGACCAAGCTGGTGCTGGAGGATAAGCCCCGGCTGCCCTCCAAGCTGTCCCATACGGTGCGGGACGCGCCGGGCAACGCGGTGGCGGGCAAGCTCCATCAGGAGATACGGGAAACCGAGGATGACAACGTGGGTGTGGAGAGCGCCCACAAGTCCGAGGAAGCCGTGGAGACCGGCGTGCATCTGGTCCAGGAGGGCTACCGCAGCCACAAGCTGAAGCCTTATCGCAAGGCCGCCCAGGCCGAGCGGAAGCTGGAAAAGGCCAATGTGAACGCCCTTTATCAGAAGTCGTTGCAGGAAAATCCCCAGCTTGCCAGCAACCCGTTGTCCCGCTGGCAGCAAAAGCAACAGATCAAGAAGCAGTACGCCGCCGCCAAACGGGCCGCGCAGTCCGGCGGGACCGCTGCCGGTGCCGCCCAAAAGACCGGCAAGGCGGCCAAGACGGTCAAGGAAAAAGCCCAGCAGGCCGGGGCCTATGTGATGCGCCACAAAAAGGGATTCGGCATTGCTCTGGGGCTATTTTTAATCGTCTGCCTGCTGCTCAACACCATGTCCTCCTGCTCCATGATGGCGCAGAGTATCGGTTCGGCAATTTCCGGCACCACCTATCCTTCGGATGACCCGGAGCTGGTGGCGGTGGAGGCCGACTACGCCGCCAAGGAGGCCGCGCTGCAATCGGAGATCGACAACATCGAGAGCAGCCACCCCGGCTATGACGAATACCGCTATGACCTGGACATGATCGGCCACGACCCGCATGAATTGGCGGCCTACCTGTCCGCCGTCTTGCAGGGCTACACGCGGGCAAGCGCCCAAGCAGAGCTGGAACGTATCTTCGCGGCGCAGTACCAGCTGACGCTGACCGAGGAAGTGGAGGTGCGCTACCGCACCGAGACCCGGACGGACAGCGAGGGCAACAGCTACACGGTCGAGGTCCCCTACAACTACTACATCTTAAATGTGACCCTCACCAGCAAGCCCATATCTTCCGTGGCGTCGGAACTGCTGACGCCGGACCAGCTGGAAATGTACCAGGTGTACCGGCAGACGCTGGGAAACAAGCCGCTGATTTTCGGCGGCGGGTCCGCCGACACCAGCGATTCCGAGAGTTTAGCCGGTGTGGAGTTTGTGAACGGCACCCGGCCCGGCAACCAGGCGGTGGTGGACATCGCCAAAAGCCAGGTGGGCAACGTGGGCGGCCAGCCCTATTGGAGCTGGTACGGTTTTACCTCCCGCGTGGAGTGGTGCGCTTGCTTTGTCTCCTGGTGCTACGGCCAGATGGGGCTGACGGAGCCGCGCTTTTCGGCCTGCCAGTCCCAGGGCATCCCCTGGTTCCAGTCGCATGGACAATGGGGCGGGCGGGATTATGCCAACATCGCCCCCGGCGACGCCATCTTCTTTGACTGGGATTTGGACGGCCGGGCCGATCATGTGGGGATCGTTGTCGGCACCGACGGCAGCAAAGTCTACACCGTGGAGGGCAATTCCGGCGACGCCTGCAAAATCAAGAGCTACTCTTTGACCTACGAGTGCATCAAGGGCTACGGCCTGATGAACTGGTGATTTTTGCGGAGGTATAAAAACTGAATATTGTATCCTTTGGGGGCGGCACGAACAGTGCCGCTCTTTTAGTTGGGCTTCACCGGCACGGGATTCCCGTTGACCTCATTACCTTTGCGGACACCGGGGCGGAGCAGCCCCACACCTATCAGTTCCTTGAAACCATGAACCAGTGGCTGCGGGAACATGGGATGCCGCCCATCACGGTGGTGGAGAAGGTGGACCGCAGCGGCAACCGGCTGACTTTGGAAACCGAGTGTCTGCGATCCGGCACGCTTCCATCCATCGCCTACGGCTTCAAGCGGTGTTCACAGAAGCACAAGATCGGGCCGCAGGAGAAATTCTGCAACCATCACCCGCTGTGCCGCGCTGTGTGGCAGGCAGGTGGACGGGTCACGCGGTTTATCGGCTACGATGCCGGGGAGCGGAAACGGTATGAGCATTCCAAACAGTACAACGCGGCGGACAAAAAATATGAAAACCGCTACCCGCTGATCGAGGACTGGCACTGGACGCGGGACGATTGTATCCGGGCGATCCAGGAGGCGGGTCTGCCTCTGCCCGGCAAATCGTCCTGCTTCTTCTGTCCCAGCATGAAGCGCGAGGAAATCGAAGCCCTGAAACGGAAGCACCCCGACCTGTATCGGCGGGCGCTTGCCATCGAAGAAAACGCGATGCCCCATCTCAAAACCGTCAAGGGTTTGGGGCGCAACTACGCTTGGAAAGAGCGATATGGAATGGAGTGATTTGACTATGGCTAAAAACAAAATCGAACGCATCGACCAAGAGATCGCCAAGACCCGCGAGAAGATCGCGGAGCAGCAGGAAAAGCTGAAAGACCTGGAGGCGCAGAAAACCGAGGCGGAGAACCTGGAGATCGTCCAGATGGTGCGCGCCCTGCGCATGACCCCGGCCCAGCTGTCCGCCATGCTGTCTGGCGGCATGGTGCCCGGCCGGGCGGCGGCTCCCGCTGATTCTGAACAGGAGGAAATGACCCATGAAGAATAAGAAGATTTTCAGAACCTTTGCCGCCCTTTGCACCTGCCTGATGCTGATGGGCGGCTTCTCTGTGACTGCCTTTGCCCAGGGCGCTGACCCTGCGCCTACGGCTACCCCTGCGGCGGACGCCACCAACGACAGCAACGTGGTGGTGGAGGAAACCGAGGACAGTCCCGCCCTGACCCCGGAGGGCAACGCCGCCCTGGTGGATGACTTTGGCGGCAACAAACAGCTCATCACCGTTACCACCAAGGCGGGCAACTACTTTTATATCCTCATTGACCGAGCCAACGAGGATAAGGAGACCGCCGTCCACTTCTTGAACCAGGTGGACGAGGCTGACCTGAAGGCGCTGATGGAGGACGGCGAGACGGCGGAGGAAACACCCGCTGTCTGCAACTGCACAGAAAAATGCGCCGCCGGTGCGGTGAATACGGCCTGCCCGGTCTGCGCCGTGAACATGGCAGAGTGTACGGGCCAGGAGCCGGAACCCACGCCCGTCCCGGAAACAGACCCGGAGCCGGAACAGGAACCGGCGGGGCTGAACCCGGCGATGCTGCTGGTGGTGCTGGCTGTGCTGGGCGGCATCGGTGCGATGGTCTACTTCAAATTCATCAAGCAGAAGCCCAAGACCAAGGGCAGCGACAACCTGGATGATTACGACTACGGTGAGGACGATACCGAACAGGAGGATGCGGACCCCTGGGAGACCGAGGAATCCGACGAGCCGGAGGACGCCGACGGGGGCGGCGATGAGGAAAGCGAGAACCCGGCCAAATGACCCGATTCACCGACAGCCCTTATGAACCCATGATGACGCGCAGGCCGGAGGGCGGGAAGGCAGCTTCCCGTCCTCCCTCTTTATCTCCCGGCCACCCCTGTTATGGCTGCGGAACCTACCGCCCCGGCCAGCCCTGTGTGGGCTTCTGCCACAAAGAGCTGACTGCGTGGCTGCGCGAAAGGAGAAAAGCAAAATGAACCCTTTTATTCAATTTCTCATTGTGTTCGACCTGATCTGCTTCGGCGTCTACTTTGGCGGCGACATCGTTTGCACGGCGCTTGCCAAGGTACGCAAAAAACCGGGCCAGAAAGACCCCTATGAATTTGAAGTGGAGGACGAACCCGCTGAACCGCCTCTGTCCATTGACGCCATCCGCCACTTGTTCCGCGGCGAGGTCCACGATTTTGTCCGAAACAAACTTCTGCCCTGCGGGCAGGAGACGCTTTCCACCTTGACCGAGCCGGAGCAGACGGCGGCGCGGTTCCTGTTCTGCGCCCTGATCGGCTATCTCAAAGAGGAAGCCCCGATGGATGAGCAGAGCTTCCCGATGGTGATGGAGATGCTGAACTACGCCGAGGGTGCGAAAGAGGACGGCGACAAGGACGTGATCGACATTCTGATGGAGGAAACCGCCGCCCGGACCCGCCAGCGCGAGGAATATTTCAGCGATTACCGCCGCTACCAGCTCATGCAGGTGGACAAGGAGCGTGTGCAGCTGGCCTGCCGGGTCATCATCAACGACCTGCTGGGAAAGCTGTACCGTTATGATTACAACGTCGGCTATGACTGCCTTCTGGACGATGGCAACAGCGTTTCCAGAAAGCTGAAAAAATCCAACGAAGAAATGGAGGTTGAGGAAGATGCGCCTTGTGATCGCTGAGAAGCCCTCGGTGGCAAAATCCCTGGCCGCCGTGCTGGGGGCTGCCACCCGCAGGGACGGCTACTTAGAGGGCAATGGCTGGCTGGTGAGCTGGTGCCTGGGGCACCTGGCTGGACTGGCGGATGCCGCCACCTACAACCCCGACTACGCCAAGTGGCGCTATGATGACCTGCCCATTTTGCCGGAGTCCTGGCGCTTTACCATCTCCAAGGACAAGCGGGATCAGTTCGATGTGCTGCGCACCTTGCTGCGGCGGGAGGACGTGACCGAGGTAGTCAACGCCTGCGACGCCGGGCGCGAGGGCGAGCTGATCTTCCGCACGGTCTACTGCCTGGCGGGCTGCCAGAAGCCCATGAAACGGCTGTGGATCAGCAGCATGGAGGATTCCGCCATCCGGGAGGGCTTTGCACACCTGCGCCCCGGCGCGGACTATGACGGACTGCATCAGGCGGCCCTCTGCCGTGCCAAAGCGGACTGGCTGGTGGGTATCAACGCCACCCGGCTGTTTTCGGTACTGTACCACCGCACTCTCAACATTGGGCGGGTCATGTCCCCGACGCTGGCCCTCATCGTCCAGCGGGAGGCAGAGATCGACGCCTTCAAGCCGGTGCCGTTTTATACGGTGGCGCTGGACCTGCCCGGTTTTACCGCTGCCAGCGCCCGCATGGACAAGAAAGCCGATGCCGAACAGCTGAAAAACGCCTGCCAAAGCGGCACGGTGACGGTCAAACAGGTGGCGCGCAGGGACAAATCCGAGAAGCCGCCCGCCCTCTATGACCTCACCACCCTCCAACGGGACGCCAACCGCCTGTTAGGCTTCACGGCGCAGCAGACGCTGGACTATCTGCAAAACCTCTATGAAAAGAAGCTCTGCACCTATCCCCGGACGGACAGCCGCTACCTGACCTCCGACATGGCCGAGGGCCTGCCGGTGCTGGTGAATCTGGTCGCCAACGCCATGCCGTTCCGCAAGGGCATCGCCATTTCCTGCGATGCGGCGGCGGTCATCAACGACAAGAAAGTGACCGACCACCATGCGGTGATCCCTACCCGCAACATCCGGGAGGCGGACCTGTCCGCTCTGCCGGTGGGGGAACGGGCGATTTTGGAGCTGGTGGCGCTGCGGCTGCTGTGCGCGGTGGCCCATCCCTATATCTATGATGAAACTTCTGTCACGGTGGAGTGCGCCGGTGCGGAGTTTACCGCCAAAGGCCGCACGGTGAAGCAGCCCGGCTGGCGGGCGCTGGACGCCGCCTACCGGGCCAGCATGAAAAATGCGGAGCCGGATAAAGAAACCGAGGACAAGGCCCTGCCGGAGCTGGCCGAGGGCCAGGAGCTGCCTGTCGCCGGTGCCGCCGTCAAGGAGGGTAAGACCACCCCGCCCAAGCACTTCACCGAGGACACGCTGCTTTCTGCGATGGAGACTGCTGGTGCCAAAGATATGCCGGAGGACGCCGAGCGCAAGGGGCTGGGCACCCCCGCCACCCGCGCCGGGATTTTGGAGAAGCTGGTGTCCACCGGCTTTCTGGAACGCAAAAAGAGCAAGAAAACCGTGCAGCTTTTGCCGTCCCACGACGCCATTTCCCTGATTACCGTCCTGCCGGAGCAGCTGCAATCCCCGCTGCTGACTGCTGAATGGGAGTACCGGCTGGGCGAGATCGAGCGCGGCGAGCTGGCCCCGGAGGACTTCATGGCCGAGATCACAGCCATGCTGAAGGAGCTGGTGGGGACTTATCAGGTCATCAAGGGCAGCGAGTACCTGTTTGCCCCGCCCCGCGAGGTGGTGGGCAAATGCCCCCGCTGCGGCGGTGAAATTGCAGAAATGCAAAAAGGCTTCTTCTGCCAGGACAAATCTTGCAAATTTGCAATCTGGAAGAACAACAAGTGGTGGGCCGCGAAGCGCAAACAGCCCACCAAGGCCATTGTGGCGGCGCTGCTGAAAGATGGCCGCACCCATGTGGCGGGGCTGTACTCCGAGAAAAGCGGCAAGACCTACGACGCCACCGTGGTGCTGGAAGATACCGGCCAGTACGTCAACTTCAAGCTGGAATTTGACCGGCAGAAAGGCGGCGGCAAATGAAACTGAGTTTGTATGAACAGGAAACGATTATCCTCTACAACCAGGCCGAGGCCACCGCCGAGGTCTATTCCCACGACCCGCGCCTGCTGGAAAAGCTGCGGCGGCTGGCGGAAAAATACCCGGACCAGATCGTGAAAAAGGACCGCCAGACCTTCGTGGTGCCCAAACGCTGCGTGTCGGTGCGGGAGCCGTACAGCGCCGAGCGCCGCAAGGCTGCCAGCGAACGGGCCAAAGCCGCCGGGTACAGGCCGCCCGTCCCCAAAGCGGGCGGAAAATGAGTATGGGCGAGAGCGTATTTGAAGTCGTGAAGCAGTCCGTCGCCGTCCGGGAAGCGGCTGAAATGTACGGCATCGCGGTGGGGCGCGGCGGCATGGCCTGCTGCCCCTTCCACGATGACCGCCACCCCAGCATGAAGGTGGACACCCGTTTCCACTGTTTTGGCTGCGGCGCAGACGGCGACGTGATCGACTTCACCGCCCGGCTCTATGACCTGTCCCCCAAGGAGGCCGCCGAAAAGCTGGCCCAGGATTTTGGCCTTTCCTATGACAACAAGGCCCCGCCCCGGCGAAGCTATGTCCGGCAAAAATCCGAGGCGCAGGTACGGAAAGAAAAACGGGAACACGGCTGGCGCGTCCTGACGGACTACTACCACCTGCTCCGAAAATGGGAGGCCGACTATTCCCCCAAGATGCCGGACGAGGACCCGCACCCGCGCTTTTTGGAGGCCATCCAGAAAAAAGACTACATGGGCTATCTGCTGGACACCTTTCTCGACAGCAGCACCGAGGAACAGGACCAGTGGATCGCAGAACACACCGCTGAAATTTCGGCCATAGAAGGGAGAGTGAACATCATGGCTGACAAACCCACCAACCGGGAACGGTTGCAGCAAATCACGGCGGGCATCGAGCAGGGTATCAAGGAACTGTTCGAGAGCGAAAAGTATATGCGCTACCTGTCCGTGATGTCCCGGTTCCACCGCTACTCCGTCAACAACACCATGCTCATCTATATGCAGAAGCCGGACGCCACGCTGGTGGCCGGGTACAACAAGTGGAAAAATCAGTTTGAGCGTCATGTGAAGCGCGGCGAACACGGCATTACCATCATTGCGCCCACGCCATTCAAGAAAAAGATTGAGGAACAGAAGCTGGACCCGGACACCAAGGCCCCCATCCTGGACGCAGAGGGCAAGGCGGTCATGGAGGAACGGGAAGTTGAGATCCCCATGTTCCGCCCGGTGAAGGTGTTCGATGTAAGCCAGACGGACGGCAAACCCCTGCCGGAGCTGGCGTCCACCTTGTCCGGGAACGTCCAGAACTACGAGGCTTTCATGGAGGCGCTGCGCCGGTCCGCGCCGGTGCCGCTCTCTGTGGAGCCGATGGCAGCCAACATGGACGGATATTTCTCGCCGGACCGGCAGCGCATCGCCATCCGTGCTGGCATGAGCGAGGTACAGACCGTTTCCGCCGCCGTCCATGAGATCGCCCACAGCAAGCTGCACAACTACGCTAAGGCTCAGGAGGAAGCGGTCAGGGCCGGTGACAAGGAGCCGCCCAAGAAGAAAGACCGCAACACCGAGGAGGTGGAGGCCGAGAGCATTTCCTACGCGGTTTGCCAGTATTACGGTATCCAGACCGGCGAGAACAGCTTCGGCTACATCGCCAACTGGAGCCAGGGTAAGGAGCTGCCGGAGCTGCGGGCCAGTTTGGAAACTATCAATAAGACCGCCGGTGAGCTGATTAACGACATCGACCGGCACTATAAGGTTATCTGCAAGGAGCGCGGTATTGACCTGACTGCTGCCCCGGAACCGCAGCTGGACCCTATCGAGCAGCTGGCAGCCGACATCGACCAGTTTTCTTTTGACTACGATACCTATGAATATCGGGATCAGGTGGATAATCGTGAGGATGCGCTGCGGGAACTGACCGCTACGCTCCGCAGCGGGGATGCCAGCGGTGTTCGGGACTGGCTCCAGGAATTTGCCGATGAAAATGAACCTGGAGAAGCGGTCACAAAAGCTGCCGAGCTGTTGGATCGTCTGGACCAGCTGGTGCCGGAACCTGACCCCAACCTTGTGAAAATGGCGGATGAAGCGAGGGCGATGGGCGTAGATACTGCGTGGAACTCTGATAAGGAATTCCCGGTATCCTTCGATACTGAAAGGACCCAGCCCAGCGCCGAAGCCCAGGAGGCCCTGTTGCTGGTTGATGATGCCACTTATCTTCATGTTCAGTCCTGCGACACCGGCTGGGACTACACGCTCTACGATGCAGCGACCATGAAGCAGCTGGACGGCGGCCAGCTGGATGCGCCGGAGCTGTCGCTGTCCACCGCTGCGCTGAAAATCTGTGAGATGCGCGGCATGGGCGGCCAGTCCATTCGCTATGCACCGCTGTCCATGATCGAGACCTTGCAGGAGGCGGCAATCCAACAGATGCAGGCAGCGGCCCAAGCCGCTGTGCCGGAAGTCACCCAGCTGCCGGATGCCCCGGAGCAGGCGCTGGACGAATACCCCATGCCGGACCCGGCGCTGACCCAAGACGATTTGGAAAAGTGCGGCTACCTGGACAGCGACCTTCTGCCCCTTTCCAAAGAGCGGGCCTACGAGCTGATGGCGCAGGACCTGACTGTGTACATGGTCCAGCAGGGAGAGAATCCGGCGATGGCCTTTGATACCGCCGACCTGGACGCCCACGATGGCATTTTTGCCGTCACCCGTGAGGAATGGGAGGATAGTCCCTCCTTTGATGCCCAGGTCAAGAAGCGTATGGACCACCAGCAGGAACGGGAGCAGGCGTTCCTCGACCACAAGGGCGATTGCTTCGCCATCTATCAGGTGAAGCACACCGATGAGCTGCGGGACATCCGCTATGAAGGGCTGGAATGGGTCAAGTCCATCGGGCGGACTGTGCAGCGCGATAACTACGATCTGGTCTATACTGCGCCGCTCACACCCGGCGACCTGAAAGGCAGCGTGCTGGATAATCTTGAATACCGCTTCAACAACGAACACCCTGCCGACTACCGCCACCCGTCTATGAGCGTCAGTGACATCGTTGCCATCAAGCAGGACGGCAAGGTATCCTGTCATTACTGCGACAGTTTTGGCTTTCAGCAAATCCCCGGCTTCCTGCCGGACAATCCGCTGAAAAGTGCGGAGATGACGGTGGAGGACGACTACGGCATGATCGACGGCGTTATCAACAACGGCACCAAGGAGCCGACGGTGGCCCAGCTGGAACAGCAGGCCCGCAGCGGCCAGCCCATCTCTCTCATGGATTTGGCGGCCGCCGCCCACCGGGAAGATCGGGACAAGAAGAAGTCCGTCATGGATCAGCTGAAAAGTCAGCCTAAATCCGAACACAAAAAGACAGCGCCCAAAAAGAGCGCGGAAAGGGAGATCTGATATGAACGCTATGACCTTTGAGGAAACCAATTTGCTGTGTATCTACAACCCCGGCAGTCGCCTGGGAGCCATCGAGGCGTTGTCCGAGATGCGTGGCCATCTGGAGCCGGACGAGACCGAACTGCTGGCCCTGACCGACAGCACCCTCGCCAAGCTGCGTGCCATGACTGACGTCGAGTTTGACGAGCTGGAACTGTACCCGGATTTTGACGAGTAACACCCTGTTTTGACCAGCCGGGGCGGCCACCGTGCCGCCCCTTTTCGATTCCTGAATGGAAGGGAGGACAGATAACCATGCCAACCAAAGCAGAAATGTACGCGCAGATGGCGGAGAAGGTCGTGGTCCAGCTCACCGGCAGTTGGCAGGAGTGGGCAGGCTTTCTCACCACTGCTGCCAGGCTCTACAAGTATCCATTCCATGAGCAGCTGATGATCTACGCTCAGCGCCCGGACGCCACTGCCTGCGCCGAATACGACCTGTGGAACAACCGCATGGGCCGGTATGTGCGGCGCGGCTCCAAGGGCATCGCCCTGGTGGACGATTCTGGCGACCGGCCCAGGCTGCGGTATGTGTTTGATATTTCCGATACCGGCACCCGTGAACACTCCCGCACCCCCTGGCTGTGGACGCTGAACGAGGAACACACCGCGCCGGTCATGGCGATGCTGGAACGCAACTACGATGTGAGCGGCGGCGACCTGGCCCAGCAGCTGGCCGATGTGTCCGCCAAGCTGGCGGAGGAATACTGGGCCGACCACCGGCGGGATATTCTCCCTATCGTTGACGGTTCCTTTTTGGAGGAGTACGATGAGTACAACATCGAAGTCCAGTTCAAATCCGCCGCCACGGTCAGCATCACCTACGCCCTGATGTCCCGCTGCGGGCTGGAGCCGGAGCAATATTTCAGCCATGAGGACTTCATGCCGATCTTCGACTTCAACACCCCCGCCGTGATCGGGGCGCTGGGCACAGCCATCAGCCAGGCAAACCAGCAGGTGCTGCGGCAGATCGGCGTCACCATCCAGAACTATGAGCGCGCCAAGAGCGCGGAAAGGAGTGCCACACATGGAGAACAACCTGACTTACATTCAGAGCGGGGATTACCTGATCCCCGACCTGCGCCTGAGCGAGCAGCCGATGAAGCCCCTGAGCAAGTACGGCAGGATGCGCAAAGCGTACCTGAAAGAACACCGGCCCATCCTGTACAACCAGCTGCTGATGACCGAGAAGCTGTACCCGCACCTTCTGGAGATCGACGAGACGGCGAACCGGCGGTTGGAGCAGATGATGCCCCAACTGGCCGAGGCGGCGGGCGCGACGGAGGCGCTGAAAGCCGCCGACCCGATGCAGTGGGTGGGCCTGATGAACACCTGCAAAGCCCAGGCCGAGGAAATTCTGATGGCGGAACTTATCAACAGCTGACCCTAAACCTGTTCCTCACCGAAGCGGAACAGATTCAACAGATCGACGAAGCAGAGAGTGTGAAAACGCCCTCTGCTTTTTCTTTTGCCCAGGAACAGCCGCAGCCAGAAGCTGCCGACCATGAGCCGGAGGCGGCAAGGCTCACTCTCCGGGAGCTGCATGAGCGATACAAACCCATTGTGTTGGAGGCCGTTACCAAAGACACCAGATACCAGAACACCTGCGGTCACAGTGATTATGAAAGCGCCGTGATCGAAGGAAGATCGGCTATCCAGCGCGCTGTTTTAGCGTCTGGCAATAAGGAGCTGCTTCACCTCTATTCCTACACCCCGGAGTTCCGGCAGCGCCTTCATCGTGAAGTCATCGCTGAGACTTATCCCAAGCTCCATGAGCTGCTGCGCCCACTTTCGGACAATGACATTGACCGAGCTATCCAGGACTGGAACGGCAAGATCGAAAGCAAGCACGCCGTTGTCCGCTACATGAAAGACCATACGCGGGAAAAAGATACCGCCGCATGGCTGGCCCATGAGTTTGACGGCGGCGACGGCAAAACCCCGTTTGCAGTACGCCCGGAAAGCCCCAATGGAACGATGCTGCCCTGGCCCAAGGTGCAGCGCCGGATCGCCCAGCTTATCAAGGAAGATCGGTTCTATACCCAAGAAGAACAGGACCGTTTTGACAACATCGACCCCATCGCCATCCGGGAAGCCCTGGCCGAGCGCGGCATCGTGAACGGCCAGGTGGTAGCCCCGGAAAAACTGGACAACGACCCGTTTATCCAACAGGTGATGCAGGATGTGGAGGCTGTTTCAGCCGAGGAACAGGCCGAGGCGGAGCCTCCTGCGCCGGACTTATCCGGCCAGCCCGTCACCCGCGAGGGAGACACCCTCACCATCGGCAGCGGCGAACCTACCCATGAGATGGATATTACCGTATCGGATGAGGAATATGAAGCCATCCGGCAGGCCATCCCGGAAACAGAGGCCCTCACCGCCTCTGACCCTGCAACACCCCCTTACCATGTGGGTGATACCGTTTATCTGGAAAATCAGGAATACCAGATCACCGAGCTACGGGAGGACACGGTGCAGCTGCTGCCCTCTGGCATGAGCTACCCCATCTTCCGGGCCGAGAGCCAGGAGCGGTTCGAGACGCTGCTGCGTGCGGACACCCGCAACGAAGCCATCAACGAATTTTTGCCTGTAAACCCCGACACGGCGGACCAGGACCTGCGGGACGTGCTGGCCCACAGCCTGATCGGCGCACCGGACAAGGCGGAGCTGTCCGAGCTGCTGCACACCGGCAAGCCCAACCGCGAGATTGCCCAGTGGCTGGGCCGGGCCTTCCCCGGCATCGTGGAGACGATGGAGCTGGAGACCGGCGACACCGCCGACTACCGCACCACGTCCGAAGGCATCGAGCTGGAAGTGCTGGATGCTGACGAAAAGCGGCTGGCCATGCTGTATTTTCGCTGGGATGAGGTCGCGCCGCTGCTGCGCGGGCTGTATGCCCGCCAGCTGGACGGCTTTGGGCAGGAGCAGGCCGAACCGTACATGGAAGCCCCTGCTGCCGTGGAAGAACCTGCCGAAGCTGCCAAGCCCGTCGAGGAACCCGCCGCCGAGGCCCCGGCGTTCCATTCCGAACCGGTGACCGTCTATCCTGGCGAACAGAACCATTTGCCCTATGACGTAGTGGTGGAACGGCTGCACGTTGACCAGCCGGAACCCACGCCGCCCGAACCGCGTCCGCCTGAGAATTTCCGCATTCTGGACGATGACCTGGGGAAAGGCGGGCCAAAGGAAAAATTCTGGTGCAATATCAAAGCAATCGCCACACTGAAGCAGATCGAGCAGGAAAATCGCTATGCCACCCCAGAAGAACAGCATATTTTCTCGCAATATGTAGGCTGGGGCGGGCTGGCGGATGCCTTCGACCCGGACAAACCCGCGTGGGCCGCTGAGTATGCGGAGCTGAAGGAACTGCTGACCCCGGAGGAATACACGGCTGCTCGCGCCTCTACCCTCAACGCCCACTACACCAGCCCTACCGTCATCCGTGCCATCTATGAGGCTGTAGAGCAGATGGGCTTCCGTACCGGCAACATTCTGGAACCGTCCTGCGGTGTGGGCAATTTCTTCGGGATGCTGCCGGAGAGCATGGCCGGGAGCCGTCTGTGCGGCGTGGAACTGGACAGCATTTCCGGGCGCATTGCCAGGCAGCTCTACCCCAAGGCCGACATCACCGTGGCGGGCTTCGAGACCACCGACCGGCGGGATTTTTACGACCTTGCCATCGGCAACGTACCTTTCGGACAGTATCAGGTGAACGACAAAGCCTACAACAAGCTGGGCTTCAACATCCACAACTACTTTTTCGCAAAATCGTTGGACCAGGTGCGGCCGGGCGGCGTGGTGGCGTTCGTCACCAGCCGCTATACGATGGATGCCAAGGATTCCACCGTGCGCCGGTATCTGGCCCAGCGTGCCGAGCTGCTGGGAGCAATCCGCCTGCCAAACAATGCGTTCAAGGCAAATGCCGGAACTGAGGTCGTTTCGGATATTCTCTTCCTGCAAAAGCGGGACCGTCCGCTGGACATTACCCCGGACTGGACGCAGACCGGCCGAACCGAGGAAGGCTTCACGGTCAACCAGTATTTTCTCGACCACCCGGAGATGGTGCTGGGGCAGCCCACCGCCGAAAGCACCCAATACGGCAAGCAGGATTACACCGTGGTCCCCATCGAGGGGCTGGAGCTGGCCGACCAGCTACACGACGCCGTACAGCACATCCACGGCACCTACCAGGAGGCCGCGCTGCCAGAGCTGGGCGAGGGCGAGGACATCGACGATTCCCTCCCAGCTGACCCCAACGTGAAGAACTACTCCTACACGGTGGTGGACGGCGCGGTGTACTTCCGGGAAAACAGCCGCATGGTGCGCCCCGACCTGAATGCCACCGCCGAGGCCCGTGTCAAAGGACTGGTGGGGCTGCGGGACTGTGTGCAGCAGCTCATCGACCTGGAGATGGACGCCGCCGCGCCGGATGCCGACATCCGGGCGCAGATGGCCGAACTGAACCGCCGCTATGACGATTTCTCCGCTAAATATGGTCTTATCAACGACCGTGCGAACCGGCTGGCCTTTTCCGATGACAGCAGCTATTACCTGCTCTGCGCGCTGGAAGTGCTGGACGAGGACGGCAGGCTGGAACGCAAGGCGGATATGTTCACCAAGCGCACTATCAAACCCCATGAGGCCGTCACCACCGTTGACACGGCCAGCGAGGCGCTGGCGGTCTCTATCTCGGAGAAAGCCTGCGTGGACATGGCCTATATGGAACAGCTCACCGGTAAAACCGGCGAGGAACTGGCGGACGAACTGCGCGGTGTGATCTTCCGTGTGCCGGGCCAGACCGAGCCGGACGGGACGCCCCATTATGTGACCGCCGATGAATACCTCTCCGGCAACGTGCGCCGGAAACTGCGCCAGGCCCAGCGGGCTATGGAACAGGACCCGGCCTTTGCGGTCAACGTGGAGGCCCTGACCGACGCCCAGCCCAAGGACCTGGACGCTTCCGAGATTGAGGTGCGGCTGGGGGCGACCTGGATCGACAAGGAGTACATCCAGCAATTCATGTACGAAACCTTCGACACGCCCTTTTACCTCCAACGCAGCATCGAAGTCCACTACTCTGCGTTCACCGCTGAGTGGCAGATCTCCGGCAAAAATGCCGTGGGGCAAAACAATGTGGCTGCCTACTCGACTTACGGGACCAGCCGCGCCAACGCCTATAAAATCCTGGAGGACAGTCTGAACCTGCGGGATGTGCGCATCTACGACACGGTGGAGGACGCGGACGGCAAGGAGCGCCGGGTGCTGAACGCCAAGGAGACCACCCTGGCCGCCCAAAAGCAGCAGGCCATCCGGGAGGCGTTTAAGGACTGGATTTGGAAAGACCCGGAGCGGCGGCAGGCATTGGTGCGCCAGTACAACGAGGAAATGAACAGCACCCGCCCCCGCGAATATGACGGCAGCCACATTGTTTTCGGCGGCATGAACCCGTCCATCACCCTGCGGGAGCATCAGAAAAATGCCATCGCCCATGTGCTGTACGGCGGAAACACGCTGCTGGCCCACGAGGTGGGCGCGGGCAAGACCTTTGAAATGGTGGGGGCCGCAATGGAGGCCAAGCGCCTGGGGCTGTGCCAGAAATCCCTCTTTGTGGTACCAAACCACCTGACCGAACAGTGGGCTTCGGAGTTCCTGCGGCTGTACCCGTCCGCCAACATCCTGGTGACAACCAAAAAGGACTTCGAGAAGCATAACCGCAAGAAGTTCTGCGCCCGCATCGCCACCGGCGACTACGATGCCATCATCATAGGCCACTCCCAGTTCGAGAAAATCCCCATCAGCAAGGAACGCCAGGAGCGACTGCTGCACGAGCAGATTTGGGAAATCACCGAGGGCATCGCCGAGGTGGAGGCCAGCGGCGGGGAACGGTTCACTGTCAAGCAGCTGGAACGCACGAAAAAGTCTCTGGAGGCGCGGCTGGAAAAGCTGCAAGCGGAGGGCCGCAAGGACGATGTGGTGACCTTTGAACAGCTGGGCGTAGACCGGCTGTTCGTGGACGAGGCCCACAACTACAAAAACCTGTTCTTATATACGAAGATGCGCAACGTGGCGGGCCTCTCCACGACGGACGCGCAGAAATCCTCGGATATGTTCGCCAAGTGCCGCTACATGGACGAGATCACCGGCAGCCGGGGCGTCATCTTTGCCACCGGCACGCCGGTTTCCAACTCCATGACCGAGCTTTACACCATGCAGCGGTATCTCCAATATGACCGGCTGCAAGAGCTGGGCATGGCACACTTTGACTGCTGGGCGTCCCGCTTCGGCGAGACTGTGACGGCGCTGGAGCTGGCCCCGGAGGGCACCGGCTACCGGGCACGCACACGTTTTTCCAAGTTCTTCAACCTGCCGGAGCTGATGAACCTATTCAAAGAGGTGGCCGACATCAAGACCGCCGACCAGCTGCACCTGCCCACGCCCCAGGTGGAGTACCACAACATCGTGGCCCAGCCCACCGAAATCCAGAAAGAGATGGTAAAGGCCCTCTCCGAACGGGCGTCCGAAGTACACCGGGGCAGCGTGGACCCATCGGTGGACAATATGCTCAAGATCACGTCGGATGGGCGCAAGCTGGGCCTGGACCAGCGGATCATCAACCAGATGCTGCCGGACGAACCGGGCACCAAGGTCAACCAGTGCGTGGACAACATCATGCAGATCTGGCGGGACGGCGAGGCCGACAAGCTGACCCAGCTGGTGTTCTGCGACATTTCCACGCCCCAGGCCAAACCCGCCAAAAAGGTGGCGAAGGCGCTGGACAACCCAACGCTGCACGCTTTGGAGGATGCGGTGCCGCTGCCGGAGCCGGAACCGGCCTTTACGGTCTATGAGGACATACGGCAAAAACTCATCGCGAAAGGTGTGCCCGCCGATCAGATCGCCTTTATCCATGAGGCCAACACCGAGGTGCGCAAAAAGGAGCTGTTCTCCAAGGTTCGCACCGGTCAGGTGCGGGTTCTTCTGGGCAGCACCGCCAAGATGGGTGCAGGTACCAACGTCCAGGATCGCCTGGTGGCACTGCACGACCTGGACTGCCCGTGGCGGCCTGGCGACCTGGCCCAGCGAAAGGGCCGCATTGAGCGTCAGGGCAACCAGAACGAAACCGTCCATGTGTACCGCTATGTCACCGAGGGGACTTTCGACGCCTACCTCTGGCAGACGGTGGAAAACAAACAGAAATTCATCAGCCAGATCATGACCTCCAAATCGCCGGTGCGAAGCTGCGACGATGTGGATGAAACGGCGCTTTCCTTTGCTGAGATCAAGGCACTGTGCGCCGGGGACCCGCGCATCAAGGAGCGCATGGACCTGGATGTGGACGTGGCGCGGTTAAAGCTGATGAAGGCCGACCACCAGAGCAAGCAGTACCGCCTGGAGGACCAGCTGCTCAAAACCTTCCCGGAGGAGATCGAGAAAAACAAGGGCTTTATCGCCGGGCTGGAAACCGATATGAAAACGCTGGCGGAACACCCGCACCCGGAGGACGGTTTTGCCGGAATGGAAGTGCGGGGCGACACCCTCACCGACAAGGAGAACGCCGGGGCGGCGCTGCTGGACGCCTGCAAGGAGGTCAAAGGGGCCGACCCGGTGCCGGTGGGCAGTTACCGGGGCTTCACCATGTCGGTGTCGTTTGACGCTTTCCGGCAGGAGTATATGCTCCTGCTGAAAGGCCAGATGACCCACCGGGCGACGCTGGGCACAGACCCCCGTGGAAACCTCACCCGTATCGACAATGCGCTCAGCCAGATGCCCCAGCGGCTGGAGGCGGTGAAAAACCAGCTTGACAACCTTTACCAGCAGCAGGCCGCCGCCAAGGCCGAAGTGGGCAAGCCCTTCCCCCAGGAACAGGAGCTGCGGGACAAATCCGCCCGGCTGGCCGAGCTGGATGTACTGCTGAACATGGACGGCCGGGGCCGCCCTGCGCCGGAGGCGGTGCTTGCCAAGAGCAGCCGCCCCTCGGTGCTGGAGGGGCTGAAACGCCCGGTACCGCGCAATCCCGAAAAGAAACCCAAACACCACGAACAGGAGGTGCGATAACATGAATACCAATAAAAACACGGCCCTCTATGAGAAGATGGCCGCCGAACAGGATAAGTTTCGGGACTGGCTGAAAAGCCATCCCCCGGAGGAAATCTTAAATCATGCCTACGAGTATACCGTCCGAGAGGATATTCTGATGGCGATGGAGGAACTGGACCTGCCCCAAAGCCGGGCCGCCGCGCTGCTGGCCTCCCCGTCCCCGCTGGCGGATGTCTACAAGGAGTTTGCCGACCGGGAGACTTCCTACATGGATGTGGTGCGGGACAGTATCGAGCAGCGGGCCGAGGCGGCGCTGGACGCCCAGCGGGAACTGCCGCTCTACCGGCACGACGCCGCCTATGCCCGCGAACAGGGCGACCTGGATTTGTACCGGGCATCCCGCCGCGCCAACATCGCCTGCAAGGAGGCCATTGAGGCGTCCATTTCGGAACATTACCGGGACAACCGGCTGGACAAGGACGCGGTGCCCCAGGTGATCGAGCGGTTCGGCTACACCCGCACCCTCTATGTGCTGGCGAACACCGTGCAGCAGAAGGAATGGGATGGACGGTTCAGCCCGGCCAACAGGGCGTGGGCCAAAACGGTGGACATCCCGCCCAACCCGGACGGCTTTGGCGGCGAACGCAACCTGGACTTTGTGGTGGACAGCCACCCCGGCCTGGTCGATCTGTTTCTGACCCAGGTGCGGCAGGACTATCTGCGGCTCCAGCCGCTGACGCCGGAGGAGATTCACGCCGAGGCCGCCCGGCTCTTGCAGGAGCTGCGTGCCCCGGATGCCCCCAACAGCCCCCACGGCACCCACTACATGGCCCGCGTTTCGCCGGATTTCTTAGCCCGCGCAGGCACCCAGGCCCACGACCAGCTGATGGCGCTGCTGCCGTTCCGCAGCCTGGCAATCACCGGGCTGGTGGACCGCCCCGGCACCTATGTCACCATCCTGGCCAGCGAGGACCGTTCCAAAGGGCTGCGCCAGCGCCGCCCTTCGGTCCGCCGCCAGCTGAAACTGGAGCCGCGTTCCGCTGAAAAGGTCGAAAAGAAACCGTCTGCCCGCAAGAAGAAGGAGCCGGAGCGATGACTGCCCCCAAGCGCAAACGGGAGGTGCAGCTGAACTTCCGGGTCTCGCCGGAGGAACTGGCACTGATCGAGCAGAAGATGGCGCAGATGGGGACAAAGAACCGGGAGGCATACCTGCGCAAGATGGCCCTGGACGGCTATGTGGTGCGGCTGGAACTGCCGGAGCTGAAAGAGCTGGTCTCCCTGATGCGCTACTCCAGCAACAATCTGAACCAGCTGACCCGCCGCGTGCATGAAACCGGGCGCATTTACGACGCCGACCTGGAGGATATATCCCGGCGGCAGGAGGCTTTATGGGATGGGGTGCATCAGGTATTGACCCAGTTGGCAAAGCTGTCGTGACAGGGGCATACGCCCCGGCTGTGAGGGAGGCCCGGCGTGTGCGTGCAGCTGCGCCGGGCCTCCCTCTTTTTTCTTTGCCCGTATCGTTGCACTTTTGCGGGCCGCAGGCGATAATATCATCAGAAACGGAGGTGAAGGCTGATGTTGACATTTGAAAATATCTTGGAGTTGTTTCAAGAGTATCTGCTGCGCGACCCGGAGGAAGAAGTCCTCCCCTGCAAGCGCGGCTATGTCCGATTGACCTGGAACAAGGATTCCCGCTACTGCGTGGACGGCATCCTCTGCCGGACCCCGGAGGAACTGTTTGACCTGCTGCTCACGGATTACCAGGACTTTGAATTGCTCCGCCGGACGAAAGGCCGCCGGGAGGTTACAGAGGCTGACGAAAAGGCAGTGGAGGAATTGTGCCAGCCCTACCTGGACTGGCGGAAGGGGGCGCTGAAATGAGAGCTGTGCTGTTTGTTTTGAAATTGGGGCTAAAAATCCTTGCCGCTCCGTTGGTGCTGGCGCTGATGCTGTTCACCTGGCTGTGCTTCGGGCTGCTGTATGTGTCCAGCTTCATCTTCGGCCTGGCCTCCACGGTGGTGGCGCTGCTGGGGGTCGCGGTGCTGGTGACCTACTCGCCGCAAAACGGCGTGATCCTGCTGGTGATCGCCTTTCTGGTCAGCCCGCTGGGCCTTCCGATGGCCGCCGCCTGGCTGGTGAGCAAGGTGCAGGACCTGCGGTATATGATCCAGGATGCGGTGTATGGCTGAACAGGAAACGAAGAATTGCCGGGAGTGAAGCCCCGGCAATTTTTAACTTTACTTTCGTGCTAATTTCGCGTATAATATTAGCATGAAAGGAAGGTGAAGAACATGAGCCAATTTCAACAGTTAGACCAGCTGATGGAACGCCAGGACGGGATGCTGCGCACCGGGCAGGCCCTCGCGGCCGGGATCTCAAAACCTGTTTTTTATCAATTCGTGCAGTCTCGTGGGCTGGAACAGGCGGCGCATGGGATTTATCTTTCCAAAGACGCCTGGGTGGACGCCATGTATCTGCTGCATCTTCGTTGTCCGCAGGCGGTTTTTTCCCATGAAACGGCGCTGTTTTTCCACGACCTGACCGACCGGGAGCCGCTGGCCTATTCCATTACGGTCAAGACGGGCTACAACCCCACCCGGCTTAAAAGTGAGGGCGTTCAGGTCTTTACCATCAAGGCGGAGCTGCATGAGGTCGGCCTGACAACTGCGCAAACCCCCTTCGGCCACGATGTGCCGGTCTATGATATGGAACGGACGATCTGCGATGTGCTGCGCAGCCGGAGCCACATCGAGATGCAGACATTCCAGGACGCTTTGAAAGCGTATGCCCGCCGGAAAGACAAGGACCTGCGGACGCTGGTGCGCTATGCCAAACTGTTCCGGGTCGAGAAGATTTTACGCCAGTATTTGGAGGTGCTGTTATGATAAAGACAGCCAGACAGCTGAAAGATTTGATCCGCAACCTGTCCAGGAAAAACGCTGCGGACGCGCAGATTCTGATGCGAAACTACATGATGGAGCGGTTCCTGGAACGCATTTCTCTCTCGTCCTACCGGGACAAATTCATCCTCAAGGGCGGGATGCTGGTGGCCGCGATGGTCGGGCTGGATGCCCGCTCTACGATGGACCTGGACGCAACGGTCAAGGGGGCCAACATCAGCGTGGAGGATGTGGAGAACATGATAGCCGAGATCATCGCTGTTCCCATTGATGACGGCGTTACCTTCCAGGTGAAAAGCATTTCGGAGATCATGGATGAAGCGGAATATCCCGGCATCTGGGTGACGATGACAACGCTTTTTGACGGGGTACGCACGCCGCTGAAAATCGACATTTCCACCGGCGATGCCATCACCCCTAAAGAGGTGCGGTACAGCTTCAAGCTCATGCTGGAAGATCGCTCCATCGACGTTTGGGCCTATAACCTGGAGACCGTGCTGGCTGAAAAGCTGGAAACCATCATCACCCGCACCACGACCAACACCCGCATGAGAGATTTTTACGACATCGCCATTTTACAACAACTCTATGGCAGCACTCTGGACCCGCACGTTCTCCATGACGCGCTGCTGGCGACAGCCCACAAGCGCGGCACCGAGCGCCATCTGGCCGAGGCCGCCGAAGTCTTTGATGAAGTGGAGAACAGCCCGGTCATGCAGGACCTGTGGGCGGCCTATCAGAAAAAGTTCTCCTATGCGTCCGACCTTGGCTGGGATACGGTCATGGCTGCGGTCCGTCAGCTGTTCGCTCGTTGCGAGGGCACGGTATGAAAAAGCGTGGACACTACTGCAAGGTCTGTGGCGAGTATAAGGCAAACGAAAAGTTTTCTGGCAAGGGACACGCCGCGCACATTTGTAAAACCTGCGCCGCTCTCCCGCCAGAAAAGCAGGCAGAAGAAATGACGCTTACCCGGCTTGTCAACCTTCCCTGGCGATTATCCAAAGAACTACTTTCGTGGCTGAAGAAACGGATGAAGGACAAGCGGGATGCCGTGCGAACCCTGGCGACGGAACAATATGAAATTCGGTTCCCGCCCAGGATAGAACTAGATGAATTGGAAGATGACTTTGAAGAAGATTTCGATTTTTATATGGACGAGGAAACTGATATAGAGTAAACCGATGCGGCCTGTGATGAGCAGGCCGCTTATTTTTTGGAAAGGAGGCGGACCCCACATGGCCACCACCCGCATTATACCGCTGCACGCCGGCAAGGGCCGCACGGTCGGCAAGGCGATCAGCGACATCATCGATTATGTAAAAAATCCAGAAAAGACCGACCACGGTAGGCTCATCACCAGCTACCAGTGTGACAGCCGCGTGGCCGATGCGCAGTTCCTGCTGGACAAGCAGACCTACGCCGCCCGCACCGGCCGGGTGCGCGGTGCGGACGATGTGATTGCCTACCACCTGCGGCAGTCCTTTGTGCCGGGCGAGATCACGCCGGAGGAAGCCAACCGGCTGGGCGTGGAGCTGGCCCGGCGCTTCACCAAGGGCAAGCACGCTTTCATCGTCTGTACCCACATCGACAAGGCTCACGTCCACAACCATATTATCTGGAACTCCACCACGCTGGAGTGTGACCGCAAGTTCCGCAACTTTTGGGGCAGCACCCGCGCCGTTCACCGCCTGAGCGATACCATCTGCATCGAGAACGGCTACTCCATTGTGGAGGCTCCAAAGCGGCGCGGCCAGAGCTACAACAAGTGGCTGGGCGATGCGGCAAAGCCCTCCCATAAGGAGCAGCTGCGCCAGGCCATCGACCGGGCGCTGGCGCAGAAACCGACCAGCCTGGAGGAACTGCTGCGTCTGCTGGAGCAGGACGGCTTTACCGTTCACCGGCGCGGTAAAACCATCTCCATCGGCGCGGAGGGCTGGGGCAACAACGTCCGCTTTGACCGGCTGGGGGACGGCTACACGCTGGACGATCTGTTGGCGGTCCTCTCCGGCCAGAAAGAACATACGCCCCGCAAGCAACCTGCCCCACAGGCCGCTCCGTCCAAGGTCAATTTGCTGGTGGACATCCAGGCAAAACTCCAGGCCGGGAAAGGCGCCGGGTATGCCCGCTGGGCCAAGGTGTTTAACCTCAAACAGATGGCGCAGACCCTCAACTATCTGTCCGAACACGGGCTGCTGGATTATGCCGATCTGGAAGCCAAAACGGCAGAGGCAACGGCCCGCTACAATGTGCTGTCCGATCAGATCAAGGTCGCCGAGAAGCGCATGGCCGAGATCGCCGTGCTGCGCACCCACATCGTCAACTATGCCAAGACCCGCGAGACCTATGTGGCCTATCGCAAGGCCGGGTATTCAAAGAAATTCCGGCAGGAGCATGAGGAGGAAATCTTGCTGCACCAGGCCGCCAAGGAAGCCTTCAACGAGCTGAATGTGAAGAAGCTGCCCACCATCAAGGAGCTTCAGACCGAGTACGCCCAGCTGCTGGCGGACAAGAAAAAGGCTTACGGAGAGTACCGGCAGGCCCGCGCCGCCATGCGGGAGCTGCTGACAGTCAAGAACAATGTGGATCGGGTCCTGGCGATGGAGCAGGCCGAGTCGCAACAGAAAGAAAAAGACCACGGCCAGCGGTGAGCTGGTCGCGGTCAAAAGCGTTCGCAAGAACGCGCAGCCACAGATTGAAAATCTGTGTTCCAAGGGGGCTTGGGGGACTTCCCACAACAAGCGCGTGGGGCTATTTGGATAGCCACAGGCATCGCTTGCCGGTCACTCTATCCGTGTTATACGGTTGCTTAAAATGGGATGAAAAAGTTTTATTTATGCGCGCTTTACTGTACTTATCCCTTGTCCGAGACCATCGCTCGTGGAACAAGTGCTTGTGCAAAGCCACCTTACCGGCCAGTGCCGCAGTTTAACCATCACAGTGCAAAGGAGGACGAACATGAGCAAATTGACTTACACCCGCTGCGGAGATTACTACATCCCCGACCTTAAACTTTCCGAGCAGCCGGAAGCTCCAATCGGCAAGTATGGCCGTATGCGGCGACGCTACCTGAAGGAACACCGGCCCAGCCTTTACAGCAGCTTGATTTTGAGTGAAAAGCTGTACCCGCACCTGTTGGAGATTGACCGGGCGGCGCGTGAACGGATGGATGCCATGCTGCCCCGCATGATGGAGGCGGCGGGCGTTACCGAGGAACTGAAAGCCCGTGACCCCATGCGCTGGGTGGGGCTGATGAACACGCTGAAAGCGCAGGCAGAGGAAATCATTCAAGATGAACTGATTTACAAATAGTTTTTAGGCACAAGAAAGGCCGGGACTTTGCTATCAAGTGGCAAATCCCGGCTTTACTCTTATATATTTTCCAAATTCTTTGACCGCCGGTATTCCAGCGGAGAAAGGCCAAACTGCTTTTTGAACACGGCGGCAAATTTCCCTTGATTAGAGTAGCCGACCTGTTCGGATATTTCGGCAATCGGACGCTTTGTGTCCGAAAGAAGTCTTGCGGCTTCGTTCATACGGATTTCCCGCAGCCAAGTGGATATATTCTGTCCATATACGCCTCGAAAATAGTTTTTCAGGCTGGTTTCACTGACCGAAAAGCGTTCTGCAATCTGCCGTACAGGAATGTGCTGGCGAAGATCATCGGAAAGGATTTGCGCTGCCCTTTTTGCAATTTCAACCTGCGTTTCCGTGTAGAAGCCGCAGGTTTTAGGAGGCCGGATTTCCATGTTGAGAAGCCGGTGGAGAAGTTCAAGCGTATAAATTTGCAAATGAAAGATAGAGGGCCTTTCAGATAGCTGCCAGAGGTTTTGAAATATATTTTCCAGTTCGCTGTCCGCTTCGTTGATATATGTCTTATGATTGCCGCAATAACTTTCTTCCAAATTGGGGAGGTCAAGCGAAAAAGATTTCAAAAGCTCACCACAGGACTGAAGAAGAAGTGACAGGTCAAAGTATATTTTTATCCCCTGATACTGCTTTGTAGGAAAGATATATTCTTTTTGTGCGGTCTGCTCACTGACACAAAAATCATTTTCCTTCAGGTAAATGTAGGAGCCGTCATCCAGGAGCAATTCACTTCTGCCCGAAACGCAATAGTTAATCAACAAAGGCTTTAGTTTTGAATTTTCATCCGACTCCGGCCATACGGGAGCGTTTACAAAAATAAAAGCTAAGGTCATACCCGGAAAGAGTGTATAGAATGTCATGCGTCCCTTGCCATCTGCCTGATCCAAAAGTAATGTGCTGCTATTTGGGCTGTTTTTCAAAGTCACACCGGAAACAGCATCGCTGTTTTCTAAAATGTTGTATATCATGTCACGCAACTGCTTCGCCCCTTTCATCACGCAAAATCGTTGATATTATTATACCGGCGAGAAAATTCCCGGTCAATGGATATTCTGGCAAAGCGAAAAAACTCCTTGCTATACGGGCCTAAAATACTGATATGTGCATAGAAGCATAATTGGATATGTGCTACCATTAGATTTGGTTAGCGAGGTCTAACTAAGAAAGCAATCATGTTAGGAGGTTTCGCAATGAACAACAAATTGCAAGGAAAGGATCTCATCAACATCGGTATTTTCACGGCGATTTATTTTATCGTCATTTTCGCGGCGGCATCCATCGGTTTTATTCCGATTTTCATTCCGCTTATCAGCGTGATCGTGCCGCTTGTGGGCGGTATTCCGATGATGTTGTTCTTCTCCAAAATCAAAAAATTCGGTATGCTTACCATCTGCGGAGTGTTGCTCGGCATCATTATGCTGCTGACCGGCATGGGCTGGTGGTGCATCCCTACCGGGCTGATCTTCGGGCTGATTTCCGATTTTATGATGAAAGCCTGTGACTACAAGAACGCCAAGCGTGAAGTGCTGATCCACGGCGTTTTTTCCATGTGGGTCATCGGGGCGTTTATTCCCATCGTTGTGACGCGTGACGCTTACTACCAGAACCTGCTCCCCGGTTACGGCCAGGAATATGCCGACACGCTCATGGCTTATATGCCCGACTGGATTTTGCCGGTACTGCTTATTGCTGCTTTCGTCAGTGGTCTTGTCGGCGGCCTGATTGGACGAAAGATTTTCAAAAAGCACTTTGAGCGGGCGGGAATTGTGTAATGAGCCGCGAACTTCTTGCAAGTCAAAAAAACAATCGCGGAATTTTATTAGACCCTCGGACAAAACTGGCGGTGCTGATTACCATAGCTGTCTTTATTTTGGGCGGTTCGTATGAAGGTATCATGCAGTATTACATCATCGTGTTGGCGGCGATCCCGCTGTTACTTTTGTCAGCGGCCAGAAAATGGAAAGGTGCTGTTCTCTATATCCTGATTTTCGGGGGAAGTCTGTGCTTGGAGATGTTCGGCCTATCCCGACTAACCGGCGTAGCAAACTACATCGCGGTAGCCGTCGTTGGTATTCTGCTGCGGTTCACTCCCAGCGTAGTCATGGGATATTTTGTGGTAACGACAACTACGGTCAGTGAATTTGTTGCGGCGATGGAACGGCTCCACCTGCCGCAGCAGATCACCATTCCCATGTCTGTGATGTTTCGCTTCTTTCCCACGGTTGCGGAAGAATGGAGCGCCATTGGGGACGCCATGCGGATGCGTGGCGTCCGCTTTGGTGGTGGAAAAGCCAGTGCGATTTTAGAATATCGGATTGTTCCTATGATGATCTGCTCCGTCAAAATCGGAGAGGAACTGTCCCAGGCAGCCCTTACGCGGGGATTGGGTGGCCCGGTAAAGCGGACGAATATCTGTAAGCTGGGCTTTCATGTGCAGGATGTTATTTTTCTGCTGATCTGTCTGGGAGCATTTGCAGCGCAAATCTATGTGCTTGCCGCAAGGGGGTGAAGGAAGTGATTGAATGTCAAGATGTGTCCTTTTCCTATCCGGCCAGCGCCCTTCCTGACAGCGAGAGTCAAACCGGGGGCGCTTTGAAACACATTTCCTGCACCATTGAGGACGGTTCTTTTGTCCTGCTCTGTGGGACTTCCGGCTGCGGGAAAACGACCATGACCCGGTTGTTTAACGGCCTGATCCCCCATTACCATGAGGGAACTTATACCGGCTCCGTCTATCTGGATGGAAAGGATACCCGTGACCTGTCACTGTTTGATATTTCTCTGAAAGTCGGCTCTGTATTTCAAAATCCGCGTTCTCAATTTTTCAATGTGGATACGACCAGCGAACTGGCTTTCGGTCCGGAAAACCACGGGATGCCGGAAGATGTTGTGCGTGATCGTGTAAAGCGTGTAGCTGCACAGCTAAAGTTGGAGCCGTTGCTTGATAGAAGTATTTTTTCTTTGTCCGGCGGTGAAAAGCAAAAAATCGCTTGCGGATCGGCAGCGGCGATTGACCCGGATGTTTATGTGCTGGATGAGCCATCATCAAACCTTGACGCATACGCTATCGCTGATTTCCGGCAGCTTCTCTTTACTTTGAAATCGCAGGGAAAGACCATCATCATCTCTGAACATCGGCTGTATTATCTGTCCGGCCTCTTTGACCGTGTCCTGTACCTGAAAGATGGAGAAATCGAAGGTGATTATACAGCAGAGGAATTTTGCGGCCTGTCGGCAAAACAGCGCGATGATATGGGATTGCGGCCCCTTGACCTTGCGGGGCTTTCAGAAGTTGAAGGCCCGCCGCAGAGAATGAACGAGGCGGTTTGGACGATAAAGAATGTGTCCTTCGCCTATAAGCATGAGCCGGAAACCTTGCATATAACGGAAACCTCTTTCCCATCCGGCAGCGCCACGGCCATCATCGGACATAATGGTGCGGGAAAATCCACCTTTGCTCGGTGCCTCTGCGGGTTGGAAAAGCACTTCAAGGGAACGGTGCAGGATCAAAGCAAGAACTATTCCAGAAAAGAACGATTGAAACTCTGCTATATGGTCATGCAGGATGTAAACCACCAGCTCTTTACCGAAAGTGTTCTGGATGAAATTCTGCTCAGTATGAGAACCGAGGATAAACAGAAGGCAAGAGAAATCTTGCAGGAGATGGACTTGCTTTCCTTTGAGGACTGCCACCCAATGGGGCTGTCCGGCGGCCAAAAGCAGCGTGTGGCGGTTGCCTCTGCGATTGCTTCGGGGCGGCCTCTGATTTTATTTGATGAACCGACCAGCGGCCTTGACCTGTTTCACATGAGGCAGGTCGCTAATGTTGTCAATCAGGTGGCAAATGCCGGAAGAACCGCGCTTGTGGTAACGCATGACCCGGAATTTATTCTACGCTGTTGCAATTATGTCCTTCACTTAGAAAACGGGCAAATTCAGGAAAGTTATTCCATAGAGGACAGCGATGGCCGAAAACGCCTGCTAAAGTTTTTCCTGAGTGATATGAAGAAGGAGGTGTCCACAGAATGAAGGAGGAAAAGAAAGAGTCGCCCATAGGCGTCTTATGGGTATGGGGCAAGCCCTATCATGGAAAATTCATCGGCAGTGTTATCCTTGCGGTATTAGGCGTGGCCTGCCAGATGGTGCCCTATTTCTGCGTGGCGCATATTGTCACAATGATGTTGTCTGGGGAACAGAATTTTTCCCGCTATGTGACCGCTGGTATTATTGCATTGTGCGGCTACTTTGGGAAGGTGCTGTTTTCCTGTCTTTCTACAACGATTTCCCACACAGCGACCTATTACACGCTGCGTGATCTGCGGGAGAATATCACCGCAAAGCTGGCTCGCGTCCCGATGGGGACGATTTTAGATACTCCGTCCGGCCAGTATAAAACGACGATTGTTGACCGGGTTGAAGGCATGGAATCGACCTTCGCACACCTGATCCCGGAAATGACCGCAAATGTGCTGGTGCCGCTTGTAATCGCCGTGTACCTGTTCCTTTTGGACTGGCGCATGGCGCTCCTGTCCCTTGTTACGCTGGTAGTGGGCCTTGCCGTCATGTCTGCCGGTATGAAGAATTATCCTGTCAAATGGGAGGGCGCAGTTAAGGCTGGCAAGCAGATGAATAACGCCATTGTGGAATATATCGGCGGCATTGAGGTTGTCAAGGCGTTCAGCCAGTCCGCCGGTTCCTACAAAAAATATTCGGACGCGGTGAACTATAACGCCAACTACTATGTGGACTGGATGCGGGAAAACCAGAAAACCATGAGCGCCTACAACGCCATCCTGCCCTCAGTGCTGATTTGCGTGCTGCCCTGCGGTTTTGCATTCTGGCTCTCCGGCAGTCTGGAGCTTTCCACCTTCCTGTCCATTGTGATTTTCTCGCTGGGGCTGATTGGGCCGATTATTGCGGCTTTTACCTTTACGGACGATCTGGCTGTACTGGGGACAAATGTGGAAGAAATCAGCCAGCTTCTGAACGCCGAAGAACTGAACCATAAAGAAACGCCAGTCAAGCTGGAAGATACCGGCATTTCTCTTAGGTCTGTGTCGTTTTCCTATGACGGGACAACAGAGGTTTTGCATGATGTGAATCTCGCCATCCACCCCGGAACCATGACCGCCCTTGTAGGGCCGTCCGGCTCCGGTAAGTCTACGGTGGCGAAGCTGATTGCCGGGTATTGGGATGTTACATCCGGCAGCATTACCCTCGGCGGCCATGAGCTGAAGGATATACCGCTGTCTGAAATTGCAGACCAGATTTCCTATGTATCTCAGGACAACTACCTGTTTAACCGCAGTATCCGGGAGAATATCCGCATGGGAAGACCCAGTGCCACGGACGCAGAGGTGGAGCAGGCAGCCAAACAAAGCGGCTGCGACGCCTTTATCCGCAAGCTGGATAATGGCTATGATACGGTTGTCGGCAGCGCCGGTTCCCATCTTTCCGGCGGGGAGCGCCAGCGTATTGCCATCGCCCGCGCCATGCTGAAAAATGCGCCGGTTGTCATTTTAGACGAGGCAACTGCCTACATCGACCCCGAAAATGAGGCGCTGGTGCAGAAAGCCATTTCCGCTTTAACTGTCGGCAAGACCCTGATTGTGATCGCACACCGGCTGTCTACCATTGTTGGCGCAGATAACATCGTTGTGGTGAAGGATGGAACCATCCACGCACAGGGTACGCATGAGAAGTTGCTGGAAACCTGCCCCCTCTACCGGGATATGTGGCAGGCGCACATCGGCGCGAAAGACCAGATGTAAGGGGGTGTTGTCAGATGTATGGAACATTGAAAAAAATCTTTGCTTTTGCAGGCAGCAAAAAGGGGCTTCTAAAAAAATCCCTGTTATTCTCATTCCTGTCCGGGCTGTTTTCAGCCATGCAGTTTGCCGCCCTCTTTGTAGTGATCGGCGCGTTAGTATCTGACAACCGGGACGGAAAGTTTATCTGGATTTCGCTGGGAATTATGGTCGTTTCCCTCATTGGGCGTATCATCACGACCTATTTCTCCACGATGGAGCAGACGGAAACCGGCTATTGCATGGTAGCGGAAAAGCGTATCCACATCGGAGATCGGCTGCGCTATATCCCGATGGGCTACTTCAACAAGAATAGTATCGGGAATATTACCGCCATTGTCACAACAACTTTAGGTGATGTAGAGAACTCAGCAGCCCGTGTCCTGGTGTCAGTGCTGGGCGGTTTTTTCAACTCGGTTGCCCTCGTCATCGTCCTGTTGGTATTTGACTGGCGGATCGGTCTTGTGGCCGCTGCCGGTGTCCTGATTTACCTTGCGGCGGCGGAACTGGCGCTTCGCAAATCTGCCGCGCTCAGTGGGGTACGCCAGCACACACAGGAGTCCCTTGTGGAGTCTGTGTTGGAGTACATTCAGGGGATGGGGATTGTCAAAGCATTTGGACTGGAACGGGACAGCACGCAGTCTATCGGCAGTGCAATTAAGGCGAGCTGCCGGGATAACCTGAAATTGACAAAGGCCAGCGTTCCCTATGACGCTATCAAACAGGCCGTTGTCCGGGTGTTCAGCGTCCTGTTGCTTTTGGCCTCGGTCTGGTTCTGGCTGGACGGCTCCCTGCCGCTGGCCTACGGCCTGATTTTGGTGATTGCTTCTTTCATGGTGTTTGGCGACCTGGAGAACGCCGGGAATATGGCCTCTTTGCTGCAAATGCTGGCGGCCTCGATGGATACGGCAAACTCCATTGATGATACGCCGGTAATGGACGAGAAAGGCGCTGACATTACGCCGAAGTCCAGCGAGATCGTGTTTGACAAGGTGGACTTTTCCTACGCAGACCGTAAGATATTAGATCGGGTCAGCTTTACCATTCCCGAAAAAACGACTACTGCCATTGTCGGCCCTTCTGGGGCAGGTAAGACAACGATGTGCAACCTGATTGCCCGCTTTTGGGATGTGAACGCCGGGAAGATTACCATAGGCGGTACGGATGTACGGGATTTCAAACTGGACAGCCTGATGAAGAATATCTCGATGGTGTTTCAGAGCGTGTACCTCTTTGCAGATACGATTGAGAACAATATCAAGTTTGGCTGCCCGGACGCCACCCATGAGCAGGTGGTTGAGGCGGCGAAAAAGGCTTGCTGCCATGACTTTATTTCCGCTCTGCCGGAGGGGTATGATACTGTGATCGGCGAGGGGGGCGGCACTTTATCCGGCGGCGAGAAACAGCGGATTTCCATCGCCCGCGCCATGCTGAAGGACGCACCCATCATCATTTTGGACGAGGCGACAAGCAGTGTTGACCCGGAGAATGAGGATGAATTGCAGCGGGCTATTGAGGCGCTGACCCATGACAAGACCATCATCATGATTGCCCACCGGCTGAAAACCGTCCGTAACGCCGATCAGATCCTTGTACTGGACAACGCTCACATCGTCCAGCGCGGCACTCATGCGGAGCTGATCCAGCAGAAGGGCCTGTATGCCGACTTTGTATCGGCCAGACAGGAGGCCATCGGCTGGAAGTTGGCTCAGTAAAGGAGGTTCAGATGAAACTTCATGCGTCCGGGGAGGACTACCTGGAAACCATCCTTGTTCTCCAAAAGAAACTCGGTATGGTACGCTCCGTAGATGTGGCCCGGCACATGGAGGTGTCAAAGCCCAGCGTGTGCCATGCGGTAGCTGTCTTGCGGGACGGCGGCTTTCTCACAATGGACGAAGATCACTTTCTCCATCTGACCGATGTGGGCCGCGAGGTTGCCGAAAAAATCTACGAGCGCCATTGCTTTTTTACCGAGCAGCTTATCGCCGCAGGCGTTGACCCAAAAACTGCGGAGGCCGATGCCTGCCGGATTGAACACATCATCAGCGATGAGAGCTTTTCGCGGCTGAAAGAGGCAGCCGCACAAGAGCAAGAATAAACCGAATAAGACAAGCTATCCTGCCCCGCTAAACGTGGAAAGAAAAAAACCGTTGCGGGGCAGGTGCTTTTGTGCGCTCATTTTGCAATTATACCCTGACGGCGGTTTTGAAAATCAAGGCCGCCGTTCTTTATGTCCTCATACGGATGACGACCCTGTGCTGAATATAGCGACGGCTTTAGGAGGGAGCCGCCGTGAAGCACAGAGGGTTTCGACATAATTCGGCAGGGATTTACCTGCCAAAAAAAGTTTGGCCGCCAACCGGCCCCCATCTGCTTATGAACAGGCACTATCGCGGCTGGTTCATAAGACCTATAAGACGCATATAAAAAGCGCCAGCCACCGTACATCGGAAGCTGGCGCTTTTCCTTGTCGTTTTTTCGGGAATTTCCCCGAAAGGTGTCGCTCACCGCCTTCATTTCGGTTCACCCGTCAACCCGTGAATCGAAATGGAGGTACATAATGCAGAAGAT